>JAEEGL014008628.1_pt1 | contig 10494 bp, 7 predicted proteins | sample 9134231 | NCBI WGS metagenome assembly JAEEGL01 (sample SAMN16246548, study PRJNA631951) | gut metagenome | biome: gut microbiome; feature: rumen; material: fiber-attached | host: Bos | place: Iran: Karaj | collected 2018-10 | reverse complement strand
GTTCAGGAAGATATTCCAGACCGCTTACATAAACCCCAGGGAGATAATCCTTGATAAGCTCCCGAAGATGATGAAGACTGAGGATCTTGAGAAGACCTATAAGAAAGTGGAAGGTATAAAGCTTGCGATAGACAGGCATATACACGAGATAAAGGAAGCTGCTGTCAAGACATTGCTGGAAGAACTTTCACTCGATGCCGGAAGCGACCTCAAGCAGAGCCTCAAATCCTGGTACGGCCGCCTTCCCGAAGGTGCGAGGAACAGGATATACAGCACGACCACGACAGAGTTCATGGACTACGTAAAAGGTTTTGATTTCACTAATCCTGAAGTCATCATAAGGGACATCGCCAAGAACGTGACCGGGACCTTTATCGAGGACTGGAACGACAGCTCCATGGACGATTTCAGGGTAGGGCTCGATGCCATCCTCGGAGAGATAGATGAAAAGAGCAGCGATGCCTCTGGAAGCTCATATTCGATCCTGCTTGAGACTCCCGCTGGTGAAAAGGAAGAAAAGCATTTCAGTTATGATCCTGAGAATATCTCGTCAAACGGCTCGTTCCTCCAGAACCAGCTCGCCGACCTACTTGAGGAATACGGAAGTGCGGTGGATTCAGACGAGAAGATGGGTATCCTCATGGATGCCATAAAGAAGATAATGAGGTGATAGACTATGACCTATCTTGACAATGCGGCTACCACATTCCCTAAGCCCGAATGTGTGTATAAGGAAATGGACGACATTTTACGCAATTATGCAGTGAATGCCGGCAGGGGTTCTTATAAGGCTGCTCAGAAAGCCGTAAAGGTCATTGATGATACAAGGGACGCCCTGCTTAAGCTGTTCAATGCTGAAGGAATAGCTGATGTGGTGCTCACCTCTTCAGTGACCCAGGCCCTGAACATTGTTCTTGCTGGGCTCGGACTGAAAGAAAGCAGCATAGTCTATATATCGCCCTATGAGCATAATGCAGTCGTCCGTACGCTTCATATGCTCCAGAAAGAAGCAGGGTTCACGGTTAAGGAGATGCCGCTCACGAAAAGTCTTGAGATAGACCTTGGCAGGCTGGAGTTTGAATTTGCCCAGAGCCACCCTTCTGTGGTAGTGTCCACAGCAGTCAGCAATGTTACTGGATATGTGCTACCAATAGGAGATATATTTCAGAGTGCGAAGAAGTATGATGCGGTAACAATCACCGACGCAGCTCAGGCCGCCGGGCTTATAAAGATGGATGTCAGGGAGCTTAAGGCGGACATTCTTTGCTTCGCAGGACATAAGACGTTGTATGGTCCTTTTGGTATAGCTGGATTTGTTATGAAAAAGAAAATGGAACTGAAACAGACATTCGCCGGTGGCACGGGAAGTCATTCCCTGAGTCCTGAAATGCCTCAGAATGCTCCGGAAAGATATGAGGCAGGCAGTTGCAACATCGTGGCCGTAAAAGGTCTCTATGCGGCTCTAGAAATGATAAATCAAGACGAGCATTACAGAAAGATAAAAGAAATAACTGAATATGCAATAAGCGCCCTTGAGGATGTACCAGGAATCAACATTATTGGCAGAACAAAAGAGCAGTTGGGGATTATTTCATTTGTTAGTGATGGATATTCATCAGATGAAATAGGTAAGATACTTGATGAGGAATTCGATATAGCAGTACGTACAGGATACCATTGCGCGCCTCTTATTCATAAATATATTAATGATAATGGTTATAATGGAACTGTGCGGATAGGATTGGGCTTTTTTAATACAATAGATGATATTAATAAGTTAATTAATGCATTATATAGTTTATAGGAGCAGATATGTCATTAAAAGATTGTATTTTAAAAAATGAATATCGATCATTAGTAGATAACGTTGTTCAGGACTTTTATATTCCTTTGTTAAAAGAAGCATGTTCATATAAAAGAGCAGTTGGTTTTTTTTCATCCACGGCACTTGTTGAGATATCTAAGGGAATAGGAGCAATGGCGGAAAGAGGAGGGAAAATCCAGATTGTTGCCTCGCCATATCTTTCCAATGAGGATTTAGAAGCAATAAAAAATGGGTATGCTGAAAGAGAAATTGTGATTGAAGGGGCGTTAAGAAGATCACTTTTAAACGAACAACATGATTATTATTCTATGCAAAGACTTAATCTTCTAGCATCCTTAATTGCAGATGGACTAATGGATATCAAAATAGCCTATACAGAAGATAAAAACGGTATTGGTATGTATCACGAGAAAATGGGGCTGATTGAGGATGAAGATGGAAATATAGTAGCTTTTTCAGGTTCGATGAATGAATCATTGACAGCTATGGCTATAAATTACGAAACTATTGATGTTTTTTGCAACTGGATAGGTGAATCGGACTTGGAGAGAGTTAAGTTGAAAACTAGTGCTTTTCATTCTATTTGGAATGATTGCGAACCCAATATTAAAGTTCGGGAATTTCCTGCAATTTCTGAAATTCTAATAGAACAATATAGAAAATCACCGCCTAATTATGGATTGGATGAGGAGCAGTTCCGGCGCCTTATGACATATTATCAAAAACTACATGCAAATAATAACAATAATAGGCAGGGAGCTAGAATACCAGATGATATATCACTGCATTCATATCAAGAGGAAGCAATATCTGTTTGGGTAGGAGAGAATTATAGAGGCATTTTTGACATGGCAACAGGAACTGGAAAAACATTCACTGGATTAGGAGCTGTTGCAAAACTGTCAGAAGATCTTGAAGATAATCTTGCGGTAATAATTGTCTGTCCATATCAACATTTAGTTGAACAATGGGTAGAGGATATTGTTAGATTTAGCATTAAACCTATTATTGGATATAGCAATTCCTCTCAGAAAGACTGGAAAAAAAGATTGTCTAAAGCGATTCTTGATCAGAGAATACGAGTTGATAAGAAATTCTTTTGCTTTATTTGCACAAATAAGACATTTGCGAGTTTGTATGTTCAGGAGCAGATTAACAACATAAAAAGTCCTATCCTTTTGGTAGTAGATGAAGCCCATAATTTTGGAGCTAGAAGCTATGCAAAACTATTAGATGATAGATTTACTTATCGGCTGGCTCTTTCTGCAACATTAGATCGCCATAGAGATGAAGAAGGTACTGAAGTACTATATAAATTTTTTGGCAAGAAATGTATAGAGTACCCTTTAGAACGGGCAATAAAAGAAGATAAACTTTCTAGATATAATTACTATCCGGTTTTAGTATATCTAAATGAAGAAGAGCTTAGTGAATATGAACTACTATCCTATGAAATGTCTAAGTGTTTAATTATCGATAAAAACGGAAAATATAAACTAAATAAGCGTGGAGAAATACTTGCATTAAATAGGGCTAGGATTGTAGCAGGAGCTCAAGAAAAACTAGAAGCATTACGAGAAGAAATAAAGCCATATATTAAAGATAATAATATTCTTGTATATTGTGGGGCAACAAATGTTTTGGATGAAGATGCTGATATCTATGATATAGATGAAAATGAGATACGTCAAATTGAAGCTGTAACCAGAATACTTGGCAATGATTTAGGAATGGAAGTTGCAAGGTTTACAGCTCAAGAAAATATAGAAACACGAACCATTATAAAGGAACAATTTCAACGTGGCGATAGATTACAAGCAATAGTGGCAATTAAGTGTTTGGATGAAGGTGTTAATATTCCTGGAATAAAAACAGCATTTATACTTGCTAGCACTACTAATCCTAAGGAATATATTCAAAGAAGAGGTCGAGTCCTTAGAAAAGCAAAGAACAAAGATGTTGCGGAAATATTTGATTTTGTTACTTTACCAAGACCTTTAAATACAGTTTCTTCATTGACTCTTGAACAGGCGCAAAGAGATAGGTCACTCGTCAAAAATGAACTGACTAGAATTAAGGAATTTGGAAGATTAGCAGAAAACTCTATGCAAGCAAATAAGTTGATTTGGGAAATTGAAGAAGCTTATCATTTATCAGAAGAAGAATTAAAAGGAGAAAATGACAATGAATAATTCGGAAATTGTAATTGATGATAGAATTGTTGAGAGATTAAAGAAGAATATAATAATTCGAGAAAACATAAACCTTAAAACTAAAGAGAAAACTGATCAACAAATGGTTAGCTGGATTAAAAGTAAGATAGAGGAGGAAGTACAATGCTGCTTGAATCAATAACATTGCATAATTTTCGTCAGTTTCGTGATGAATCTATCGTGTTTGCAAAAGGTGAGAATGGGAAAAATGTAACTATAATTATTGGAGATAATGGAACTGGAAAAACAACATTTGCTCAAGCTTTTTTCTGGTGTATGTATGGAGAAACTGAATTTTCGGATAAAACCATTTTAAATAAAATCGTGGCTACTCAGATGGTGCCGGGACGTGATGAAAAGGTTGAAGTTGCATTATCACTTCGACATGGAGAAGTTGAGTATACTTTAATCAGAGAGCAAACATATCGGAAAGATTATAATAATAACATAAAAAGTGATAATACTATTTTTAATATTAAATATAAAGATGCTGACGGAAATACAAATTATGTAAAAAAGACTCAATGTGAGGCTGAAGTAAAAGGAATATTACCGAAGGAACTTTCAAAATATTTTTTCTTTGATGGTGAACGTATAGAAAAAATGAGTAAAGATATCTCATCTGGTAAAAAGTCAACAGATTTTGCTGAAGCGGTTAAAGGACTATTAGGATTAAATGGTTTTATAAGTGCCATAAATCATTTTAACCCCAGAAGTAAAAATGGTGTTATTGGAAGTTATGATGCTAGCTATGATTCGAGGAGTAATAGTAAGATTTCAGAATATACAGATACAATAGATAGATGTAATAGTGAAATAGCTAAGTTAGAAGCTAGATTAGAGCAACTCGATGCACAGATAGAATCCGCAAAGCAACGTAAAGCTGAAAAAACTGAAGAAATAAAACAGTATGCTGAAGGAGAGGAGTTGCAAGAAGAAAAGGAAAAATTACAAAAACAGATTAAAAACGCTCAAGCTGCAAGGTCAAATGTATACAAAGCAATATGCAAAGATTTTAATTCGTCAATGAGTTCCTTCTTTTCTTTGTCACTTATGCAAAGAGCACTTTCTTTTTTGGCACAGGAAGATTTTACAGGAAAAGATATTCCTTTTATGCACACTAAAACAATAGAATATTTGATTAAGCAAAAGATGTGCATATGCGGAACGCATCTTGATGAAGGTTCAGTTCCATATAATAAAGTTATGGAATTAATTAACTATCTTCCTCCACAATCGATAAGCACAACAATATCGGATTTTAAGAAAGAAGCTCGTAGAAGGGCAGGCAGTTTAGATGATATAGTTATTCAAACGCGGGAAAATCTTGCTGTAATTAGTTCCCAAGATGATGATATAGCTGAGAAGAAAGATGATATTCTGAGTATTGATAAAAAACTAAGTGGTGGAGATGTAAGAGAAAAAGTAAGAGCGATAAATTCGGAAATACAATTATGTGATGAAATACTGAGAAATAGTGAATCGGAAAAAAGTAAATGTGATAGGGAAATTGGAGGCTACACAAAAGAACGTGATCGAGCCGATGCTGAGCGCAGGAATTTAACTCTTTTAGATGATAGGAATAGGAAAATAGAGATATATAAAACATATGCTGAAAGAATCTATTCCGATTTATTAGAAGTATATTCAAATAGCGAAAATAAAATACGTAATAAACTACAGAATACTATAAATGATATTTTTAAACAGATATATGAGGGTGGGTTATATCTAACTATCGATGAAAAGTATCATATTTCAGTTTATGCAGATGAATTTGAAGGAGATGTTGAAACATCGACTGCTCAAAGTATTTCGGTTATATTTGCTTTTATTACTGGAATAATTAAGTTAGCCAAAGAGAACAGAAATGCTTCGGACGATGAAAGTAAACTTCTTTCATCTGAACCATATCCACTTGTTATGGATGCACCTTTATCTGCTTTTGATAAAAGAAGAATAAAGACAGTTTGTGAAGCACTACCTAAAACAGCTGAGCAGGTTATTATTTTTATTAAGGATACTGATGGTGATTTGGCTGAAGATTACATGGGTGATATGATAGGTAGTAGACATCGTTTCGAGAAATTAAATGAATTTGAAACTGTTTTGGCATAGGAGGTAAAAGTAATGTTTGATAAGCAATATAGATTTAGAGGAAGACACGCTTTAAGAGTTGATAAGCTTACTGCCACCTTTGACAATGTTAGTAAGGCTAAATTATTTGAAAGAAATGTGGATGTATATGCAAATGCACCCATTATAGGTTTCTTATATGGTCGTTTAGCGGACTTAGATGATGAAAAAAATCCTGAAACGGGTCAAGTATATAATCAGAATGTTATGGGTGATCGTGTTATCTACTCGCAGGAAGAGTTATTATTTAATTTTCGCCTTATTATGTTGTTGGATATTAATTATGAACCCGATAAAGATTCAAGAATCAATAAGGCATTCAGGCATATGGGGGAAAATCCAGCTGATGAAGAGAGATTTGATTCTTATGTACGTGGTGGAGTTGATGTTTTATATGAAAAACTAATTGAAGGGTCTAATGATACAAATGATTTTGTAATAAGACTTTATGAATTTTTAGAGGAATTTCAAGAAAGATTCAATGCATCGATTAACAATGATGATATTCTTTCATTGTGTTTTTAATTAGTTTGTAGGAGATAATTAACATGGATGGGGATAATAGACAGGAAGCACTTAAAAATATATTGAAGTTAGCTGAAAGTCAGGGATATATCACATATGACAATATATTTGATACTGCAGATAAATGGAATCTGTCTATTGATGTTGTTGATTGGTTGTCAAATAACATAGCAATTCATGGTGTAATTGTATGTGAATCAGCACCCCAAAAAGAAAAAAATACTAATATAACAGGACAAAATGTAATAAATGAATCAAAAAAAGATTTTACTGATTACGCCCAAATAGAATATGATGAAATATATAATAAAGTGTTAAGACTTCAACCAGCTTTAATAAACTTTGTTAATGAAGTAAAAAAAATAAAGCCACCACAGCATAAAGAACTTAAGGGATTGATTCATCAAGCAAAAGAAGGAAACGAATATGCACGCAATAGAATAATAGAAATGCATTTGAGATTGGCATTAAAAGTTGCACTCCAACGAGCACTTTTATATGACGAAGATATTGATGAGTGTATAGGGAATGCGTGCTTAGGATTAAGATTAGCAATTGATTCATATAATCCTTATAGAAATGGGCCATTTGGTTCATATGCCCCTCTATGGATGATACAAGTGATGGCTAGAGAACAAGGGACTAAAAGACCGACGGTGTATTATCCTGTTCATAAAAAAGAACAGTTTTTTGCGGTATATCCAAAACTTAAAGATGATGGATGTTTAAAGTGTGATAAGATATCATCTTGCATAACAATTAGGGAAAAGATTATTGAATTATTAAAATGTGAGATAGATCAAGTTGATGATGTAATAAATGCTTTGATACCAATGGAGTCAATAGAAGAACTTAAAGAAAAACTTAACGATGATAATAATGAATGTGATGAAAATGATGACGTAAACAATTTCCCTGATGCGGTAATAGATGCAGAAGATATAGTATTTTGTAACTTGTCTGAATATGAAAAGAATAAAATATTATATCAGATGATAGGTGAGTTGAACGATAGAGAAAAAAAAATTATTGAATTAAAATATGGATTAGAAGATGGCAAAGAGAGAACTCTTGAAGAAATTGGGAACGGTATGGATTTAACAAGAGAACGAATCCGACAAATTATCGCAAAAATATTAAGAAAGTTTAGACATCCATCTCGTTCAAGAGAATTTGCGGATTATTATGAGTTTCAATTTAATAGTCCATATGATGAGATTATAAGGAGAAAACATCGGAATAAATATAATAAAGAAAATGCTATTGTATCGGATGTGATGATGGAAAAGGCGTCCAATACTCCTATAGACTTAGATGAAAACTCTAAAAACACTTATCAACATAATAATATAGATGAAGAGTTTGCTGAGTGGAGCAAAGAGTATCTGGATAGTATTTAATTAATTAAAAGGAGATTAGTTATGATTACACCTGAGGAAAACTTAAAAAGTATAATAGATGATATTCAAAAAAATAATATTATGCTTCCAGATTTCCAAAGAAGATTTGATTGGGGACTAGAAAAACAAAAAGGACTTGTTGCGTCTGTACTTACCAAACTTCCTGTTGGAGGAATACTGTTGTTAGAGGCAAAATCAGATGATTATAAAAGTAAACGAATCGGACTAGATTCAAAGGAAGTTATTACTGGGATAATTCCACCTAAAACTAATTTCCTTTTAGATGGACAACAACGAATGACTTGTTTGACAAATGTTTTTTCTGATGTTATTCATTTATCTAGTGAGAAGAAAGTTAGTAAGTTATCATCACGTCAACTTTTAGCTACACGATTTTATTTGAGAATTGAAAAATGGGACTCAAATATAATTCCGGGTTCTGATAAGGATCTGTTTGGAATAAGATCATTAGACTTCAGATTTGATGTATCAAAAAACGATGAACCCGAATTCCTGACTGCTGATATAATTGACTATATAGATTGCCGGGCTTTTTTCGCAAATGATTATAATGATAAACCATATGCCCCTTGTAAAAGGTATGATGAAAACTTAGATGATTATTGTTTTAGTACCCCGGGGTATTATCTTATACCTTTATTTTTACTCGTTGGAACGGATGAGCAGGATGACAAATTAAGGAAAAAGAGACTACTTGCGATTATTAAGAAGATAAGAGATAGTATATCAGAAGCTATTACAACTCACTATATGAACTTAATTACAGATGATTTGAAAGATAGCTTTGCATATACAATTATTACAGATTCTGTTGATAGAGCATCTTATGATGAATCTGAGGGTAAAGACCAGCTGTTTGAAGATTTAGTTATAGATAAGGCAGAATTGTGGGCTGATTATTTCCAAAAATACTTATATAGCTGTATTGAAAAAACAAAACTAACAAAAATAGAAATGCCTGAAGGTTCAAGGGCGCGTGCTATAGACATTTATGAAAATATGAATAGAGGTGGCCTAAGTTTGAGTACATTAGATTTAGTTGCCGCAAGAGTTGCTAAAGTTTCGCCAGAATCGTTATATGACCGTATAATGAAGTCGATTTCAAATAATAATGAATATTATTTTAGCGCAATTCCTAAAGAAATAAAAACTTATATCCCTCAGAACTATAATGCTAGTAAGAGTATAGGTGCTTTAGAAGATAATAGACTATCTAAAATTTGTACGGATTTATTTTTAGAGGTTTTAGGATTATATTGTAATAATAAAAAATATGAATCAAATTTGGCACGATGTTCCTTCTCAAAATCGGATGCAATTTTAAGATTGTCAGATAATGAAATTAATAATAATTGTGAAAAAGTATGTATTTCTCTTGATCGTGCCTTTTGTTTTTTACAAACGCGATGTGGAATAAGGTCGTTAAAAGAGGTAAACTATAAGCTTATGATTAGATTGATAGCCTATATTTTTACTAACGATAGATGGTATAAAATGGATTCCGTTCATGATAAATTGGAAGCATGGTATTGGTCGGCCGTTTTTTCAGGAGAGTATGATAAGGATCAAAATGAACGATATGAGAAAAATCTTAAATCAATGTTAGATTCTTTTTCGGTTACGAAAAATTTTGATTGGATTGTTAGCTTAAAGAATAATATATTGAATACTGCGTATTTTTCAGATTGTGAGTTTTTATTGATGGAAAAAGCGAATGAAGATAGAGTACCTAAGGAACATTTGTCAAAATATTTTTGTCAGTTTTATTTATCACGGCCATACTCAGATTTAATTGATGATGAGAAAACAGTTAGTGTATTTTCTAAAGAAAAACTGGAAAAACATCATATTATTCCGTTAGGAAGTGTAACAAAAATAGGAGAATCTTCTGACAAATTAAGAAACGATAAAAATAATATAGCTAATTCACCTTTGAATTATGCATATATAACATCAAGTACGAATAATACGATATCGGATAAGTCATTACTGGAATATGAAGCTGCTATAACACCACAAGCTAAATCCGCATTATATATTATGTCGTATCCATCTGTTACTGATCTTGGTGATTTTAGTAAAGTAAAAAAATGGTTAGAAGATCGTCATAAGACGATAAGAGGGGTAATACAAAACCGTGTAACAGTTCTTTTAGGAACCTGATTAAATATGTTCTAAAAAATATTTTATTGTATTCTTGTATTAGGAAGTGGTATTTGAATTAAAAGGGGTGCAGCATGAAGTTTATACATTTGGGGGATTTACATTTAGGAAAGTCACTTTGTGATTATGATCTGATAGAGGATCAGAAGTATATCCTTGATCAGATACTTGATATTTGTGATAAAGAATCTGTAGATGGTGTTATGATCGC
>JAEEGL013702523.1_pt1 | contig 10494 bp, 7 predicted proteins | sample 9134231 | NCBI WGS metagenome assembly JAEEGL01 (sample SAMN16246548, study PRJNA631951) | gut metagenome | biome: gut microbiome; feature: rumen; material: fiber-attached | host: Bos | place: Iran: Karaj | collected 2018-10 | reverse complement strand
GCGAGTTCGAGCAGATGGAGATGCAGTACTTCGTGAAGCCCGGTACGGAGTTGGAATGGTTCGCCAAATGGAAGCAGACGCGTATGGCTTGGCACCAGGCTTTAGGTTTCGGAGCTGAGAACTATCGCTTCCACGATCACGACAAACTGGCCCACTACGCCAACGCCGCCACCGACATCGAATTCCACATGCCCTTCGGTTTCAAGGAGGTGGAGGGTATCCATTCCCGTACGAACTTCGACCTCTCGCAGCACGCCAAGTACAGCGGCAAGAAGATTGAGTACTTCGACCCCGAGACCAACGAGAGCTACACGCCCTTCGTCATCGAGACGTCGATTGGCGTGGACCGTATGTTCCTGAGTGTCATGTGCCACAGCTATACTGAAGAGCAGTTGGAGAATGGCGAGACGCGCGTTGTCCTGAAGCTGCCTGCAGCTTTGGCTCCCATCAAGTTGGCCGTCCTCCCATTGGTCAAGAAAGACGGACTGCCCGAGGTGGCTCAACAGATTGTCAACGACCTCCGCTTCCACTTCAATTGCAAATACGACGAGAAGGACACCATCGGCAAGCGCTACCGTCGTATGGACGCCATCGGCTGCCCCTACTGCGTCACCATCGACCACGACACGCTCGAGGACCACTGCGTCACGCTGCGCGACCGCGACACGATGGAGCAGCACCGCGTGCCCATCGCCGACCTGCAGAAGATCATCGAAGACAAGGTCAGCATCACCAGCCTGCTGAAGAAGCTGCTGTAAAGGCCCCTTATAACGTAATAACGAGATTGTCGGAATAACGGCATTCGAAATATCGGCATATCGGAATATCGAGATAACGAAATATCGAAATATCGAAATCGCGAAATATCGAAATCGTCCGTATCTCAAAATCTCGTAATAGCCCTCCCCGCAATAACGACATAGAACAATGACAAGAAGAATATCCTTGCGCCAGCCGCTTCGTACTCTCTTAGGGAGAGTCTTGGGGTGTGCCGTCCTTATCGCTTCGCTTGCCTCTTGCAGCGAAGACACTCCCGAGTACGACCCCTATCACCATTGGGAGTCGCGCAACAAGGCTTGGTTTGAATTGGCCGTCGACAGCGCCCACAGCGCCATCGCCTCAGCTCGTGCACGCTATGGCAGCGACTGGGCTCAGCATTGCGACTGGCGCATGTACAAGTCGTTACAAAGGAGTCCGCTCTATCAAAGCGGTGACGTAGGCGACAGTATCTGTGTGCATATTCTCAAGCGTGGCGACGGAACCATCAGCCCTGCCTACAACGACACCGTACGCATCAATTTCCGCGGGCAGCTGATGCCGACGACTGACGCCAACGGCAACCTGCTGACGACGGTGTTCACGCAGACTTACTATCAAGGTTTCGATCCGGCAACGGCCTCGCCCCAGAAGGCTGCCGTCTCGGACTTCACCCCAGGCTTCGGCACCGCACTGCAGAGGATGGTAGAGGGCGATGATTGGCTCGTCTACATCCCCCAACAGCTCTTCTACGGCTCGTCGCCTAATGGTGTCATCCCAGCCTACAGCGCTGCCGTATTCCGCTTGAATATGGTCGGTGTGTATCCGTTAGGCACTAAGGTGCCGTCGTGGAAATAGACGGTTCCATCCGCAACCCTATTTCGGTCAGCCCTTGGAGTTCTTGTTCGCGCATGATGTGATAGACAAGAACTTCGAGGGCTTCTCCTTCCAGTAGATTCGGGAGTCCCACAAAAGCTTCCTCCTCGTGCAAGACGACTCCAGGCGTGAGCCACTTGCCCGCTTCGTTTGCGACCACCAGATGCAACGTATCGCGGTGGGGCAGGTAACGCATGCGCTGATCAGCGGCTCGGAGACGCTGCTCCACAACCAGCCACAGGTCGCGGTACTGCAAATGGTTGTTGAAGCGCACGACCAGGTTGAGCGAATAGCGGCCATCGGCAGTAGCAGAGGGGGGCATGAAGCGCAAAGTGTCCGTACAGCTCCATCCTTCCAGATCAACAGGCTGGAAGGCAAAGAACGACGTACGAGGTCGACACCCTACGACGAAGGATGCCAACAGGACAACAACGCATGAGAGACGAACTGAGAGACGAGCTGAGCGACGCATATCCACAGGCATGAGAAGGTTCCTACTGGGCCTCTTGTTCGGGCGAAGAAGCCGCATCACGCGATGAGCCGTCGCTGGATTTCTTCTTTTTCTTCTTCTTTTTCTTGCGCACCTGATCGAAGCGGGTGAGGTCTTCCTGTGCGGCCAGGTCCACAGGTTTGTGCGTAGTGACGACGACGCGATCGTCCAGCGTCTCGGGCTTCCGCCCTTCTTTGTTCATCGCGATGACGTCCATCGCTCGCTTGGCCGTGATGGTCGTCAGGTTGGCCGCTATGCGTCGGTCGGTGGAATAGGTGATGAGGTTCGAAAGGATGTCGGCCTTGAAATAGTAGTAGGTTCCGTCGACCGTCTCCAACTGCACCTCGCGGCTGGGCAGTAGTCGCGAAGCCTCGACGTACTGGTCGACCTCGAAGTTCATGCAGCACTTCAGCTTGGCACATTGGCCGGCCAGCTTCTGCGGGTTCAGGCTCAAGTCCTGGAAGCGCCCTGCAGCTGTCGACACGCTGACGAAGTTCTTCATCCACGTGGTGCAGCACAACTCACGTCCACAAGGTCCGAACCCGCCGATACGTCCAGCCTCCTGGCGAGCTCCAATCTGCTTCATCTCAATGCGGACGTGGAACGCGTCGGCCAACACCTTGATCAGCTGTCTGAAGTCGACGCGCCCGTCGGCAATATAGTAGAAGATGGCCTTGTTGCCGTCGCCCTGATACTCGACATCGCCGATTTTCATCTCCAGACCGAGTTCCTTAGCTATCTGGCGCGAACGAATCATCGTATCGTGCTCGCGCGCCTTGGCCTCGTCGTACTTCTCCATATCTACGGGACGAGCCTTGCGGTAGATGCGCTTGATGTCGTCGAAGTTCTTGGGCGGCGTGCGTTTCATCTGCAGCAGCACGAGTTTGCCCGTCAGCGTGACGGTTCCTATATCATGTCCCGGCGAGGCTTCGACAGCCACGATGTCGCCTTTCTCCAAGTCGAGGTGGTTGCTGTTGTGGAAGTAGCCCTTGCGCGTGTTCTTGAACTGCACCTCCACGAGGTCCGTCACGTCGGCATTACCGGGGACGTCGGCCAGATAGTCGTAGACGTTCAGCTGGCAGCTCTGCTTGGGGCAGCCGCAATAGCTGAGCCCGCGATTGCCGTTGAAGGTGGGCAAAGCCTCGCGCCCATCCGCCCGAGAGGGTAAAGACCCGCCAGCGGTTCCGCCCATCTGGGGGGGAAGAGGTTGGGGCGTTGCTTCCTTTATGTCTTGTTCAATAATCTCTTTTGACTCCATTATATTTTGATATGATTTTTAATTCTTGTCGGGGGCTTTCTCCTCTCCCTAACGAGAGGGGTTGGGGTGGGTCTTTCTGCTGGGGCTTTATTGCAACAGCAGCACAATCATCTTCAGCGCCAGGTCAAAGAAGACCATACGGCCATTGACATTCTGTGCGATATCCGTCTCAGCCTTAGAGAGTTCGTCGGCGATGGGGATGACGTTGCGCTCGTTGATGAAGCGGGCGAAGTTGCGACTGAAGGCGGCCTCGTCGGCACTCTGGTCGTTCAGTTGGGGCTGACGGAAGTTATAGACGAAGTTCTCGCGCACTTGTCGTTGGCAGAACTGCAGGAAACTCTTCTGCGACTCGCGCCCCATACCCGCCATCTGGTCGGCCCACTCGCGCAGGTCCTTGACCCGTCGTTGGTAGCTCAAGCGCATCAGCATGATGAACAGGTCGAGGAACAGGCGTTCGTCCTTGGGCGGATGGGCCTGCTGGTATTCCTCTCTGGAGAGTGGGGGCACCAAGATGCGCTGCGTGCGACTGAGGATAGTGCCCAGCACCAAGTCGGGCTCCTCCGACACCATCAGGAAATGCGTCCCGGCAGGAGGCTCCTCGAAGAGTTTAAGCAGTTTGTTGGCCGACTCCTGGTTCATCTTCTCAGGCAGCCAGACCACCATCACCTTGCGCCCGCCCTGATTGCTCTTGAGTGCCAGCTTGCGCTGGATGTTGTCGGCCTCGGCCACGTAGTATTTGGCTTGCTGATTGGCGGCTCCCATATCCTCCAACCAGTCGTTGAGGTCGAAGTAGGGACTCGCCAGCAGGCGGGCACGCCATTCCTTGATAAAGAGGTCGGAGAGCGCATTCTCCGGCTTCACCTTAGCATCCTTGACGACGGGGAAGGTGAAATGCAAGTCGGGGTGCTCCAGCTTGGCTGCCATTCGGCATGAGATACAATCGCCGCAAGCGCTGCCGTCGTCGCCTGGATGCTGGCAGAGCAGGGTCTGAGCGAAAGCCACAGCCAACGCCAACTTGCCCGAACCGGCTGGCCCGCACAGCATCAGGGCATGCGGCACGCGGCCGCCCCTGAGGTCGGCAAGCAGTCGCTCCTTGATGGCCGACTGGCCTATGACACGGTCGAAGAACATTCAGTAGACTCGTTTGGCTATTTCTTTGATACTCTCTACTGCGCTCAGCGTGTAGAAGTGGAGGCTGGGCACCCCGTGGGCGATCAGGTCGCGGCACTGTTCGACGCCCCATTCGATGCCTATCTGCTTGACTTCATCGTCAGTCTTGCAGCGCCGCAACTCCTCGGAGAGGGCGAAGGGCAGGTCGCAACGGAAGGTCTTGGGCACAGTGGCCAGCTGCGATAGCTTGGACAGCGGCTTCAGTCCCGGGATAATGGGAATCGTAACGCCCGCCTCACGCGCCTGAGCGACGAAATGGTAGTATTTCTCGTTGTCGTAGAACAACTGCGTGATGGCCACCTTCGCCCCACGACGTTGTTTCTCCAGCAGCACGCGGATGTCGCTCTCCAGATTGGGAGCCTCCTCGTGCTTCTCGGGGTAAGCGGCAACGCCGAACTCAAAGGGAGTCCCCTTGACCTTGATGGGCGTGCCGTCGGCAAAGAAACCCTCGTTGAAGCGATTCACTTGGTCGATGAGTTCGAGGGCGTGGGTATAGCCACCCGGCGTAGGCTGGTACATGCTCTCCTCGCGCGCCTTGTCGCCACGAAGGATGAAGATGTCACTGATGCCCAGGAACTGAAGGTCCAGCAGCGCGTACTCGATGTCCTGCCGCGTGCTGCCCGAACAGACGATATGGGGGATGACGGGGATGCCCCACCGCTGCTGGATGGCTGCGGCGATGGCGATCGTGCCGGGACGGCGCCGCACACGACTACGCTCCACCAGACCGCCTTCCACTTCGCGGTAGACATACTCCGCGCGATGCGTGGTGATATTGATGTGGCGAGGGTTGAACGGTGCCAGCGCCTCGATGGTGCGGAACAGCGTCTCGGTGCCGGTGCCCTTCAGAGGGGGAAGCACCTCGAACGAGAAACCGACCGACTTGCTAGCAGGCGCAGCGCCTTCCTGCCCGGGCATCGCGAGGAGCGAGCGAACAGGGCTGGCCGTGCCGCCGTGAGGGTCGTAGAGTCGTCCTATCATATTCTAATGCGATAATTTCGCGGCAAAGATACGCATAAATCCTGAGAAAAGGCCTACAAACCGCTGAAAATCGAAAGAAAATCTTTCGCAGAGCGGCACTCTCGGCACGACTCTGTGTCTGCAAATTGCCGAAGACGAGCGCCAGCCGCTGAGATTGTCCGCTTGCGCTGAGCGCTCGGAAAGTCTTATTTTTCAGGTGAATAGCCATTCGAGAGCAGCAAAAAGGCAGCGCTGCGAGAAGCTAAGGCAGAGCCTTACCCTACACGCTTAAACGGTGGTGAGCAGAGGGGCAGTAGGCTCAAAAAACAGCAAAATGAGGTGTCAAATACCGCACGGAGAAGCTCTGAGACATAGGATTTATAGGTTTTTCTACGTCCAAAATATCGAAGTTTGGAGTTCAAATTGCCATTAAGCCCCCACCCCTCAGGGATATCGAATCGTCATCAATCGCTTGATAGCTCTCGCCGATTCTGCCGCCCAGTACGCTTTGGTCAACCGCGATATGATTGCTAAACGCTTTGCGCCAACTGCCCTACCCTTCGCCCCCTTAAGTAGTCCCCAAAAACGGCGCCATCTGCCCACATGGCGCGTATTCCCAATGCGCTCATTCCCAAATAGATACAAATAGGGCGGCAAGGACGTAGAAATTTAGTCAGAAAGTTTGACACCAATACTGAAATTATTTGACAGCCTAAATATGAATATACGACCTCTCTTTGGTTATGGGGAAAGGTACTTGAAGGTAGCGAAGTGGTCATTTGGTCATTTGGTCAAAATCAATTTCGGAAGGGGGATTTTATCTTACTATAATATAAATATTAAATATTTATATTATAGTATAGTTTTGACCTCTCTCCATTTTCGATTTTGACATTTTGACCAAATGACCAAATGACCGCGCATTAAATGAGTAATCATATAGAACGTTCATAATCAGCGCTTTATAATTTCGGCATATTAGTGCTTTGCCGCGCCGCCGCGCCTAAAAAGCAAAAATAAGCGCCAAATCCAAGCAAAACACAGCCCTCAGAGACGCAAAAAAACATCATTTTTTCATGTTTTCTACATGCGTCAATTTCGTCGTGTATAAAAAGAGAATGCTTGTTTTAGCGGCTATTTTGCTTCAAAATTCAATTTTTCGGGTAAAAAATCGCTATTGACCCCTGGTTTACTCGAAGACCGTTTCGCCGGGCGCTATCGAGGGATGGAGAGCGCTTCCGAAGGCTGTCCGCTCGGCATCTTCAGGAAAAGGTGGCGCTTGACATCTCCTAAAAGGATGACCGCTCGGCATTTTCGGGAAGGCTGGCCGTTCGGCATCTTCTGGAGGGCTGACCGCTCGGCATCTTCTGGAAAGGGCGTCCTTTCATGAAAGGGCCGTTTGTCAACTTCCAGAGTCTCCGCTCGGCACGCCAGAAATGCCTCGATCTGCATCTCGAAAGTACTCCGTTTGGCGCCTCTCAAAGGGCTTGCTCGGTACTTTCAGGACGCGAGAAAGAGTTTGAGCGAAGCTTCATTTCGGTCAAACGGCTATGCAACTTCGTCTCTCAAAAAAATTTATTGGATTTAATAATTTTTAAGACAAAATATTCGTTAGTTCCAAATATTTTTTGTATCTTTGCACCATGAAAACGAAGCCTCAATGGAAGCCGGCGTAGGCCTACGCAAATATTCGTAGTCGCGAATGCGGATAGTTGTGAAAGCCCCTGCAAAGAGCCGCGGTGCGCAACGCTACCCAATGCTTGAAAGCCGCTGAACAGCGAGAAAATCGTAAGCGATCTTTGATATGATGATGATATGATGAGCCAAAAGCACACGCGATGCGCCCGAACCAAAATTGCCGCCCGTCCAGGGGCCCACAAGGGGAGAGTTCTCAAAATCCGCCGTCCTTGAGGCGGAAACAGGAGTCAACACCGGCCGTTACGATGCAGAGGCGAGACGGAGAGTAGCCGAATGCGGATTGACTTGAGCAACGCCAACCCACGACCCAAGCGCCGCGAAGGCGCACGTGAGGCCCGTTCGAGATGAATGGCCTATAAGCCCCCAGACGACGAAAAAGAGGGCGTAGTGAACGCCCTCTTCGAATTCATCAAAAGTCCGACGGAAAGTTGTCGTTGGTCCTTGTCCGGCAGACGAAAGCCAATGGATGCCCGCCTATTTCTTGTAGGTCAGTTTAGCGACATCGACATGAATGCCATAGTAGTTGGCGGCATCTACGATGACCTCAAGCTCGCGGCCCTTGTAGTAAGTGAAGTGGCCAGGAACGGGATTGGTGCCAAACGGAGGTTCAGCGTAACCCTGAATCTTGATGGCTTCCGTGACTTCCTTAAGCACCCATCTGCCATCGTTCTCGGGAGCGATTTCCATGATGCCTGCGAAGACCATCTTGACCTTGTCGCCCTCGGGAGTCAGCGTGACGGTCATGTCTGTATCCTTATGACCGGCCAGGAGCATCACCGTGAGGGGCTCGCCGTTGTACTGGATGAACTTAGCCCAGTTGCCGCCGTACTCAAGAGGATTGTCCTTGTCGAAAGCCCAAGCCGACTCCTCATCCAGGTCATAGGTGGGAGGTGTGGGAGGATCCACGGGCGGGAATTCTACGCAATAGCCCTCGATGTACATCGACCAGTCGCCCTTCTTCACGAACTTCTGACCATTACCCCAAGCGGTTTCGGTCTGCCAGGTCTCGGGGTCAAGTTGCTTGGCTACTGCAGCGTGAGCTGCAATGATGGGGCATACGTCTACGTCCTTGTCCTCCTCGAAGTTCAGGCCGAACATTGCATAGAGGTCCGTCAGGGGAAGTGCGAACTCCCATTCGGTCACCATCGGTTCGAAGCCCTCACCATAGGGGAAATGGCCGTTCTTGGGCGAACCGTTCTTGTTGACATAGCCGTTGGCGGGATCCAGCAGGATTTCCTTCGGGCCGATGAAGAGGTGAGTGAGTCCCATCTGCCAGCCATCGACCGTGGTGAACTTGACGTACACGTTCTCGTAGTCGTTGCAGATGGCGATGGTTCCGGCCTTCTCGTGCTTAGCTGCGATGAAATCGCTCTCGAAGAGTCCGAAGACAGGATGAGCGACTTCGGCACGGGTGCCGATGAACGCCTTAGTGCCTGCGGGCGCGGGAACGTCCACATCGGCTGTACAGGCGTTGAAGACAAGCCCAACGATTGCCAGAGCAATCATCGAAAAAATGGTTGAAATCTTGTTCATAGTTGCTCGATAAATTTTTAAAAGAAAGTGAATAATATTAAGACATTGGTTTCTTGCAATGCGTTGCAAAAATACACAGAATCTGACTATTCACAAAAGGCCACTGCTATGCAGTCACGCATTTGACTATTGTTGTAATTCATTTGAATATTTAAGAGTGTAGCCTGACAACTATAAAATACGTTTTTCTATTAAAAACCAAAAAAAAACGATGAATCCGCGAGATATTTGCATTTGTCTGACCATTTTTCCATATCTTTGCAGCAGCAAAACACCTTTAAAAACCTGCATTAAACGATTATGATCAACGACTTCATCTACGACATTCCCGTTCGCGTGTATTTCGGGCGCGACCAACTGAAGCATCTAAGCACAGAACTGAAGAAGTACGGCACCCGCGTCCTGCTGACCTACGGCGGCGGCTCCATCAAGCGGATGGGCCTCTACGACCGAGTGGTCAAGGAAATCAAGGAGGCTGGCCTGGAGCTGTACGAGTTCTCGGGCATCGAGCCCAACCCTCGCATCGACTCGGTGCGACTCGGCGCTCAGATGTGCAAGGACCACCAAATCGATGTCCTGCTGGCCGTAGGCGGTGGCTCGACGATTGACGCCACGAAATTTATGGCTGCTGGCGCTTGCGTCGACCACGACCCCTGGGACTTCCTCGACCTGAAGAAATGGGCTCCCATCGAGCGCGCACTGCCCATCGTGACCATCCTCACGCTGGCCGCCACAGGCTCGGAGATGGACACAGCTGCCGTCATCAGCAACCTCGAGACGCAAGACAAAATCGGACGACTGGACCCCGCCTTGTCGCCTAAAGCCTCATTCCTCGACCCCACCAACACGTTCACCGTATCGCCCTATCAGACGGCTTGTGGTTCGGCCGACATCATGTCGCACATCATCGAAGTCTACTTCAACATGAATCAGGACCTCTACATGTTGGACTGCTTCATGGAAGGACTGATGAAAACCATCATCCGCTATGCTCCCGTCGCGATGAGCGACCCCACTAACTACGAGGCACGCGCCAACCTAATGTGGGCTTCGTCCTGGGCCATCAACGGATTCGTCAACGGCGGCAAGCAGAAAGCGTGGAGCTGTCATCCTATGGAACACGAGCTGTCGGCCATCTACGACATCACTCATGGACTAGGGCTGGCCATCCTGACACCTCGCTGGATGGAATATTGCCTGGACGAGACGAGGGTGTCGAAGTACGTACAGTTCGGCACGAACGTCTTTGGCATCGACCCCGCACTCGCTCCTATGGACATTGCCCACACAGCCATCGAGAGGCTGAGCGATTTCCTCTTCAACACGCTCCAGCTGAAACGCACCTTCCCCGAAGTGGGCATCGACGAGACGCATTTCGCCACGATGGCCAAGAAGGCGGTCGGCGGTGGTACCCTGCCGGGCTTTAAGCCGCTGCAGGAGCAAGATGTTGAGAGAATCTTCCAAATGTGCATGAACTAAGAAGCCCAGCAACAAATGTACATGAACTAAGAAGCTCCAGCAACAAATGTGCATGAACTAAGGCTCACCTTTAACGCAGCTGCCGCCATCAAGCTAAATGCTTTTGATGACGGCAGTTTTCTTGTTTAGGCAATAATATAACGTGAGTTCGACGAAATATAATTGTCTGAAAATTTGGTGAATAGCGATAATTGTTGTATCTTTATGGTGTCAAAACATTAAGAAACAAACAACTATCGCATGTTCACCGAGTGCAAAATTACAGAAATATTCT
>JAEEGL013566956.1_pt1 | contig 10494 bp, 3 predicted proteins | sample 9134231 | NCBI WGS metagenome assembly JAEEGL01 (sample SAMN16246548, study PRJNA631951) | gut metagenome | biome: gut microbiome; feature: rumen; material: fiber-attached | host: Bos | place: Iran: Karaj | collected 2018-10 | reverse complement strand
GGCGAGCCCGCGCCCGCGGTCATGACCGTCACCGACGACGTCGTGGTCGGATACGAGATCGTCGTGACGGTCAACGAGTACACCGTCGCCATCGTCTCTTCCGACGAATCCGCGGGAACTGTGACCTTAGGAAGCATCGTCGCGCCCTACGGGGCCTCCGTGAGCTTCTCCGGGAACATCCTGACCGTCGGAGACCAGACCTCTGAGGCTCTCGTCGCAGACGGCGGCGAGGAGTACGCCTATGCATTCATTGGATGGGACGTGCCCTCGAGGACCGTCACCGACGAGATGACCGTAGTGGCCGAGTTCTCGGCGACACTCCTGTCCTTCGTCTACAATGACGTCAGGTACGCAGTGCTCGACGCCTCCACGGTGTCCGCCGTCGGCTGCGAGGGAACGCCTGTCTCCCTCGGAGTTCCCGACGTCGTCTACTGCGACGACGCGGCGTTCGTACCCGTCTCCATCGGGGAGGGAGCGTTCGCCGACTGCACGACCGTCACCTCCATATCGGTCGGGAGCACCGTCTCCTCCATCGGGGAGGGAGCGTTCGACAGCCCCTACCTTTCCGAGATACTCGTTTCCGAGGGCAACGAGGGCTACTCGTCCGTAGCAGGCGTCCTCTACGACAAGAGCGCCAGCGTGCTGATGAAGTTCCCCGCTTCGAAGCAGAGGCTCATAATACCCGCGACCGTCGTCGAGATTGCCGCGGGAGCGTTCCAGAACGCTGGTGTCGCTCTCAAGGCCGACTACTCCGGTGGAGCGATCACCTACTTCCGCTACGTGAGCGTTCCCGGGACCGTCGAGACCATCGGCGACGACGCCTTCCGCGGGAGCACCCTCGAGGTCCTCAAGCTCGCGGACGGGACCACGACCATAGGCTCCGGAGCCTTCGCAGGATGCTCCGCCCTGGACTACGTCGTCTTCAACTACACCCTGGAGGACGTCGCCGCCGACGCGTTCGACGGATGCGTCTTCCACGACGCGGACGCCGACGTCATGGAGTTCAGCATCGAGGCCATGGCCGGGCACAAGTTTACCGGAACCGACAGCTCCGACCTGAACCTCTACGTCCCCGACGTCGGCGGGTCGATCACCTACGGCGGCGCGGTCTACAGGATCGACTCCAACGACGAGTCCAAGGCCGTCCAGGCGGTCGCCCTCGCCTCTGACAACGAGTCCGGCGCCCTGGTGGTGCCCGGGACCTTCAGATACCTCGGGTTCGATTGGACCGTCACCGGCATAGCGTCCAAGGCGTTCTACGGCGACTCCTCCATAACCATGGTGGACTCCGCGGTGGACGTAGGCTACAAGGCCTTCGCGAACTGCGCCTCCCTGTCGTCGGTCACGCTGAGCGGCGCGTCCGAGCTGTCCGCCTACGCCTTCGCGAACTGCGCCTCCCTGTCCTACGTCGACATCGATGGCGTGACCGTCGTGGGCAACAGCGCCTTCAGCGGGTGCTCCTCCCTGGCCTCCGTCGATCTGGGCGGGGTCCAGGAGATCGGGGATCACGCGTTCTACAAGTGCGCCCTGACGACCGCGGACCTGTCCTCGGCCACGAGCATCGGGTACGGTGCCTTCACCGGCAACGACCTCCAGAGCGTGACCTTCTCGGCAGGTCTCACTAGCGTCGATCCCAGCGCCTTCTACGGCTACCTCTTCTACGACGGAAGCGCCAAGCTGGACGTCACCGCAGAGAACCTCGCCGGGAAGGCCTTCGCCGGGTCCGACGGGAAGCTGTACCTCTGAACCTTAAAAACCGCCGGGGAGACTCGGCGGCAAAACCCTTTCCCTTTTTTCCGAAGGCACCTGGGCTCGGACTTTGTTCTCGCAAGAGGATTCTGCCCATACGCCGCCTCGACGTTCTCGCTTTCCCGTTGGAGGCCGCCATCTTGCCGAAAGGAACGGACATCTGCATCGCCAGGACTTGCAATTCGACATCTATGATCCGAAGGGCATGCGGACAGGCGCGAGGCTCGGCGGTCGATGCGAAAGGTCGCCGAGCGCACAGTTCTACGTGTCTGCCAGTCTAGGAGAAACGACTATTTTTAGCAGGTCGGCGAATCTTCGGTGGCTATCGGAACGGATCCGTTCCAAAAGGAGGGTGGAACCCTCAGGATCGTCGCAGCTCGTCTCGGCGGCAGTCGCCGACGGCTCATCCGAGATCTTCGACATGCGCAACGGAACGGCGAAGGCCTCGCCCTTATAGTCCGGAGCCGGAATGCCGGAGGCTATCGTGTCCAGGCACGCATCGCCCCAGCACGTCTGTCCATGTCCAAATCGGTGTCGGGTTACGCCTTTAGTTTTCAGGTATAATTATTTATTATAATAATTAATAGACAGGAACGGATTCGTATGCATGCAAATACAATCTATAAAGAGACGAAGACAGCCGTAGCTGTGGCCGTGGCGCTCATTGCGATCCTGGCCGCCGCAGCGGTCGTCTTCTCTTCTGAATCCAGTGCAGACACAAGCTCGACCGACAAGTACTCGGTCGTCATCCTCCAGGTCAGCGAGAGCGGAAGCGTTTCGACCAACACGCTCAACAACCTGGCGGCCGGCATCCCGATATACGTCGACGATGACGGAACCAACACCCTCCATGTAAACAAAGCGAAGATGACCCCTTCCATCCCTGTTGACACCGAGCGTTACGCTTACGACTTCAGCGGCTGGATGTACAAGGCCACCGACGCCGATGACTCTGAATACGCCCCCATTCCCGCAGACGGCATCGTCCTCTCCGAGAACACGACCGTCAAAGGAACCATAATCCGCACCACCCAGCAGTTCGAGGTCACCGTCGTCTCCAGCGACGATTCTTACGGAACCGTAGGATTCTTCGTTCCGGACCAGACCGAAGCCCAGTCCTCGGTCGAGGTATCTTACAGGAGCGAGATTTACAAGGATGGCGACAGCCTCTACCTGAATGACATCGAGAACGGCGTCAGCTATGTGGCCATCGCGACCCCCGCAGACCCCGACAGCCAGTTCTTCTACGTGTTCGACAGCTGGGACCTGTCCGTTTCGCAGATCACAGCCACCACGACCGTCACAGCCAGCTTCGTGGCGCTGCCCCTGCAGTTCGCCGTCGACGGCGTCGTCTACCAGATCACCTCTCTCGAGCACATGACCGTCTCGGCCATCGGGATCGACGGGACTCCTTCCGTCGTGACCGTGCTCGACTCCGTCGTCTATCCCGAGACGGAGCTGGAGTTCACTCCCACCGAGATAGCCGGGACCTTCGCCGCAGACAGCGTGACCCTGTCCTCCGTGCTCATCGGAGCGAACGTCTCCAGCATCGAGGATGGCGCGCTCGTCGCACCTGCCCTCACTGCCATAGCCGTCTCCAAGGACAACGGCGTCTACTCCTCCGTCTCCGGAGTGCTCTACGACAAGGACGTCAGCGTCCTGATGAAGTTCCCCGCCTCCAAGCAGAGGCTGGTTATACCCGGCACCGTCTCCTCCATCGCCGCAAGCGCGTTCCAGAACGCCGGCGCGGCCCTCAAGGCCGGCGAGGTATCGGCGAGCAACAAGTACATCACGTACATCGCCATCCCCGCGAACGTCAAAGAGATCGGGGACAACGCCTTCGCGGGCAGCACCATCGAGTGCCTCAAGTTCTCCGACGGAGTCGAGACCCTCGGGGACAACGCCTTCGCGAACTGCGCAGCCCTCAACTACATCGTGTTCCCCACGACCATCGTCTCTGCCGGGGAGGGAGCCTTCGACGGATGCGTCTTCCATGGCGCCAATGGAGAGGTCATGAGCTACAGCGCCGACGACTTCAAGGGCTACAAGTTCACCAGCGAGACCGACTACACCGATCTGAACGTCTACGTTCCCGAGACCCACTCCTCCATACACAAGGACGGGTACATCTACAGGATCTTCAACGGCGAGCAGTTCCTCGTGAAGGTCTACGGGTTCGACGGCGACTCCATCAAGAACGTCGTCATAGCCGAGACCGTCTCCTACCTCGGATTCGAGTACACCGTTACCGGAATCATGGACAAGGCGTTCTACTGCGACAAGACCATCGCTTCTGTGGAGTGCTTCGGCGACATCGGATACAAGGCGTTCGCCAACTGCTCCAGCCTCGAGTCCATCGTGGTCGGCAACGCATCGGCCATCGGCGACTATGCGTTCTCCTACTGCACCTCGCTAGACGACGCAGTGTTCAGCGACTCCCTCGCCAAGCTCGGAAACAGCGCCTTCTTCGGCTGCACCGCGCCCGCCCGCTTCGATCTCTCCAACGTCTCCGTCATATCGGAGCGCGCCTTCGCAAGGTGCCCTCTGACCTGTGTTGACGTTTCGGCCGCCACCGAGATCGGCCTCGGAGCGTTCACCGGGACTGCGTTCGGAGAGGTCGTCTTCGGCGACTCCCTCGTGAAGCTCGACAGCAGGGCGTTCTACGGGTACGAGTTCCACGTCGACGGATCCAAGGTCAGACCGACCATCGACAACCTGTCCGGAAGCACCTTCAGCGGCCAGGACGGCGTCCTCGACAAGGAGTGAACCAGAATCTCCAACAAGCCGGGCAACCCCGGCAAACCCTTTCCTTTCGTCGTTCTATTCTATACTTCGGATGCTTCCGATGCCTGACGGGCCTCTCTCGTCCGCATCCCTGGCTGACGGCGCCTGTTCCGGACCATGCACCTATCCGGCTCCGGTACAGGCGGAGCGGCCTTTCCAGCTGCGGGCGTCCAGGGTCCGGGCGGCCGTTGGACGATCCGTCGACCTCCATTCCTTCTTCTGGATTTTTTCATGCTTATTATGTATGCAAACCTGGACAAACATGCGTTTCTCCCAATCTGTTTGTCATCATGGATGCTTTCCAGTCTTATCTGCACAATTTCTTATAGAGCTAATATAATACTGATATGGATTCGTATGCATGCAAATACAATCTACAAAGAGACGAAGACGATTGCGGCGCTTGCCGTGGCGCTCCTGGCTGTCCTGGCCGTCGCAGCCGTCGCGATGTCTTCCGAATCCAGCGCAGAATCGAACACGGGTGACAGCTACAAGGTCGTCATCCACCTGACCAGCGAGAACGGAAGCACCAGCACCTCCAGCTTCGCGCTGGCAGCCGGCATCCCGATATACGTCGACGATGACGGGACCAACACCCTGCATGTCAACAAGATAAAGATGACCCCTTCCATCCCCGCGGACACCGAGCGTTACGATTACGACTTCAGCGGATGGATGTACAAGGCCACCGACGCCGACGACTCCGAGTACGCCCCCATTCCCGCAGACGGGACCGTCCTCTCCGAGGACATCACCATCAAGGGGGACATCCTGGCCACCACCCAGCAGTACGAGGTCACCGTCGTGCCGAACGAGGAGGGCTACGGGACCGTAGGGTTCTTCGTCCCCAACGCCGCCGAAGGGCTGCCCGCCGTCGTCGTCTCCTACAGGAGCGTGATTTATACCTCCGCCAACACCCTCGTCGTCACCGACAGCGAGACCGAAGAGGTCTACACGGCGATAGCGACCCCTGCCGCGTTCGACGGAGACAACCTCTACAACTTCGCCGGATGGGACCTCGCAGTGTCCCAGGTCACCGGAGCGCTGACGGTCACCGCTTCCTTCGAGGCCGTCCCCAAGACATTCGCCTACGAAGGCGTCATGTACTCCGTCATCTCCGATAGCACGGTCGAGGCTACAGGGTTCGACGGCACTCCCGCCGCCGTCAGCATTCCCGCTTCTGTTCCTTACAACGGAGCCGTGTTCGTCCCTGTGAGCGTTGCAGAGTATGCTTTCAACGGTTGCGAGACCCTCACCTCCATATTCGTCGGCGAATCCGTCGAGGAGATCGGGTTCTACGCCCTCAACGGCCCCATGCTCGCGTCCATCTCTGTGTCTCCCGACAACCAGAACTACGCCTCTATTGCCGGAGTCCTGTACGACAAGAACATAGAGACGCTGATCCAGTTCCCCTGCGCCAAGCAGAGGCTGATCATACCCGACACCGTCACCACTATCGCCGCTGGCGCCTTCGCTCAGGCCGGACAGGCTCTGAAGGATGCCTACCAGGGCGGGGACATCACCTACTTCCGCTATGTGAGCATCCCTGCCTCCGTCACGAGCATAGGCTTCGAAGCCTTCAACAACAGCACCCTCGAGGTGCTCAAGTTCGAGCAAAGCAGCTCTGTCGAGCTGGCGGACCGCGCTTTCGCCTACTGCGAGAGCCTCGACTACATCGTCTTCCCCGAGAGTCTCGAGATCGATGGGCCCTCCACTTTCCAGGGCTGCACCTTCTATGACGAGAACGGCAACGAGATGCAGGCAGACGCCGACGCTCTGGCAGGCCACAAGTTCACCGGCGACGACGCCACGAACCTCAAGGTCTACGTCCCCGAAGCCGGAAAGACCATAACCACCGGCGGAATCGGATACAAGATCCTCTCCGGAGACTCCTTCAAGGTCTCCGTCGTGAAGGTCGCGGACCCCACCATCACCGACCTCTACATACCTGCGAGGATAACCTATCTCGGTTTCGAGTGGTCTGTCGCCTCCGTCGCCTCCAAGGCGTTCTACGGGAACACCACCATAACCGGAGTCGCGTCCCTCGCGCCCATCGGATTCAAGGCGTTCTCCGGCTGCACGTCGCTCGATACCGTCATCCTGAATTTCGACGGAGCGATTGGGAACTACGCCTTCTACGGCTGCACCTCCCTGTCCATCGTCAGCATGACCGGGGTCACCGAGATCGGAGACAGCGCGTTCTCCGGATGCTCTGCCCTCACGACCATCGACCTCTCCGGCGTCCAGAAGATCGGGGCCCACGCGTTCTACAACTGCGCCCTGACCGCGGCCGACCTCTCGTCCGCCACCGTCGTCGACTACGGAGCGTTCTCCGGCAACGACCTGACCAGCGTCAAGTTCGCCGCCGCTCCCTCCTACGTCGACAGCAAGGCTTTCTACGGATACACCTTCAACGACATCGACGGCAACAAGATCGTCGTGTCCGCTGACACCGTGGCCGGTCTCGCGTTCTCCGGATCCGACAAGGTCCTGAACGCCGTCCTGCTGAACTGATCCCATTAACAGCCGGGCATCCCCCGGCTGAAACCCCTTATATTTTCTGTCCTGGGCTTCCAGATGGCCCTCTTCTGTGCTGGGAAGACGTTTCCGGTCTTCGCCTGCAGAACCGATGCAACATTCTAAAAACATTAAACCTGATGCTATCGCCGGGGTACAGCATGGGACTATTCGACAAGGTTCTGAAAGACGTCACCAAAGGGCTGCAGGACGCCGTCGACAAGGCTGCGGACGAGATCAAGGACAAGGCTGTAGACGAGGCTAAAGACAAGGTGGCTGACGAGGTGAAGGATGCGGTCGCGGACAGCGCCGTCGACGATTCATTGAATGCGGCGGCAGCCGAGGCCTCGAAGGCCGCCGGAGACCTGAAGAGCGCCATCTCCGGCCTGAACGACGCCATATCGGAGGCAAACGAAGCCACCAAGGACGTCTCGCCAGAGCAGTGGGAGCAGGCGACATCCTATCTGGAGGGCATGGCGAAGGACATGATGAAGGGCATGCGCGTGTGCTTCGAGTGCGACGAGCCCGTCAAAGGCGACCAGAAGTTCTGCCCCAAGTGCGGAGCGGAGCTCCCGTCGAAGACCGTCATGGAGCTGGCGGTCTGCTCGAAGTGCGGGAAGCAGAACTCCCCTGGCGAGGACTTCTGCGGCGAGTGCGGCGCGAAGCTCCCGCTCAAGGAGGAGAAGGAGGCGCGTCTCCGCAGGAAGGACGAGAAGGTCCTCGAGAGATGGCCGGAGATGCTCCAGCAATACCCTGTATGGGGCTACGGAGGGACCGAGTACGAGCTCCTGGAGCTGGAGCCCGGGCGCTTCCTGTTCTCCGCATGGTTCGAGGACGGCCACCAGGCTGCCGTACAGTCGGTCAGGGAGTACCGCGAGGCCCTCAAGGGGAGCGGCTACCGCACCGCAGGCCAGTATCCGAGCGAGGAGCACCTCTACAAGATGGTCGACGGGGTGTGCTGCCACGCCGACACCGAGCACTGCTTCGAGGGCGACGACGACTCCCCGAGCATCTATTTCGCCGTCGGCGACGAGCCTATGGGCGGGTTCGACTACGTGAAGCCGGAGCCGAAGAAGAAGTCGGGCGACCTGTTCGGGAAGCTCTTCAAGTGACCTCATGCGAGGGGGCCGCTGCATCGTGGCCGGCTCTCCTCGTACCTTTCATGCAGCTCCGATCGCATAGGCGAGAAAGCACATGCGACGTCCTCTTCTCGTTATTTCTTAGCTGGACGGCCATGAACGACGAGTGCTTTGCTCCCTGCGCCGCCGACATAGAAAAGACGGGGGATGCGGGTCCCCCTTGCAAGATGTTTACACGGTCTTTATCCCGCTGTAGGAGCCGGCGAATATGTCTGTTGTCAGAGGTTCCTTTTCCGTCACCCCTGTTATGTCGAGGACCGCCCGCGCGCGGACCTCGTACGGCCCGTCGCCGACGTCTTCTATGACAGCCTCCGTCATGCCGCCCTCGAGCTTGACCGTCGACCAGTCGCGGGCGTCCTGCTGGCGGTATTCGACGTCGTAGTAGGAGATCCCTGTATCCCACAGGTCTCCGACCGAGACTCTGATAGTGCCGCCCTCTCTCGCGGCAGAGATTATCTCCGCCTTGCTGGGGGTTATGGCGAAATGGGAGAATATCGGCGAGGGATCGTCGGGGTTCACGCAGTCGCCTATCCCTCTGATCTCCGCCTTGGCGACTCCGCATCTGACGTTGTCGCTGAAGCTCACCGAGTAATGCAGGCCCTCCTGGAGCGTCGCCAACTCCTTGGTAAACACAATGAAGTCGATCTCCCGCTCCTCTCCGGTATATTCGACCGTCTTGGTCACCGGCGACGCCAGAAAAGGATAGGCGCCGAAAGCGTTTATCTCGAAGACGGTCGTCCCGTAGTCTTCGACGCTGACATAGAGGAGCGCCCTGCCATTGCCGTTCATATCTATTGTAATCTGGGTGTTGTTGTTCTGAGGCGTGATGGACACTATGTCCTCGTAGCCTTCGACGATTCCCCACTTGATGGCCGGGCTGCCGACGCCCCATGACGAGGGGCTCGAGAAGGTGAGCTTTGCAGTGGTCTTGTCAAGGCCTTCGATGTTGTAGAGCGCCGAGTTGGCGACGACCACATTGGCGGTCACATCGCCCGCCAGCCTGTTGCTGTAGGTCTTGATAGGGAAGTTGTCGAAGAATACATAGCCGCTGATATTGCTTGCTGCGCCTTCGTAGGTCTTGTCGACATCCTTGTAGTCCTTCCAGCAGCCGTCGATGTAGAGGAAGCTCTGCCCTTCGTCCAGCACGACCTTGCTGGTCCTCAGCCCAGGCATGTTGATTCCTGTGGGGGTGTTATAATAGGAGGTTCCGTTCTCGTGCGTCAGCGTCAGGATGACGGAATAGGCCTGGCCTTTCTGAAGAACGATGTACTTCTCGCCCAGGTGTATCTTATGCAGCCCGGCGGACTCGAAGGTGGCCTCGCCTTCTATTATCTTGAGCCCGTCGTCGGGATCCTTGTACTTGTTCGGCAGCAGGTATATCTGGTATTTGACTGTGGTGTTCTTGTCGGCGATCTGGCAGGATATGGCGTTCACAGCCTGCGAGTGGCTCGCCTTGAAGATGTTGGCCATCGGTGCAGGCGTCGAGGTGTTCTTGATCAGGAGTTCGTTGGCCGGCATGTAGTCGTACTGGTTGATCTCGTCCGGTGCGACCGCGTCCTCGAAGACCATGGCCTCCGGGAACATCAAAGAACGGTCGTAGTAGGAGAGCCAGAAGTATCCCGAGTGGACCATGACCGGGTCGCCGTTGCCGTCGAAGACCGGCTTGCCCTTGTCGTCCGTCTTCTGCACCATGATCCCCCAGTTTCCTTCGCCCTTGTTCGGGAAGTCCCTTTCGCCGGAGCCCCAGCTGTTCTTGACCAGCCACGCGCCGTCGGCTTCCGGGCGGTGCCCGGCGAGGAAATTCTCCTTCGGATAGCTGTCGTCCCAGCCGATTATCGTTACGGCATGGTTGGCCTGCGAGTTGTCCCAGGTGTAGTGAGCCCAGGTCCTGGTGCTGATGTATTGGCCGTTCTCCTGCTGGCTCTGGTCAGGCCTGGCCGTGTCCGCATGGAAGCCGATCTCCACCCCGCGCTTCTGGAGGAGCTGCTTCTTGATCAGCTCGGTCGACTCCGAGTTGTAGGTGTAGTGCCCTTCGACGTAAGAGGCGGGGCTGGGGATCATTATGGACTCCGCCAGGATGTAGTCCTGGTGGAAGCGCAGGTCTTCCGGCATGAGCCAGTCGTCCTTGTCGCTGTAGCAGAATGTCTGGTATTTTCCGTCGAAGTACGTCTGAGTCGTGATGCTGTCTATGCCGCGGTATTCGAAGAAAGGGTCGGAGGATTCGTTCGATGGCCCTATCCCTTGGGCGAAGGTGGTGGTCGCCAAGAACGGGGTGCCGCCATTGTAGATGTCCTGCATAGAATCT
>JAEEGL011998221.1_pt1 | contig 10494 bp, 8 predicted proteins | sample 9134231 | NCBI WGS metagenome assembly JAEEGL01 (sample SAMN16246548, study PRJNA631951) | gut metagenome | biome: gut microbiome; feature: rumen; material: fiber-attached | host: Bos | place: Iran: Karaj | collected 2018-10 | reverse complement strand
GATAGAAGATATATGCTTTGGCGTGAAGGCGCGTGATTTTGGTGTTATAGCTAACCTTGATTTGCGTGTTGGGCAGCTTACGCAGTTCTTCGATGGCTTTCACATCTGTTGCACCCATATAGGATGTGGTGATGATCCGCAGCTCACCGCCGTTCCGCGTAAATCCAGTCAGCTCATCCATAAGCAGCCGCAGCCCGCTCCATTTGATGAAGGACACCAGCATGTCAATCCGGTTGCAGGAGACAATCTCTTTTTTGAGCTCGGTGTACATCTGCGGCTCATGAACAGCGCCGGTGAACAGGCTGGACTGTGCGATAGAGGTCTCCGGCCGGACAACCTGGGCTTTTTCATCGACGGCCCAAATACTGTTTTTGCGGTCAAATAGAGCAAGAAGTTGCTCCGCCCGCTCTGCAACCGAGAGCGCGTCGAAGTCAGCTTCTTTTGTTTCTGCCTTGATGGTGCTTATGATCTGATTGGCTAATGCAACCTGATCGTTCAGATCTCCACCGTTATCCTTGAGGTTCTCAAGCCCCCGCTCGACCACCTCGGCCACATACTTTGCCAGCACTTTGGACGCCTCGGCAGTATCAATAGGCGCAGTTTGACTGAGCTTGTCCGCAGCGGATAGCTCAACGTCCAGGCTTTTGTTGATCACTTGCTCGTATAGTCCGTCGTGAAGCATGGCTATTCTCCTTAAAAACGCAATTCTCTTTCAGCGGAAGGAAAACCAGGACTTCCTAAAATCGATGCCGAAAAAGCCTTTTGCCGCTTCCAAGTTCATAACTACCCATTCTCTAGATTTTCGAGCCTCAAGGGTTTCAGGTAGTTCCTTCAATAAACGGTCAGCTTCATATGTTGCGCCGGCGCTGTATCGCAACTCATTCGTGCGTCGAGTTATTACAAAAGACTTTCGGCTTGTTTTCCATGCCCGTTGAATTGTATTAATCGCATATTTCCCTGTAACTTGCTCGCTGAAATAGTTTTCCAGTGAAAGAGGGCGAATATATTCCGGGACCGAGTCAACATATTGCTTGATGATTGATACAATTACTTCAGATGAGAACTTTAGTATATCTGGCGCTTCGGTGTCCTCTTGCTTGAGCTGTTCTATTAAATCAGGGAGAAGATCAAGCATCTTCGCGAGGTATTCTCGATAAAAAGCCGTTCCTATTCTTTGCTGAACAAAGCGAACAACATTGCTTTTCATCACTTCCGTGTTTGTAAGTCCAGCCTCAACACGGCAAATAACAGTTCGCCGGATAACCTCAGGTGCCACAGCCTTTACATCTTCATTTGCACTGATAACTACAGCTGAATAGTTTACTAAATGATCACTGACACCAAAATCATCATTCTTAATGGTTTCTATTGCATGCTGATTAAAACGGGTGTTTGTAAGATCATCCACAATGATAGGTGCACCCTGAACCGTACGTTTCAGTCCTTCAATACTGGAACGGGTGAAATCGGGTGCTGACACTTTCGGTTTTTGCCCAATCATCATTTTTAGCAAGGTTTCCAAAAAACTTGTCTTTCCTGCCTTGCTTTGCCCGTATACCAAGCCAAATACCGGATAAGGTAGCCGATTCTGATTGTACCGCGCAGCCATATCGCGCATGACCGCCATGAGGGGAGAGCAGAAAAACCAGTTCGCAAACTCAAAATACCGGTATTGCATTCCTACAACGTCACCGTGAAACTTGCTATACCCCTCCATATACTTCAAAAACAGATCTACATCGTTTTTTATTGATTCTTCACTTGGCGTCAAATCCAGTGGTTCATCGTTGAGGGTAACGAAATGATCAAAAGCGTTTATTACCAATTGCGGGTACTCACTTCTTAATTCGCGCTTTTGTGTATTTTCCTCTATGATGTGCCGTCGAAGTTTTATAAGTGCATCTGGAGAAATAGTCTGCTTTCCTGTTGCTTTCTCTCCCTTCGGCATGACCGGCGTAAGCTTCTCCGCCAGCTTTCTTGTATCAAGAATGAATTGGATTTCTTCATCGTTTTCTTTTATCGGCTCGATGACAAGGGCCTTTTTTAGCTTTATCGTCTCTGAAACTGGAAGAACGTCAAGATTCTCTTCTGCATCTGCAACAAGTATTGCTTCCTTTGCAATTTCATCTGAGCATGTCTTTTTTAGGCTTTCAAAAACCTCATAGTACCATTCAAATGCTTTCTCATCGTCAAGATAGCAAATATTCTCCCTTTGCGTGCCGGCAAAAGCTTTAAACGACATATTTGCTGATCCCATTATTACGCGTTTTCTACCGTCGTCACTGCTCAGAAGATAGATTTTTTCGTGAGAAAGTTGTGTACGCGCAACAAAGAAGTGAACGCTTCCTTCTTCAATACGAGATAATAGTTTTTCTCTTTTTGTCGTTTCATTTTTTCGTATCCGCTCTATCACTTTGTTCTGGAAAGCCATAACCTCCTGCAAAGAATATGAGAGAACTTCTTCACAGCCAAAAATGACTTGCGCTGTATCAAACAAAGAAAGAGCCTGATATAAGAAATTGATACCAGATGAGAAGGTTATTGCATACAGATGGTTAAAGCCCGAGAAGAGTTCCTGCCAGGTCATAGCTTCAGCATGATCATAGAGGAGCTTTACTACGTTCAGTTTATTTCCCGCCTCAGATTTCGGAGAGTCAACCTCGTCAAATATGGAATAATTGTTCTCCAACCCTGTATCTTTCATTCTTTTTCCCTCGTTACTAAATACGCTGATGACTACAATAACAGAAAGTGCAGTTGGGTAATCATATGTATAATATTGAATCTATTGTCCAATAAATAGGACTTCGATTGTTGTCCAACCAACATTATAAACTATTCTGCGCTTTGTAATGGAATAAACTCCATGATGTCTCCAATACCTACATGAAGAGCAGTGCAAACTTTATTCAGCACCGTTTCCTTTCCTTATAAGTGAAAATCTGCAATTACTAAAAAATCCAGTTTTCCTGTTCACACAGTTCTGTGATATTTAAAGCTTTTATTCCATATGCTTCGCATATTTTGGGAATCTTATTTTCTTTGTCTGGGTTTTCTTCGGTAATAACCGTCAGATCATATTTCATCGCAGTTGCTATCAAGAATGCGTCTCCCGATGATGTACCGCTTTTCCCCGTAAATTCGATCATTTTAGGGTGATCAGTCACGATTTGACGAACATTTCGCTGTATGTCTTCATCGATGTCCAAAACAACACATTGCTGCCTTGTTAGCCATTGCGATATTTCCTTATCACTAACCTCCTCAACGATCTCTGAGCACGTCACTATCCTCTGATCCCGCATAGACTCTTCAATCTTTTCCCATTTTCCTTTGTAAACACTGCGCCGATGGGGCTCGGTTGGTTTTTGAGACATAATTGAAGAAGTATCTATGATGTATTTGTACGGAGGCTTAAACAACGTTAACTGCTCCATTTTGCGACCTCCGACAAATACTTGTTAATATGCTTTTGGGCAATTCCAAGATGACGAGCAACATCTTGCTTGCTGAACACCTCTTCCTTGAAGCCATGATATAGGATCTTGCTAACAGAGGGGCTTGTCCGGTCAATAGCTTCTCTACTGACATTTTTGGGAATTGTGACTATCACTCCGTTTTTCCTGGCATTTCGCCGTTCTTCACGTTCTTGCTCCAGTTCATATCGGAGTTCTGCAGCATAGGTATCATATTCAACTTGATCGATTTCTCGAATGTTTAGGAGCCTTCGAATGATCACATCTCTACTTACAGAAAAATGATCGGCTATATTACGTATATCAGAAAGTGCATACGGATTACTAAATTCATGACTCTTTATATAGATTTTAAGCGCTTTTTCCGGGACAAGTAACTCACCGGCAACGGCATTACAAAATACTTCCTCTGCAGCAGCATTTGTTGAACTCACCATATCATTACAATACGAAGAGTCTCTCTTATACAAGTGGACAAGTTCATGAATAAGCGTGAAGGATTTGGCAGGTGGCCGATCTTCATCATTGATACCAATAATCGGGAGTTGTTCCTCATAAACTGCAAATCCGCGCGCACATTCGACTGGAACATCAGTAAAGCAATGAACAAAAGCACCGGATTCTTCTATTGCTTCTCGAAGGTATAAATAGAACTGTCGGGTTGAGGGGCATTTGAATTGTCTTTCAAGGGATAATCCAAGCTGCTCGCGGATGGCTCCAGCCCATACTGCTGGATTGTCAGATGATGGTACTGTAGGCGAAAAAACAGGAATACTAATTTCAAACTGTTCGTTAGTAGCTATTAGGAATGCTCGTTCCTGCAGAACATCAATCACTGCAATATTCAGAGCACTATCATCAATCGCTGCATCTTGTAATGTACGCAAATTCCTGATGTTCGGAATTCGATTAAGCGGGATATCTTGGCTTTTCATGTATAGTCCTGCAAAAGGAATGTGGAGGCATGATGCTAACGCTTTTGCTTGATTAATTGTGGGCAATGCTTCCTCTGTTGGATTCAACCATAGGTTTACTTTAGCAGGGTCGCATTTCGTCCTCGAAACAATGAAAGCCGGGGAAACACCTTTATTGGTGCATATATATGATAGCGTGTTCTTGTCAATCAAGGCGTAGCCTCTTGCCATTACTCACACCTCTATTCTCTCTTTGTTTGTAAAAGGTTTTAGTTAACAAATGAAGCGAGCGTATTACGGTTTGTCAAAAGCTCTCCGGCACGAGGGCCAGCTTATTGATCGATTCGTGTGCCCGGGCGAGGGAATCGTATACGGCGAGGACATCATCGGAGTTCCAGGTGCGAAGGGATTTCTCGTCGATGACGCCGGCACTCTCTCGGATGATCTTTGCGAGCTGTTCCTCGTCGGCTACGGCGACAACGGCCTGAACAGCGGCGTTACTCTGAGCCTTTTTCAGATTCAGGATCAAGCTGTCAATGGAGCCCTTGGACTGGACCTCAAATACATAGATTGCCTTGCCCATGTTGCCGATCTTAGCCTCCCATACGGCATCAACAACCGCCCCGGCGGTGATTTTTACCTCTGAGCGGCTTTCAAATCCAAGTAGTTCTCCGATAGCGACCAGCTTTTCCTTAATCTCATCGTGCAGCGACTTGGAATCGCTGGCCGTTTTCGGAGCTGTTTTCTCCGGGGCTTGAGATACAGGCTCCTTTTTCTCTGCCAGCGGAAGCACTTCATCCCACAGGAAATAGTCAACTGCCAGCAGGTCGTAATCTTCAGCCCCAGCAGCTTTGAGTGCGGCGGAGATCTCCTTGGCAATTGCGCAGACTTCCGTGTACTTCTTCCCCGTGTACTGATAGTTATACTTTGGCATATCTGGGACATCGAGGTAGGTGTAGCAGAGGATCGTTGTCTTATTGAAGATGACATACTCCTCCGGGTTGGCATAAGTAAGCAGCTCGCTGATCGTGGCCGGGCCAAGACCCTTTACTGTTTTCAGAAATGCCGTCCAACGCTTATCAATAGGCGCTGTGCCATACAGCAATTCTGCCAGTTGCTTTTTTAGTGCATCATAACCGTTGTCGGCAATCAGCTTGTCCACAACGTACTTTTTGTTGCCCCAGATGACCATCGACCAGAGCTTGCTTATGTACTCGAAGAAGTCTTCCTCGGTCATTGCCAGCAACTTGTCTTTGGTGAATGACTGATAATAGGCTTTCCGTTCTTTTCGTTCAGACCAGTTGTCGTCATAATAGGCAGTGTTAGTCTTCTTGCTTTTAACGAACGCTTTTATGGCAGATTGAAGTTTTCCGTTATTCATCTTCGGTCTCCCATCATCAAATCATAGAATCAAACCCATAGTCTCTTATTTGTTTATCAGATTCTGACATGGACTCCATTGCTTGTATAAAACTGTTGCCCGCATCAATCATGTTCTGTGCCATACTCCAATCATCAGGAATGGGAATAAGCATTTCTTGAATATGACGAGGCTGTAAATGTTGCTGTACTGAGCCATATTCATCCAACAGCATCAGAGATAAAGCAGTTTTTGACGCAAAGTATGCTAAAAGATATGCTCTGAGATCTTGATTTTGAACTCGAATGCGTACCAGATCATCGCTAACAACGTAGTTGTTTGCTAAATCTTTGGTAGCGTAAGTCACTTTTCCGATAGTCCCAGATCGGGAAACTAGTATATCTCCCTCTTGGATTCTCAACATATCTATACATTTTTTCTGTGTAGCATTAGCTCTTGATGGATCAAGCCACTTGATTGTGAATCGACGTAATTCCAGGGCAGCATTTGCGGTTAAATAAGGGATAAGATTTGTTGTATCTGCTGGATTGTCAATTTTGATGCTGGTTGAATTCCATCGAGGGCCAATATAAATTCGTATTCCAGCTTCTAACTGGCCAACTGTTGTAGTAGCCCACCCATCTTTGTTGTCATATTCCAGTACAGCATCTAAAGCTGCATTTAGCTTAGGTGAATAATGCTGGGGATTAATGTTAATATGATCTTTCAGATCACTTCTGCGAATTGAGAAAATGTATTCAGATTGTTGGTGTGCTTGCCCGTTTTTGAAATCAATAAATGCGTTCGCGATATCGTTAAGGTCATGGTTTAATTCGCCTGTACTATTCCCGTTTGCATCTAGAATGTAAACAGAATTCCCTTTAGAGTCCTGTCCGATTCGCTGCGACATTGCCATAAAGATTTCGTAATCATCCCTGGGCTTTTCGCCTTCTTTCGGCTTATTGATGAATAGAATACAAGTTCGCACGCCTGTGTCTGGCTGAAACGTATCTTTATGAAGAGTAACAACCCCAGCAATCTCGCATCTCTCTAACAGCCACTGACGATAAGCTTCATAACTGACATTATCAAGAATTCCTTTCGGAAGAACGATGCCCAATCGTCCACCGGGCTTCAGCCAATCAATGCAACGCTCCAAGAACAATAATTCTGGTGCCTGATGCTGAAGAATATCCGTGTCGCTCCCGCTGAAATAGTAACCTCCATCATCAGCTTTCTTATAACTGTGGCCGAATACGAAGTTTTTTAGAATCGTTTTGTCAGAAATCTGAGACTCAACCTTTTGTCCAGAAAACGGAGGATTTGTTGCAATAATAGAAGGGGCGTTACTCTTGCCTTTTGCACAACGAGACACAATCCAAGGATCAAAATTTGAATACAGATCCAGAGAATTACCTCGTGTCATCCCACTCTGGCCATCTCCTGTCAATAGCATGGCACATTTTGCAATTTTGACTAGGCGTGCGGCAATTTCTACCAAATAAACACTGTCTTTAATCGTCGCAAGTTGGCGATCTCTGACGGGAGAGTTAGGTGTTGTGTTTGCTATAACTTTTCTGCGTAGATACCGGAAAATACTTGTAGCAAAGCCACCGCTGCCTCCTGCTGGATCAAGCGCATGTTCTCCAATATCTGGGTCAAGAATCTTGACCATCATCTCAATAACAAGACGGTTTGTAAAAAACTGCCCTTGCTGCCTCTTTAGATTAATGTGCGTAAATTGCTCATATGTTTCTCCCATGAGATCCCAATCGTCTGCGTCGTCATTTCGAGCAGCGAGGCTCCAGTTTTTCAAAATACCTACCGCTTCCGCAATGCAATCATTTCCAACTTGGATCTTCTCATGCGACTCAAAAACGTCGGGGTACTGGTCGGCATATTCTCTAAATAGAAGTTGAATAGTATCTGCTGCGTGTTTCCGTCCTTCGGCAGTTTTGAAATCAGTTTCTGTAATCCAAAAACGGGGAAACTCTCCAGGTGTCGTTTCGTCTTGTATTTTTGCAAGCAAAATACGCACCATATCCATTGCGAGATCAAAGTCCTCGTTTTCCATTCCTCGCCCATATAATTTATTATGACAAGAGGACAGAAGAAATCTCACATTATGTGGCCTTGGTAAAGTTGATTTGCTCGGGATAACATCATCACCATTCCAGTTTTCTCGATAACGAGGCAATGATAGTATCTCATCAAGTCCCACTTCAGGGCCTGTTCTTTTTTTGTAGACCGCCAAGCCGTCTCCGTTTGTCCAAACACCCCCGATGGCAGAAGTGTTGAAAATATAAGAAACAAGCTGCGCATAGCCTTCTGTCACATTAGGCTTTTTGCACTCTACGACAAAGAGAATATTACCCTGATCCTTTTCTAAACATGCTTTTTTACTAACATAAACCACGATATCCGCTCGAATTTCAGAACCGTCATTAGCATCTGTAAGAATCTTTGATCCTTGCTGGATGGGTATTTCTCGAGCGATCTGGTTTTTGGGATATCCATAGTCTGTTTGTAGGATACTAATGAACCTTTGGCGTACGCGCTCCTCTGGAGTATCTTTCAATGCTCTTCCTGACAGAATATCAATAATTTCCCCATCTTCATTAAACAGAACTTCCGTTATTTCCATTTTTTAATCCTCCACATAGTTTTCATGCCAACATATTTGGTGAAAAGTACAATTCGAACCCACAACTATGAGCATGCTGCATGGTTTTTCGAGTCAAATATTCTTCGTGGAAGTTGAGAGAAGTTGGAGCCTTTATGTGGAAGATGAGCGAAGTTACGGAAGCCCGAAAAATAAGGCGTTTCGGGCATCCGAGGACCCCAAAACGCCGGAAACCCTTGATATATCAAGGGAGTTCGAATCACTCCGTATTCTCCCCGATTTCGCGCTTTTTTCGGCACGTTGGGGAGAACTGAGGGAGAACAAATGCGTGGTTGCACCTGTCGTTGACCAGATTGAGAGGTGAAAATCACATGACCAAATCAGAAGCAGAATACAAAGAAATCAAACGCCAATATCCGAAGACAATGAGCAAGGATCAGTTCTATCAGATCGCTCACATCAGTAAAGCGACGGCGCTTTTCCTTCTCAAAAACGGCCTTGTCCCTTGCATGGATTCCGGCAAGAAAACAAGGCGCTATACGATTAAAACCGACGATGTAATAGAGTACCTGAAAGACCGAGAATCTCACCCGGATTACTACAAGGCAATCCGCGGCTGGTACAGCGGAACAGCCGGAAAGAAAGGCACGATCAAAGAGTCTGTCGCTCCGGATCTTTCACCGGAACAGCACAAGCTCCTAATACAGTATCTTTCGAGGCTGATGAAATCTTACGATGATCTGATGACCGTGAAGCAGTTGGCAGGATTCAGCGGCTATAACACGACGACGGTTATCAACTGGTGCAACAAGAATCTGAAGCACTTCAATATCGCAGGACGGTTCCTGATCCCGAAGATCTCCGCGACTGAGTACCTTGCTTCCCCGCAGCTTTGCTCTTTGCCTCAAAAATCCAAAAAGCACAAAGAGCTGCTGACCGATTTTCTTTCGACCAACGGGATCTCCGGCTGAGAATACATAAGCGTGTCTGCCTACCCTGAAACGCAGGGTTGACGGACACGCTTTTTTTGTGCCCAAAAACGGGCAGAAGGAGGTGAAACCTTGAGAGCAAAACTGGATTTCCTACTTGCAAAGGAGCACAGGGGACAATGACCTATGACTATTTCTATGGGCAGCAGGCAGAACAATTCTCGTTTTACCGGATTCCAAAGGCTTTGTTCACGGATGAAGCCTTTAGTTCTATTTCGACTGATGCGAAGCTGCTTTATGGGATTCTTCTCGACCGCATGAATCTTTCAGCCAAGAACGGCTGGCTGGACAAGGAAGGCCGTGTCTACATCATCTTCACGTTGGATGAGGTACAAGAATCTCTCGGCTGTGGTCACGGGAAAGCTGCGAAGCTCCTCGATGAATTGGATGGCAGTACCGGGCTCATTGAACGAAAGCGTCAGGGACTTGGAAAGCCAAACATAATCTTCGTCAAGAACTTCATTTCCCGGGTCCGAAAATCGAACTTCTTGAAGTCCGAAAATCGAACTTCTGGAAGTTCACAAATCGGAAGTCAAGAAATCTCCAAAACGGACGGTAGTAATACTGACTCCCAAAAAACTGATCCTATTGATACTGACTCCTATCAATTCATTTCCTCCGAGCCTTGCCAGAAAGAATCGAAAAGAAGCGATGCGGCTCAGAGAGAAATATATAGGAGCATCATCAAGGAGAACATCGACTATGACATCATCCTCTTTGACCGAAAAATCTCGAAGGACATTCTGGAAGAGATCGTGGAACTGATGGTCGATGTGGTTTGCTCTAACGCTCCATATATCAGAGTTCTCCGGGAAGAGAAGCCCACGGAAGTCGTGAAATCTCAGTTCCTCAAGCTGAACAGCGAACACATCCGTTTTGTCATGGATTGTCTTGAGGAAAACACAACCAAGGTCAAAAACATGCGGCAGTACCTGACCACAACCCTGTACAATGCTCCGATGACAATGGAAAACTACTACCGCAGCCTCGTAAACCACGACATGTACGGAGATAAAGCATAAATCACTTTAGGAGGTGATGTGATTGGCAGAAACAAACAAAGCCCGTGACAAGCCGGAAGAAGTACAGCACATTTCACTCTCGCAGATTCATCCCTTCCCTGAGCATCCTT
>JAEEGL011271610.1_pt1 | contig 10494 bp, 7 predicted proteins | sample 9134231 | NCBI WGS metagenome assembly JAEEGL01 (sample SAMN16246548, study PRJNA631951) | gut metagenome | biome: gut microbiome; feature: rumen; material: fiber-attached | host: Bos | place: Iran: Karaj | collected 2018-10 | reverse complement strand
TTGTTGCCGCTTCTGCCGTCATACCGTGTTTCGCCGAGTGTTCAATGAACAAGCCCTTTTGCTTTTCCATCTCATCAACTTTTTTCTTACCCATCATACGACGGACCATATCTGCTTGTCCGAGCGAATAATCGGCAAGAATCTGGAATACCTGCATTATCTGTTCCTGATATACAATCGTTCCGTAGGTATCCTTCAATATTGGTTCCAAAAGCGGATGTACATATTTAATTGTTTGACGTCCGTGTTTTCTTTCGACAAAATCCTCAACCATGCCTGAATCCAACGGACCCGGGCGGAAGAGAGCAACTAAAGCACCCAAATCTTCAAACACGTCCGGTTTCAGACGTTTTACAAGGTTTTTCATTCCCTGAGATTCAAGCTGAAACACACCATCAGTATCTCCGTTACTCAACATATCATATGTCGGCCTGTCATCCAGCGGGATATTATTTATATCAAGTTTTATACCCTGCCTTTTATCAATCATTTCAACCGTTTTATATATAGTTGTTATGTTTCTCAGACCCAAAAAGTCCATCTTTAAAAGGCACAAAACCTCAGTAACATCGTGCGGCGGATAACCTGTCTGAATTATTCCATCCTTTGACGGCCGAACCGGCAGAATTTCATCCAACGGTTTTTGAGAAATGATAACCCCTGCCGCATGAGTACCTGTATTGTATTTTAATCCTTCTATCGCAACAGCCAAGTCAATTAATTTTTTCATTCCGACAGTCTTACCTGTTGTCGAATCAACAACGATTTGTTCATCGTTATCGTAAAGGACTTTTAATTCAGAACCGTCATATTGCATTGCTTTTTTAAGTGTTTTTGCTTTATCATCCTGAGCGAGCGCAACTTCAATTGCCGGCTCAATCAATCCTGCCAGGCGGTTACTTTCCGAAAAGGGAACCTTTAAAATACGTGCTACAGCTTTGAAGGCCGCTTTTGCAGCGTAAGTACCAAACGTAATTATTTGGCAAACCTTATCTTCACCGTATTTCTTGGTTACATAATCAATTACTTCTCCGCGGCGTTCAATACAGAAATCTATATCAATATCGGGCATTGTATAACGTTCCGGATTCAAAAATCTTTCGAACAAAAGTTTATGTTTGATAGGATCCAAATCCGTTATTTCAAGTGCATAGGCAACAATAGAACCTGCAGCAGATCCTCTTCCCGGGCCGACCGGAATACCGTTTGTTTTTGCAAAATGGATAAAATCCCATGTGATTAAGAAATATGCCGCAAAACCCATTTGTTCTATTACACCGAGTTCGTACTCAGCACGTTTTTTAATATCGTCCGATACCTCACCATATCTCGTTTTCAATCCGCAATGCACAAGATATTCAAGATATGTTTCGATTGTATAACCTTCCGGAACTTTATAATCAGGCAAAGGACTTTTTCCCAGCTCCAGCATAAGATTACACTTATTAGCAACTTCAACGGTATTTTTTATACATCTGTCAAAGGTTTCGCTATCCATCCATTTGAAAGCATCACGTAATTGTTCAACCGTTTTTACATAAAACTCATTATTTGGAAAATGAAAACGATTCGGATCATCCTTGTCACTATTTGTTGTCATACAAAGCAGTGTGTCATGCATATCGGCATCTTCAAGATTCAGATAGTGAGAGTCATTTGTGATTACCATTTCCAAGCCCAGCTCTTTGGCAAGTTTTATAAGCTCAGGATTTGTTCTTTTTTGTTCTTCCAAGCCATGATCTTGTAATTCAATATAATAATCCTCACCAAATAAATCTTTATATTTTTGGGCAACGGCCTTTGCGCCGGCATAATCGTTTTTCTGAAGATGCTGCAAAACTTCACCGCCAAGACACGCGGAACAGCATATCAAACCTTCATGATATTTTTCAAGAAGTTCCCAGTTTATACGGGGGTGAACATAGTGACCCTTACACCAGGCAACAGAAACGAGTTTTATCAGGTTCTGGTATCCTTTTTTGTCTTTTACAAGCAGAACAAGGTGATAACACGGGTTATCGTTTTTGTCCTGGACTTCAATATCTCCGTCATGAACGTAAAATTCGCATCCCAAAATTGGTTTAATTCCTGCTTCTCTTGCCGTCGTATAAAGCTCCATATCACCGTACATAACACCGTGATCGGTTATTGCAACGGCAGGAAATCCTTTCTCCTTGCAGAAATTTACCAGTTCCCCAATTCTTATCGCTCCGTCAAGCAGTGAATATTCTGTGTGCAGATGGAGCGGAACGTATTGTTGTTCAACGTCAGCCATATATATATAATAGCACGCAAGATATTTATTTTGGGCAAAAATTAAATAATGTTAAACGGAAAAATTTAATTTATTTGTTAAGAAATTGTAACATTTTATACCATGTACGCAATTTCACAAAACAAAAATATTTTATATATGTAAGGTAGGTTAAAGGTTAATAGTGTTTGGAGGTAATTATGGCAGGCACAAACATTCAAAGTATAGGCAGTACTTCTGGCTCAAATCCATTTGTGTACGCACCATATTCATTTGTAGATTTTGAAGACTTTGATCCGACATACAGTTCTTATCCGATGTACGGGAATTACGGTATGGACGGAAGCATCTTTTCGACAGTACCTATGTACGGCGGTGGGCTGGTTGGCAGCAATACTCAGGATTATTTCAATCAAATGAGACAATACCAGCAGTTCTACAATGATTACAATGTAGATCAGCAAAAAATGAATCGAAACGCTGATTTAAGAATAAATGCATCAATGGAGGCAATCCAGACAGCATACAACGGATTGAAAGATAAAATTGAAAAGAACGAACAAGGTCAAATATTAGAAGCTTATAACAAATATGTTCAGGCAGTAGCGAATGCATACGGTCAAGGTACTGAACAGGAGATCAGAGCAAGAGCTGCAACCTTATACAACCAATTAGCAGGCAGATCAATAGTTCAAGACCTTAGAGAAAACGGCCGCGGCTCATTTGGACAAGGATTCACAAGCACATTGTGCTTTGGATTATACAATGCTAAATCTGCAGAAGACAACATCGCAGCAATTACGGGTTCGCCGGTTGCAACAAGCGATAAGGCATCACAAAACCTTGGACGTCTTACAGGAGCAGCAGTTGTGGGTGTGGGATTAGGATTAATAAACCCTGTACTCGGAGTTGCAGCAGGAGTTCTCTCATTTGCAATATCAAGCATCAGAGGTCTTTCTAAAAAATAAAAGTCTTATATATAGTGTGTGAAGTGTAGTAAAAGCCGACAATATGTCGGCTTTTTGTTCGGGAAATTTCTTGACTGAAACCTTCAATAGTGTAATAATTTACTTATGTTTAAATATTACGGAAAGACGGCGCCTTATTTATTTTTGTTACCTGCAATAGCCATACTTGCGGTGTTTTTCTTTATTCCGTTTTTTCAGACAATTTATCTGAGCTTTCTGGATTACTCAAACGATATTTATAACGCGACTTATGCCGGAATCCAAAATTACCTGGAGATTCTGCATAATCCCGTTTTTTATAAAGTTATGTGGAACACCGTATTATACCTGATTGTTGCAGTTCCGATACTCGTAACTTTTCCGTTATTCCTGGCAATTCTTATAAACCAAAAAATCCGCGGTATAACATTATACAAAATCCTTATATACCTTCCCGTAATTGTATCGATAGTTGTTGCGGCAATCGCTTTCAAGTGGTTATACGCTCAGGAGGGGATTTTAAACTACATAATGCAGGTTCTACACCTTCCCGCAATCGGATGGCTGACAGATCCGAAATACGCGATTTATTCGGTAATTATAGTAACCGTTTGGAAGGGTATTGGATATTATATGATGATTTATCTTGCAGCCCTGATGAGTGTACCAAAAGAATTGTATGAGGCCTGTGATATAGACGGTGCGGGATTTTGGAAGAAACACCTAACTGTAACAGTTCCTCATATAATGCCGACAATCGCACTGGTCACGACAATAAGTTCAATTTCAGCAATGAAAATATTTGCCGAAATCTACGTTATGACAAAGGGCGGCCCTCTCAATTCTACAAAAACAATAGTTTATTACATCTACGAAAAGGCCTTTGAAAATTTGGATTTGGGACTTGCAAGTGCTATGGCTGTCATTTTACTTGTTATTGTTATGGCATTTTCAATTATTAATATTTTCTGTTTTGAAAGAAAAAAATATGATTTGTAGGCCGTTCATAAATATTTTTGTCCATGTATAATTAATTTATGAGACTCAATTTTAGAAACATGCCAACACATATAATATTGATTGTGGTATCTCTTTTGTCAATTTTCCCTTTTATATGGCTGTTATCAACTTCATTTAAAGGCGGCGGAGAAAACATTTTTGCGTATCCTCCAACAATAATTCCTCAGGATTTTACCTTTGCAAACTACACAGGAGTCTGGCACAGAGTTGATCTGATGAGATATTTTATAAATTCCATGATTGTTGCCGGCGGAACGGTATTGTTAAATCTGATTTTGTCCTCCCTGGCAGCATACCCGCTTGCAAGAATGGAATTTAAGGGTAAGAAAATAACATTTTTTGCAATTCTTGCAACTATTATGGTGCCGTTTCAGGCAATAATGCTGCCTGTATACTTGATAACATTAAAGCTTCACCTTGTAGACAGCATATCTGACACAATGGGATATATAGGTTTAATTATGCCGTTTGCAGTCAGTGCCTTCGGCATATTTTTAATGCGTCAGGCATTTTTGGGAATTCCGCGCGAAATGGAAGAAGCTGCGATTGTAGACGGATGCAATGTTTTTCAGGTTTTTTGGAAGGTGCTGTTACCTATGGTAAAACCGTCCTTGGCAGTACTTGCAATCTTCACATTTATAGGTTCCTGGGGAGAATTTTTATGGCCGAGTATTGTATTAACAAAGGAATCGATGTACACTCTACCTGTAGGGGTAAACAATTTGCAGGGAATGTTTTCATCTAACTGGAGATACATTGCGGCAGGTTCTATTATTTCAACAATACCGATTATAATATTCTTCCTTGCAATGCAAAAATATTTTATTTCGGGAGAAAACGAAGGAGCAGTTAAGGGATAAAGAAAGGAGATATCCAAGCAAGATATAATTTTGGGATAGATTACCGGAAATATTAAGGATATGTAACATATTTTTATTTTTGCGTGAAATTTATTATCATTGGATGTAATAGGGTATGAAAATTTCTGCTATAAATTTTAATAGTGTGTATAATCAACGGAGGATTAATCGCAACGAGCAACCCAAGAGTTTTGCACCCGCAAAAATATCCCAACCGTTAAAAGCAGATACTGTAAGTTTTAAAGGGACAACACCGCATTCTGAAGCATTAAGAGCGTTGTTGTCCTTTAAAATTCCGGACCTTTATTCTCCGATAATTTTATTGGATCCTGCAACGGTAAATAAAATATATGAAAAGCATGTTTTCGCCACAAATATCGGCAACATAACAAAACATCTCAGGCCGTTGACAACTTCACTGTTTCAGACAGAGTATGACTTTTATAATCTAATAAGAGAAGGTGCAAAGAGAAATCCCAGCCAAAGATTACACGATTTTATTACCGGACTTGTTCCAAAACACAGCGAAATACTTAAAGCGGAACAGTTACCAATTTTTGGTGAACTTAAAGCATATGCATCAGATTTTCCTGCCGACCTATTGGAAAAATTTAACTACCTTATGTATATTTCGGAGAAAAAAATCAATGAAGATCCGGTATTTGTACCATTCAGCATAAAAGAATTCAAATACAAGTTGAACAATATCAGAAAACGTATTTCCGCTTCAGCTACAGATGAAGAAATGAAAACTATTAACAGACTTATGTCAATAGCAGGTTCGGTTCCGGATATTCCCAAAGAAAAACGCCTGGCTCCCGGGTTTAAGGTTACAAAATACGAAGACCAACAAAAGGATATGATTAAAAGATTCTGCCATTTTCTCGACAGTTCAGTATTATCAAGAGATAAAGATTTGGTTGAGTTGGCCGATATTTCGGAAAAACTAATTTACAAAGTTCCGGTAAATATAAAATTTAACAGAAAATCCTTTATATATGATCTGCAGGAAATAACCTCACAACTTGAAAACCAAAGACTTGCACACCTTATGAATAAGACGGCTAACTCGCTTCCGACTTCAAGACAAAGTTTGTCCGCCTTTATTATGAAAGCGGAAAGCCGTTCTGAAGAACAGGTTGGCTTTGATATGCTCAACGGGTCACTGGGCACAATTGACCACCTGGTGGCAACCCACAACGGAGGAGCAAGCGCATTATCAAATTATGCCTTGTCCTCGGCATATATGAACTCCGTAAAAGCACACAAATCCTTTGCTGAGTTTTACAAACACGATAAAAATATTGCAGAATATGCTCAGGCACAAATTGACAGACTTATAGAACTTGCACGAAATTCAAAGGTATTCCAGCAGGTTAATCTTGAAAACGGTTATATAAAAGGACTTGCAAAAAGGGTTAAACAACTTTCCAAAGACCCCACTTTGACAATTGACACACATAAATTAGATATTAATAGGTCGTATGAAAGAATCAGAAAAAAAGGGCAGTAAAAAAACAGAAGCACAGAGCTTAACTCAAGTCTACGAAAATTCTGACGTACAAATAAGACACATAAATTACTATTATTCAAACGAAAATCACGGTAACAATATCTCAAAAGTACGTCAGCTATTTCAATATGGCATACCCGATATGTATAGCCGGCGTATAACAATTGACCCAAAAACCATAAGCAAATGGCTCAGAAACGGTATGTTTTCCCGCCCGGCACTTGAAGTTATGGGGATTTTTGCAAACTACCCTAAAAGCTTCATTGATAATGAACTTGAGATAACAAAAATAATAACTGAGCGTGCAAAAATTCACACCAATATGACAATGAAAGAAATTTTACAGGAGGTTCGTCCGGTCTTCAGCAGACAGCTGAGAAAATTTCAGACACCTATTTTGCACGAATTGTGGGAAGAGTTTGAAAAATTACCCGAACCGTACAATTCAAATTTTAAAAAACTGCTTGAAAAAACAGACCGTATGCTTAATGATAAACCGGTTGTCATTCCGTTTTCATCTTATGAATTTAAGTATATGCTGGCAAAAATTAAACAGGATATTGATAACGGAGCTGATGCAAAGGCAAAAAGGGTTATGAACAAACTTATAAAAGAGTCTATGCATTTTTCCAACACAACCAATTCGGATAATCTCAGTTACCAAAAAAGTATATTTATGTTCTTAAACCATATAAGGAAACGTTCAGTTTTGAAAAACAACGAACAGCTTTCCGAACTGTTTAAAGAAACAAAATCCAGACTTGATAAGAAGGAAATATTTATTCCTTTCAGAAGAAAATCCTTTATTTACGATTTGGCAAAACTAATAGAAGATATGCCGGATGAAAATACAAAAGAAAGACTAATCGGTATTGCACAAAAACTTCCGACATCTCGTCAGAACCTGAGTGCATATATCTTAAAATGTTCAACCGATACAAATGACAAAATCGGTTACCGTCTTGTTTGGCCGTCTATGGCAACAATAGAACACATTAAACCACGCTCTGTCGGAGGAAGTGACGATTTGGCAAACCTCGGGATTGCTTCAGCAATTGAAAATTCTGACAGAAAAAGTACAGATTTTACTGTTCAATTACAACTGAGGCCCGATACTCCAAAATACACCCAAAAGGTTATTGATAAACTTATAGAGCTATATAATAACGGGGTTTTTGAAAAATTAAAACTAAGCCCTGAATACATTTCCGGCTACGCAGATACTGTTTACGAACAATCACAGCACCGGCTTAAACTAAATCTTTCAGCACTAAAAGTTTAAAATTCTTCTCTTGACGGATCAAAGTAATGATACGAAGGACAACTGCCGAAATCTGAGTGGATTGCCTCATCAAGTTCTTCTTCTGTAACCTCTTTTTTATCAACAAAGACCGGGCCGTCTGAAATCGGTTCGCCGTAATCTCTGTGCATCTTTTTACTCTTTTTGGCTTTCTTTTCGTTTTCTTTTTTTATTTCTTTTATTTTTTTCTGAGCAATTAAGGTTTCTCTGTATTTTACATATCGTTTGTATTCTTCATTGTTATATACATTGCGTGAAATATCGTTCATTACTGATGCAATATATTCCAAAAGTGCAGAGTTTTGATCCAGAGCGGTAATCAAAGTTACGGCTTTATCTATTTCTTCATAGGCCTCATTGTAATGCCCCAGTCGTTTTAGCAACACCGCCAAATTATAGTGGGCTTCGTATTTTGTCGGCTCTAAACTTATAGCTTTACAATAACACCTTCCGGCTCTGTCATAATCTCCCGTGATATGATAAAGAGTTCCCAAATTATATTGAGCATCGTAACTGTCAGGGAAAATGTCTATTGATTTTTGATAATTCTGAATAGCGAGATTTATATATTTTCTTTGTTTTTCCCAATTATCAGTTGCATAAAGAGATTTCATACGGTAAGTGACGCCCATATTATAATAGGCAATCGCTTTGTTTTCGTAATAGCTTAATTTATTATTAAAAATAAACGGAATATCAATCAGATAGCGTTTTGTTTTTATTGTCTTTTTATATTGGTCGATGGCAGAATCAAAATCGCCCAAGAGCTCGGAGGCAACAATTCCGTAGTTCATCCGCGCTATCATCATTTTCGGGTTAATTCTGAAGGCATGAGAATATGCATCCAGCGCTGCAGAATAATCTTCATAAGCTACGTAGATGTTCCCCAGATTATGCCACGCGCCATAATGTTTTGGGTACAGGTTAAGCCCTTTATTATAGAATAAAATGGCATCCTTAATGTTATAGACCCGATAGGCCTTATCCCCCAAGTGAACATAATACATACCCTTAACTTTATCTACCTGATGATTTATGTAGGGCTGATGAAAATATGCGACAACGGCAATCACCACTATCACAAAGACTGAAAATAATCCGGATAATAATTTCTTCAGCTTCAATTTAAATCATCTCCTGTATATATACAAGTTTTATAATAATATTTTTCGCAGATTTCCACATCAATTAAATAGTGGGTTTTTATCCGAAAATTGCAACAGAGACAACCGCAAAAACTATTAAGGCAACGTTGTAGTGCAGAAAAGTAGGGACACAAGTATCCCAAATGTGATTGTGCTGCCCATCGGCATTAAGTCCCGAAGTTGGGCCAAGAGTTGTATCGGATGCAGGAGAACCCGCATCGCCCAAAGCTGCTGCAGCAGCTAATATAATTATCATAGAAGGAACACTGAATCCCAGTTTTAGACAAATCGGCACATACAAAACTGCCAAAATGGGGATTGTACCGAAAGATGTTCCGATTCCCATAGTTATGAATAAACCCACAACGAGCATAAGAATTGAGGCAACAACCTTGCTTGATAACATATACGGAGTAATCATATTAACCATAACTTCAATTCCGCCGGTTGCTTTCATAACAGCCGCAAACCCTGCTGCAACAAGCATAACGAATGCGACATAACCCATCAGCCCGACGCCTTCATTTATAAGCTTATCCATTTTGTCGTGATCAATCGCCCTAAAGCCAAAGATTACGGATAAACCAACCAAGGCACCCAACGGAAGAGAATTTGTCCACAACTGAATTATAAGAGTTAATACTGCAGCCAGCAAAGTAATATAGTGATTTTTTCCCAGTCGCAAATCTTCATTTTCGTCAATAACAACCGCTTCTGTATTTTGGTATTCTCTCGGTTTTCTGTAAGAAATAAAAATCGCAACCAAAAATGCAATAAACATCCCCAAACCTAAAATCCAAACCGATTTCCACACTTCATTTCTTGCGATTTCAACACCGTTTTGGAGCATATTATCAGCAATCAAGCCCTGAAAAATCAAACCAAATCCTGCCGGTACAACTATATACGGCGCCTTCAAACCAAAAGCCAAGCCGCAGGCAACTGCACGTCTGTCGATTTTTAATTCGTTCATCACAACAAGCAGAGGCGGAATAAGTATCGGAATAAACGCTATATGGACAGGAATAAGGTTTTGTGAAAGTATTGCAATCCCTGTGAGGATAAATATAAGCAGATATTTTTTTGATTTAATTGCACCTGCGATTTTCATTGACAAAATCGGAGCAAGTCCTGTGTGAGTCATAGATGCCGCAAAAGCACCCAGCAAAATATAACTCAGGGCCGTTTCGGAATTGTCCCCCATCCCGTGAATAAAAATATCCATTATCTGAGAAAAATCCATATGAGAAGCAAGTCCGCCCGCGACTGCAGAAATTATGAGCGCAAGCAAAACATTTATTCTGCACAAACACAGTGTACACAATAAAATAACCGCTATAACAATTGGATTTGTAATAAATGAAATCATACTTTTGCCTAAATCAAGACTATCATAAACAAACCCTGGGGTAAATGTATTTACAAAGAACAGTTATTGTTATAACATAAAATCAA
>JAEEGL011186211.1_pt1 | contig 10494 bp, 10 predicted proteins | sample 9134231 | NCBI WGS metagenome assembly JAEEGL01 (sample SAMN16246548, study PRJNA631951) | gut metagenome | biome: gut microbiome; feature: rumen; material: fiber-attached | host: Bos | place: Iran: Karaj | collected 2018-10 | reverse complement strand
TCTCGAAAAAAAGTTTGTCCTTAGCATTAATAAACGTTAGCTTTTAGTTTCCGTCTTTTACTGCATATAGGTTGTTTGTTCTGAAAATATTTAATGATTCAAAGATTTTCAGGGTTGCATATGCTGTTAAGTTATCAATGTTGCAGGATTTGCATCCTATAAAGTTGCCTCTAGGCGACAACATTGCAATGTTATCACTTGAAAATACCTAAGTCAAGTACTTTTTGACCTGTTTTTTTCTTTTTCCGTAAAAAGTGTCAAAAAGTCCACCGCATAAAGCGGTGGACTTTAAATTTACCATTATTTATAAGGTATGTCAATAGATTACGGAATTACTGTTCAAGACTCTCCAGGAAATCTACCATACTTAATTTGTCACCGATCTTGGAGATCAGAATGTACATATAGTTACGCTCATACAGGAATCTCATGATGGGGTTCTGTCTTGCACATTCGATGACCCACTTTCCGAGTGCACCGCCTTTGATGATGATGATCAGACTGTAAACAGCCCAGATCAGAACAACTATCTCAAGCACAGCCATAAGTACGCCCAGGATCTTATCAAGCACCTTGATAACGGGAAGCTTGGCAATAAGCTTAAGTGACGTAAAGCACAAGCTTAACAGTTTGTACACTATACCAAGCAAAACTATCAAAATAACGGCAACCGCAAACTGTATCTTTTCCTTGTCGAATACACCGTAAATGGCATATGCCAGCAAGATAATGGCAACAGATGCGATGATCGCCGAAATAAATTCGCAAAGTTCCTTTACAAATCCGGCCTTTACGGCTCTGAATGCAAAGATCACAAACAAAATAAGGAAAATGATGAAAGGCAGATTCACCATGATCCAGTCAACAACAGTTCCTCCAGACATTGTTATCCTCCTATCGAAGCTGGACGGTATCTATCGATGATTCCGTCACAATTATATATTTAGTGGGCGATGAAGTAGGTATCATGAGCCTTATCGGCATCTCGTACTCGTAAGAGAACTTTTCCCTGCCGTCAACGGTTCCCACATAAATATCGGTGTTTCCGTACAGTGCATACTGACCTTCAGAAAATACCACACCTGAGTAGTCAAAGTCAAATCCCTTCTCAGAAATAAGTATACCCTTATCCGAATAAATCCTCAACTTATAAGTGCTCTTATTGTCATCGGAACGCACTACAAGACCGATATATTCGGAATTGTTAAATACCGACAATATTTCATCATCGATGAATATTTCCTTGAGGCTGACCGGCTTTTCACTTCCTTCGAAGATCGTAAGCCTTGTTCCCGAGAGAGCAAAAGCATGCGAACCCGACAAAAACTTTACGAGCGGCACAAGGCTGTCCTGGTAATTATATCCGCTCACATAATTATCGATACTGTTCTGACCGACCTCACCGAAATTATAGAAAGCAACGCTGCTCATGGCATCGCCGATATCAAGATGATAATAGGATATCCCCAAAACTTTTCCCGAGGGAGCCATGTCAAGATTTACCGGGTATCCGCTCTTTTCCATTGTAGTCCTGATCTTGGCAACTATGTCTCCGTTTGAATCGTAGAGATATATCCATGTCACGCCCACATCTTCCAAAACGGCGGTCACTATACCTTTGTTCGAAGCGGAGATCTTACGGATCGGCATTGCGGTGGAAACTTCGTACGCATCACCGCCGGCGGTCTGTACATAGATCGTACTTCCTCCGTAGTCGGCAAAAGCAACCGTATCTTCACATATCGAAGCCATAGGGTTCTGCATGTCGAACGTTCGGTTCCATAAGAGATTGCCCTTGGCATCTGCGACCTGCGCACCGTCTTTACTGTATGTGAGCACGCCTCCGGAAAATTCTTCGACTCTGGTACCCGATGCCGGGGAAAAAGAAACCGATTCGACTACCTCAACTCCCGAATAAACCTTGTTCCTTTCGTAAGTAAGATATCCGAATACCGCTGCCGCCACCAGTATCACGATAAGTATTATCGTGTACATTCTGGCGCGGAGTCTCTTGAAAAACTGCTTTCTTAACTTTTGACGGGGCGACAGTTCGTCGCGCCCGGGAAATTCCTCAATGTTGGACATTTTCTTTTTCCTGATGATTAAAATGCATATACCGTTTCGGACGAATAATCGTTACCGGGGCCGAATACACATGAAGGAAACTCAGGTCTGTGGATGGAATCGGGATAGAACTGAGTCTCTAAGCAAAGTCCGCTTCTTTTGCCGTATTTGACACCGTTTTTGCCTACCGTATCCGCGATGCAGTTGCCTGCGTAGAACTGTACACCGGGAAGGGTTGAGTAAACCTTCATCTCACGTCCGCTCTTAGGATCTTTTACAACTGCGATCTTGTTAAGTTTTCCGTTGTATCCGTCAACAACGAAGTTATGATCGTATCCGAGCGTTAATTTAAGCTGTTCGAAATCGGCGTTTATTCTTTCTCCGACTGCTGTGCCGGATGTGAAATCCATAACGGTTCCGGCAACGGGAGCGATCTCACCTGTGGGAATGGCGCCTGCAACGACAGGAGTGTAGTGTGATGCATTGAGAGTAAGAATGTGATCTTCGATATTTGTTCCCGACTCCGCTCCCGCAAGGTTGAAATACGAATGGTTGGTGGGGTTCATGATCGTGTTCTTGTCGCTTGTGGCATAGTACGCAAGCTTGATCTCGTTGTCATCGGTAAGTGTATATGTTATCGAGATCACCTTATTGCCGGGGAATCCCATATCCATATCACCGGATTCGATGGTAAATTTAACGCTTGCCTCCGAAGCTTCGGCTTTCCAAAGTCTCTTGTGAACACCGTTTAAGATATCGCTGTGAAGATTGTTTTTGCCGTCATTGACGTCAATATTATATGTAACACCGTCTATCTCAAAGGAAGCTCCCGCAATTCTGTTCGCACTCGGTGCGATCACGGCTCCAAAAAATGAACCGTTAAACTCATAATCCTTGACATCATCATATCCCAGTACAACATCATCGAGCTTGCCGTCTTTGTCGGGCACGATGAGTGAAACGAGATTTGCGCCGAAATCGGTCACTTTTGCAACCATTCCGTTTTTGTTGGTAAGTTCGTAAAGATGGACCGTCTCGCCCTTTTTGGTGGTGCCCCATACCTTTGTATTTAACATATTTAACCCTCCTATAGTTCCACGCGCCCTTCGAGAGCGCGGAATAATGTCACTTCATCTATATATTCAAGGTCACCGCCCACCGGAACTCCGCTGGCTATCCTGGTAACCTTAATACCCGTAGGTTTGATGAGTTTGCTGATATACATTGCGGTCGTCTCACCCTCAAGGCTTGAGTTTGTGGCGATTATGACCTCTTTGACATCTCCCTCCAGACGCTTTATCAGTTCCTTGAGTTTGATATCCGACGGTCCGATACCGAGCATCGGCGATATCACGCCGTGAAGTACATGATAAACTCCTTCGTATCTTCCCGTTTTTTCGTAAGCCGCAAGGTCTCTGGGTGACTCGACCACCATTATCGTCGATCTGTCACGGCCGGGATTTGAGCATACGGGACAGGTTTCCTTGTCCGTAAGAGTACAGCACACCGAGCAATACCTGACGTTCTGCCTTGCTTCTATCATGGTATTGGCTATGCGGTTCACCTTTTCCTCGGGAAGTCCGATCAGGTAAAAAGCAAGACGCTGCGCTGACTTTGAACCTATGCCGGGCAGACTCTCCAGCTCCTCTATTAACTTGTTGACGCGGCCTCCGTACAGATTCATTTAAAAAGAAAGTCCTCCGGTCATCCTGGACATTGCCTCGTTGTTGGCATCATCGACTTTCTTAAGCGCCTCGTTCATGGCAGCAACGATAAGATCCTGTAACATCTCGATGTCATCGGGATCCACTACTTCGGGTGAAAGTATAACGCTCTTAACCTCACGCTTACCCGTAACGGTAACGCTTACGGCTTTTCCGCCTGCGTCAGCGGTAAACTCCTTGGTCTCGAGTTCTTTTTGGTTTTCCTCCATCTGGCGCTGCATTCTCTGCGCCTGCTTCATAAGATTGCTCATATTTCCGGGCATTGCACCGCCGGGAAATCCTCCTCTTTTGGACATGTTGTTCCTCCTGTATGGTCATTTATTGTAACTTTTCTTTTGCAAGGTCAGCATCAGTCTTCGTCTTCGACAACGACATTGGCTGTGGGAAACAGTTCTCTTAAATTGATGTAATCAACGCCTTCCCCTGAATCCGCCTGTTTTTGAAGGGCAAGAGTCAGTCTTACCTTTGCTCCGGCCACTGCATTGATGGCATCTTCGATCGTATGAAGGTGATTTTCGCATCCGGCTCCTTCAGTATAATATGATTTATGCGAAGGCTTTTCAAACGCGATTATCAGATCTCCCGAATCTCCGTAGGAAACTGCGGCTTTACTCAGGTGAACTCTTTCAGCAAACTGAAGCCTGTTAACTACATCCTTCCAATGAGATACGACATTTTTAATATCTTCGGGAAGTGATTCGCGAAGTTCCTTAACGGCTTCTTCACTGAGTTCAGGCTTTTTGATATCGGCCTCGTTTTTCTGAGCTCCGACGTGACGGACCGAAACTTCACCGTTATCCAGCTTATTTTCAAGAGTTCTGATACGTGATATCAGAGTGTCCTCGCGGCTCTCGCTCTCGGGCATGCACATCTTAATGATCGCAAGTTCCGTTAAAACACGTTTGTTGTATGCATATCTTATCTGGTTTGACAGTTCCGAAAGTATGCGGATATATCTCATAGCCGTTTCTTCGTCGATCTGGGCTGCTTCCGCAAGGAGATTTTCAAGATTTTCGGCGGACATATCAACTACGGATGAAATGTCATCACTCGTTACTGCCAAAAGAAGGTTTCTTAAATACCAGGTAAAATCCGTCACCAGCTGGGTAAGGTCGCGGCCTCCCATTATTATCTCATCAAGAGCTTTTATTGCTCCCGACACATCGGCACAGATGATCATCCGAAGAAGTTTGCTGAATATCTTAAGATCTACTGCCCCGAGTGTATCAAGTACCATCTCGTAAGTGAGTTTTTGGCCAAAATTAAAGGCAACACACTGATCAAGAAGACTTAATGCATCTCTTAACGCCCCGTCAGCGCATTTTGCGATATATCGGATTGCTGCATCTTCGGCCTCAATACCTTCAACAGGCAGTAACTCATTAATACGGAGTGTGATGTCGTCAACGCTTATTCTTTTGAAATCATATCGCTGACATCTGGAAAGGATCGTGACCGGAAGTTTATGGACCTCCGTTGTCGCCAGTATAAAAACAACATATGAAGGAGGCTCTTCCAGTGTCTTTAACAAGGCATTGAAAGCGCCGGCGGAAAGCATATGAACCTCGTCGATGATGTATACCTTAAATCTTCCCTGTGTAGGAGGGTAAGATACCTCATCGATGATCTGTCTTATATTGTCAACACCGTTGTTGGATGCGGCATCGATCTCGACCACATTGAGCGAACTCTGGGACATTATGGCCTTGCACATGTCGCATTCCATACACGGATTACCGTTATCGGGATGCTCGCAGTTGATAGCCCTCGCAAACAGCTTGGCCACACTTGTCTTACCGGTTCCGCGGGTGCCGCAAAACAGATAAGCATGCTGAATCCTGTCAGATCTTATCTGATTCCTTAATGTCGTGACTATATGATCTTGTCCCTTGACGTCCTCAAATCTCTGAGGACGAAATTTGCGATATAACGCAGTATAGGACATTACGTGTTACCTTCCTTAAATTAATCTCCGAAACTGATACCCAGCATCTTGGCTTCTTTGATGATGGAAGCATTGGGATCCACCATTTTAAGCTTGCCCGCAACGTCTTCGAGCGGAACTTTGACTATCTCACGGTTTCTGATGCCCACCATGAAACCGAAGTCATTTTCAAGAATGAGTCTTCCCGCTTCACTTCCGAGTCTTGACGCAAATACTCTGTCATATGCACAGGGCGAACCGCCTCGCTGCATATGGCCGGGTACGGCAACTCTCGTCTCGAGTCCTGTGTTCTTTTCTATTATATGAGCGATCTCATATGTTACCGACGGAAATGCAAGGTTTTTCATGGATTCCTTGAAATCGTGTTTGCTCATGGCCGCACGTTCCTTGGATATCGCTCCTTCCGCAACCGCAAGGATAGTAAATTTACTGCCTCTTGCCTGTCTGTCATATATTGCCTTGATGACCTTATCCATGTCATAGGGTATCTCAGGTATAAGGATGATGTCGGCGCCGCCCGCCATACCGGCATTGAGCGTAAGCCAGCCTACCTTATGTCCCATTACTTCCACTAAGAATATCCTTCCGTGACTGGAAGCTGTCGTATGTATAAGGTCTATTGCGTTGGTGGCAACATCAACGGCACTCTGGAATCCGAAAGTCATATCGGTGCCGTATAAGTCATTATCGATCGTCTTGGGAAGAGTGATGATATTAAGACCTTCTTCCCTTAAGAGATTGGCGGTCTTGTGTGTACCGTTTCCTCCCAGTATTACCATGCAGTCCAGACCGAGATTTTTGTAATTTCTCTTCATGGCCTCGACCTTGTCAAGACCGTTCTCGTCCAGTTCCCTGATGGACTTAAAAGGTGTACGCGATGTCCCCAGTATCGTGCCGCCTTTAGTAAGTATTCCCGAAAAATCCGCATGTGTCAACATACGGTAATCACCGTAAATAAACCCCCTGTACCCATCGTAAAATCCGTAGATCTCAACATTCTCAGAACTGTTGGAAAGACATTTCACAACTCCGCGCATTGCCGCATTAAGTGCCTGACAATCGCCGCCGCTTGTAAGCATACCGATTTTCTTCATAGGCTACCTCCTTGTGAGAATACGATGTGTATAATAGATAATTATATCCTATAAGAAAAAGAAAAACCACCCGAATCATCATTCGGATGGTTAAAACGCAGACGGAGGGATTCGAACCCTCGTGCCCCGGAGGGCAAACGCATTTCGAGTGCGCCCCGTTATGACCGCTTCGATACGTCTGCTTACAGTCACGACCCGGTCGCGACTTTAGTATTATACGGTTATTATTCCGTCGTGTCAATTAAGATATCTGCATCGGGTGATACATCGGGATCGCTTAAATATCCCGTTCCGTTACAAAGATCGCATGTTACATGTTTGTCGGCCACCAGACAGTCGATCCATTCGGCGCCGTGACAGTGGCATTCAACCCAGCCCTTTCCGCCACAGACTTCGCAGTAATCTCTGCCGCTTCCGGGAGGATTACAATGCTGACAAGGATAACCGTGATCTAACAAAGTTCCGTGACATCCCCAACAGGGAACCGTTCCGGTTCCGCCACAGGTGTGACAAGTTTCCCGGCCGTTAACGCACCACCCATTCGGACAATGTGTCTTACCTGTTCCGTGACATCCCTCGTATCCGTCGGCGTTTCCACGGTCATGACCGTAATTGGGGTCTCCCGGACAGTATATTCCGGTTCCGGTACATTTAGGGCACCGGACATGCGGTTTGACTACCGGTTTGACCGGTTCTTCACCGGGAGCAACAGGCGGTTTATCATTTTCCGACACATCGGGTGTCTTTGGCTCATCATTGGAACTTACGGAAACGATCTCCGGCTCATCATCGGCAGAGTCGTTGGAGTCGACCGGGTCGTCTGAGACGGCAGGGTCGAAACTTACATCACGAACATCATCGGAAACCGGTATGACATCAACCTTGGATTTATCGGATATGTCCGCAACAGTATTATCGCCCGTTTGAACAGGTTCCGACAAATCTACCATACTGTCGATCACGACGGAAACAGGCGGTTCGGGTTCTTCCTGTGCATTGACTCCGGATCCGGTAAGCATGCTAACGGAAACCGTAGCGGCCAAAAGACTCATTAACAGGGTATCTTTGTTAAAGCCGAACAGTTTTCTTTTCTTTTTACCCGTATTATCCGCAGCCTTGGGCGGTACAAATTCGTGACCTGCCGGCGGATATTCCGGAATACCCGGAAAACCATATTCCTGATCCACCATATATTATTTGGCCTCGTGAACCACAACCTGCGGGAACGGTATCTCGATTCCCGCCTTGTCAAATGCTATCTTGATCTCACGGTTTAAAAGTCTGGGTGCGGCAAATATATCTTTTTCTTTGACGCTTCCGATGATCTTTAATACCATACCATCGTTTCCGAGCGTCTGAAGTCCGACATATTTGGGATCTTCCAAAAATATATCCGGATACTTGGCACGAATCTCGGGCATGAGCGTTTCAAACAGTTTTTCGACCTTCTCTATATCGGTATTGTAGGCTACCGAAACTTCGGTTACGGCCACGCTTGTGGATGACGAACGGTTAAGTATGTTTCTGATATCCGAGTTGTTGACGAGTTTAAGGTTTCCGCCGGGATCTCTTATCGTAGTGATCCTGATACCGATTGTCTCAACGGTTCCTCTGAATCCTCCTACCTCAATGATATCCCCGACATTGAACTGTTCCTCAAATACCAGGAAAATGCCTGTGATCAGATCTTCCACAAGGCTCTGTGCTCCGAATCCGACTACCAGTGTCAATATTCCGACACTCGCAAATATCGTGGAAACGTTAACACCAAATGCATTAAGACACCAGAAAAAACCGATTATCGTCGTGATGTATGTAACGGCACTTCTGAAAAGTGTCACAAAGCTGCGTCCCTTGGCGGTCTTGGGTTTAAGATGCTCAAGTACAAACATTGCGATCGATGTGATCATCACCATCAGAAGTATTATGGCGATTATCTGGCATATTGTCGCTATGTTAAAAGAAAAACTCTTGTATATATTGTCAACGTCTCCGAATATCTTGCCCCATGTCGCGCTGAGAGTTTCCTTGGCCTTGGGCGGCAAAAACGGGATCATCGAAGGATTTATGATGATAAGAAAAACTACAAACAGGATAACCCTTCCGATAACTTTGCTGAATTTAACGGGTTTTATACCAAGACCTGATTTTGAAAACCGCGATGCTATGGACTTGGCGACTCCGTCGGTTGTATCATTGGGATCGTTTTCCCTTGCAATAAGGTTTTCTTTGTCCTGATCTATGACTTCCGCGTTTTCTTTCGTGATCTTTTCTTCTTCCATACCTTGTCTCCTTTATCAGGCCTTAAGTGCCCATTCAAGTCCGGCTTTTAGCTGTGCTCTCCAGAATACAAAATCGTGTATTCCGGGTCCTTCGAAATATTCTACCGGAATACCGGTATCTTCAAGAAATTTCTTAAATTCACGGTTGGGCTCCAATAAAAAGTCTTCGGTTCCGACCGCCATATAGATCTTAGGAATATCTGCACCTTTTTCAACCAGTTTCTTGGCAAGTACTTCGGGGTTATTGTCGGAAGTCTCAAGCTTTTCGAGATCTCCGAACATAAGTCTGTAATAATCATAGTTTGCAACGGGATTGTCATTGCCCGGTGTCATATGCTTGATACCGTTTACAATAAGTGCCGATGAAAGGGCAAGACATGCGGAAAACGTCTCGGGGAACATAAGCGCGGTATGAAGCGCTCCGAATCCGCCCATTGAAAGTCCTCCGATGATAATATCCTCTCTCTTACCGGAAAGTCCGAACGTTTTTGTCGTATACTCAATAAACTCCTTGCCGACGAACTGAGCATATTTTCCGCCGGTTTCAGGTCTGTCGAGATAGAAACTGTTTTCACCCGAAGGCATAAAGAAATTCACATTATAAGTATTTGCAAGATCTCCGAGAGGAGCGTTCGAAAACCAGTCGGTATCGAATCCCGAATATCCGTGCAAAAGATATACCGATTTTGTCGGACGTTTAAAATGAGGATTGTCAGCCGTGGGCTGCTGAATGTCATTGCAAAGAACCGCTGTATAATGCACCGGTCTGACAAGTGATGTCGAAAAAAAAGTTCCGTTTAAATGTGCCATTTTGTTATCCCCCTGTGGTTTTTCATATTGTCATATATTAAAGAATACTACCATTCTTTTGTAACGGCAAATTAATACTTTGTACAGTTGCGATCGAAATCTGTGAATAAGTTTGAAAAAAATATGGTTTTATGCGGTTTTGGGGTAAAGAAAGTTCCCATACGTGCCGATAAACCTAATGAATAGGTAATCTTATATGCGCAAGGATGCGATGTTTTACCGAACGGATTCGGTTTTATCAGGGGAAAACGTATGTTATCGGTTGCGCACAATCTGACTTCCATGAATACCGCAAGGCAATTCGGTATAGTCTCAGGCTATAGTGCCAAATCCACGGAAAAATTATCATCAGGTTATAAGATAAACCGGGCAGCGGACGACGCGGCCGGTCTTGCTATATCCGAAAAAATGAGAAGACAGGTGCGCGGTCTTACTCAGGCTTCCCTTAACTGTCAGGACGGTATTTCGCTTTGTCAGGTCAGAGACGGTGCATTGGCTGAGGTTCACGATATATTGAACAGAATGAACGAACTGTCGGTCAAAGCCGCAAACGGTACTTTAAATGCCGAAGACCG
>JAEEGL011019176.1_pt1 | contig 10494 bp, 6 predicted proteins | sample 9134231 | NCBI WGS metagenome assembly JAEEGL01 (sample SAMN16246548, study PRJNA631951) | gut metagenome | biome: gut microbiome; feature: rumen; material: fiber-attached | host: Bos | place: Iran: Karaj | collected 2018-10 | reverse complement strand
CGTCATCGCAGTTTCCTGCGATACCTGCTCCGTAGAGCCGCTCTCACTACCGGCGCTGCCGCATCCTCCCAGAAGCAGTGCTCCCGTCAGCAAAAGGGCCATTCCTTTAACTGCCTTGTTTTTCATGCAATGGTTCCTCAGTGTTCCTGATACAGATTGTTGTGATAGTCCAGAACGGGAGTCCCCTTCTCATCCCAGAGGACCTTCATCACGAAGGCGTGACGATTGGGATCGTAGAGAGGATCTCCCTGGATATCGGCGTAGGTTCTGGCATGGTAGATGCAGATATCCTCTCCGTCGGGAAGCTTCGTAAAGGAATTATGCCCGGGGCCGTAAAATCCCAGAGCTCCGTCGGAAGCAAGCACGGGCTGTTTTTCCTTTTTCCATGCTCTGGGGTCCAGGAGGTCCTCCTCTTCGCCGATGGAAAGCATGCCCATGCAATATCCCTCGCCCGTTGCGCTGGCGGAATAAGTCAGGAAGATCCTGCCATCCCGTTTGATGACGGAGGGGCCTTCGTTGACCCAGATGTCCACCCGCTCCCAGTCGTAATCCGGTGTGGTGAGCAGAACCTGTGCCGTGGACAGTTTGGTGGGGCTCTCCATTCTCGCAATGTAGAGATTGGAGATCTGGATCCCCACGCTGACCTTCTCGGCCCAGACGTAATACAGTTCTCCGCGATTTTCAAAAATGGTGGCGTCCAGGGAAAAAGCCTCAAAGGAATAGATGTCGTCGTCGCTGCGCTGCATCATGCCCCGCTCGATCCAGGGATCCTTCAGAGGATCCGGACCCGTGCACTCCAGCACATAGGGGCGGAGCCGCCAGATGTCATCCTTCCGGGATGCCGCAAAATAAATATACCATTTTCCCTGCAGAAAATGTAATTCCGGAGCCCACACATGCTGGCTCATATCGCCGCTCTCATGGGCCTTCCAGACGGTTACCTCCTCTGCGGTGCGCAGCCCCTCCGGCGTAGTGCTTCCCCGGAGCACGATCCTGTCATAGGCCGGCACGGATGCCGTAAAATAGTAGGTTCCGTCGGCGCCCCTGGTCATGTAGGGATCGGCCCGCTGCTCGATAAAGGGAGTGTTGTATGGTGTGTGTGTTCCGCAGGTAGGTGTCATAGTCAGGTCTCCTTCGTCAGGTCTTCTTTCGAAGCCCATGCGCTTGCGCAGGATAAATTGTATCCCGCACAAAAGCATAAGTTCCGATTTTTCAAAAAATGCGCCCCGGGCCCGTTGCCTGTGGCCCGGAGCGCCTTATTTCAGATCATTTCGCGCGAACGCGTTTTTGCTTAATCTACCACGACGTGAGCCATCTCACAGCCCAGGCAGTAGTACAGGTCTCCACCGGTGGTGATGCCCATGTACTTCTGGGTGTAAACGGTTCCTGCCACGGTGGTGCAATAGATCACGATGTCTGCGGTATCGCCGTTGTTGGTGATGGCTGCGCAGATGTGAGCACCGTTCATGTCATCCATGAAGGTATCCCAGTTCCAGTCGCACTCGGGAGTGACGATGCCGTCGTAGCCGCCGCCCCAGCCGAAGTTGTCGCCACGGACCACGCAGTACTCTGCATAGCCTTCCGCTGCCTCTGCGCTGTGGCCGAAAGCAGTGTTCTGAAGAACGATGACGAAATTGTGCCAGTTGTCGCCGCCGTCGTTGTAGTTGGTGAAGGTCACGTACTCGGTCTCACCCTTTGCAACGGGCTTGACTGCGGAGTGCTGGGTCCACCAGCCGGTGGTGTTGTCCACGTTACCGGTGGTGGTGCCGTTCATGACGAGGTAAGCCTTCTCCAGGGTCATGGTCAGATACAGATCGCCGCCGGTCTTGATGCCGGTGTAATCCTGGTGATAGACCGCGCCGCTCTGGGTCAGAGCAACGATATGGATATCAGCGGTATCGCCGTTGTTTACCACGGTCAGATCGATGTCTGCGCCGTTGATGTCATCCTTGAAGGTATCCCAGTTCCAGTCGCACTCTGCGGTAGCGATTCCGTCGTAGCCTGCACCCCAGCCGAAGTTGTCGGCACGGACCACGCCGTACTCTGCATAGCCGTCATAAGCATCTGCAGAGTGGCCTGCGGGAACGTTCTGCAGGATGGCAACAAAGTTCTCCCAGTTGTTCTCACCTGCGGTGTAGTTACGGAAGCTGATGGACTTGCTGCCTCCCTCGGGAACATACCAGACATCAGTGAAGGTGTTCCAGAAAGGTGCATCCAGGTTCATGCTGCCAACGACAGCGGAATCAAACTGCAGGTAAGCCTTCTCCAGGCTCAGGCAGTAGTACAGGTCGCCGCCGGTAGCAATGCCGGTGTAGCTCTGATGGTACTCGGTTCCTGCGGTGGTTCTTGCAGTGAAGGTGATGTCAGCGGTGTCGCCGTTGTTGGTAACGGTCAGATCGATGTGCGCGCCGTTGATGTCATCCTTGAAGGTATCCCAGTTCCAGTCGCACTCGGGAGTAACGACGCCGTCGTAGCCTGCGCCCCAGCCGAAGTTGTCGGCACGGACCACTGCATACTCTGCGTAGCCTTCAGCCGCATCTGCGGAGTGGCCGAACTCGGTGTTCTGCAGGATAACAACGAAGTTGTCCCAATTCTCTGCGCCGTCGGTGTAGTTGGTAAATCCGATGGTTCTGGACTCGCCTTCGGGCACTGCCCATACGGGAGTAAACTCGCTCCAGAATGCGCTGGTCATCTCGGGCACGCCTAAGGTCAGGCCTGCGTTAGCGGTGATGGTGGCATTCTTTACGGAATACAGATCCACGTAGGAATTCTGGTTGGTGATGGCGAAGAACAGAGGATCCTCAGCGGAGATGTTCATCTTTGCCACTGCGGTCATGTCCTGAGGAGAGAGGTTGTAGTCCACATTGGAAGCGTACACGGTCAGGGTGTCGCCCTCTCTGGTGATCTGGACGGTGGTGTCAGCCTCTACCATGGAGCTCTGAGACCAGGTGTTCCAGTTGCCCCAGGTATAGTTGTACTCAGCGTTCTCGAACCAGCCTTCGCCGGAAGCATCGGCGTAAAGCAGACCGTACTCCTTGTAGTCAGAAGCATCGGTAGCAGCATTACCGAAAGCGATGGCGTAGTTGTTCTTGGTATCCTGTCCGTCGGACCAGTTCTTCAGCTTGATCTTGTAGGTCTCGCCTTCCTTGATCTCGGTCTCACCCACGAAAGCGCCGCGGAGGGATGCCTTGTAATCGACAGTACCCAGGCTTGCGGTAGCCTTTTCATCGGGAGTGACCACCAGGATGCGCTCGGGCTCCTGGAAAGCGACAGAAGTGTCACCTGCTGCATACAGACCCTTGATCTGTTCTGCGCTCAGCACGTAGTCATAGACGTAAACCTCGTCGAATGCGCCCTTCATGGTAGCATCCCAGTAGTTGATGCCCAGCAGGAAGTCGTAATTGTCGGAGGGCTCCATGGTGTTCTGCACCACGTTGACAGGTCTTGCGTTGCCTTCGGAATCGGTTCCCACCAGTTCCTCACCGTTCATGTAGAGGTGTGCCTGGATCAGGGTGCCGTCCGCATTGGTCTCAGCGGGATCCACAGTCATGGTGATGTTCACCCACTCACGGGTGTGTGCGTTCACATCATCCGCATACCAGTTGGGCCAGGGAGCGCCCTCCGCATTCTGGTCGTAAGCCCAGACGCTGGGGTAAGAGAGATCATCACTGGTGGGATTCCAGGATGCCCAGGTAAAGTTCACATAGTGCTGGCCGCCGGTGGCATCGCCGTGCATATCGGGGCCATACTGCAGGGTAGGCATATACTGCGCATTTCTGGCAGCATAGACCCAGAAGGATACGGTGTACTTCTGTCCGACACCGTTCACATCCAGCTTCAGTCCGTTGACACCGTCGGTGTAGGCCGCCTGGCCCTTGACACCGGGGATGTAGGTCACTTCATCGTCGATGGCCTGTACCATCGGGGTGGCTGCGGAATCTCTGGCTGCTTTGTGCACGCCCGCCTCTCCGCCGTCCATGGAAAAATAGTACTTGTAGTCCTGCGGGATATCCGCAGCAGGAGCGCCTGCGGTCTCGCTTCCGGACGTCTCCGTTCCCGCATCGGGTGCAGGAGCCGGCTGGTCCCCGCCCTTTCCGCAGCCTGCCAGCATGGTCACTGCCAGCAAACCGGAAAGCAGAGCGCTAAGGACTTTCTTCTTCATAGCTTTTTCCTCCTTTTATTTCAGAACTTACTTTGTTCCAACAGGTCTCTCGCCGATGCCGGTCATAACGCCCTGTGCATCGATCACGGACTGATACCATGCGATCTCCGCATCATCCAGCACGTCGTATCCTTCGGGTCCGAAGTACTTCAGCTGATAGAGTGCATGATAGTAATTGGCCATCAGGTTTGCCTCTTCCACATAATCGGCAGCCTTGCCCAGGCCTTCGTCCACGATGTTGTGGATACCTGCGGAAGAAACGCCGGGTGCGGTCTGAGAGTTGAAGTACTGATCGCAGAAGTTCCAGTAACCTGCGATGTTGTACCAGCCGTAGGGAACGGGTCTCTGCAGTGCATCAAAGAACTTGTCCCAGTAGGGCTTATGTGCCTCGTCCTGGGGGAAGAGGGTCTTGTAAGCGCTCATGACCTCAGGATCGGTGGTCATGGGGAAAGGCATGTTGGCAGCCTTCAGCGGCACGCCGGATGCATTGACATTGCTCTCGTCGGAGTAGATGGCGATTCTCTCCAGCCATCCTTCCTTGCCCCAGTTCATCCACTTCAGCAGCAGATATGCCTCATAGGGATGATCGCAGGCATAGGAGACGCCGCCCAGGTACATGTTGCCCAGGGTGTTGTGCTCGGTCTCGCCGGTAACGGCGGGGGTAACATAAGGATAAATATCCAGGCCGTACTGCTCCTGGTATCCTGCGGTATTCCACAGGTTCTGGAAGGTCCAGAAGCCCTCGGAGAAGACTGCCACGTGACCGGTAGCGCCAAAGTATGCGCCGTAGTCACCGGACCAATCCTCCATTGCCTGGGTGTTCTGCTGAGGAGCCACATAACCGGTGAGCTTCAGGTCGGAGAACTGCTGCTCTCCCACTGCCCAGTACTGCAGATCAAAATCGCTTCCGTTGTATCCGAACTCGCCCTTGATGGTACGCTCGGAGGTGGTGCAGGCCGCAATACCGTAGAGGGAATCAAGGCGGTTGTAATAACCCAGTCCGTAGTACTTCATACCGGTTCTGTCATCCACGGTAGCGTCCTTGATGAGCTGGATCATGGTCTCCCAGTCCCAGGTATCGGGATCGGGCATCTCCAGGTTCAGCTTGTCCAGCACATTCTTGTCAATGAAGATGGCACAGGGCTGATACCAGGTAGGCATTGCATAGCGATGGTTGGTATCAAAGCAGCCGATGCCGTACTCCTGAATGGTGGAAGCAAGCATTGCGGTCTCGGGATCATTGTCCACATACTCGGAAATGTCTACCCACCACTGGTTTGCCAGAGCGGTATCGGAATCGGTTGCCAGGAACACATCAGGGAACTCGTTGTTGGATGCCGCAGCGGTCAGGTCGGTGCTCATGTCCGTGATGACCTTACACTCAACCTTGATGTTGGGGTACTTCACCATGAACTTTTCAGCCAGGGTGTTGATCATGTCCTCATCCTCGTAGTGCCAGTAAGTGAGGGTGATCTTGTCGGTGGTGGTGCCGTCGGCACCCGCACCGTCGCCGCCGCTTCCGGCATCGGAAGAGCCGGCGGATCCGCAGCTTGCAAGACCAAATACCATCGACACTGCAAGCAATGCGCTGAGTAACTTCTTTTTCATAGATATCCTCCTTTTCTTATCTCCATCCCCACATGAGGGTTAGATTCGTGATGGTGTCTTTTTCTGACTATGTGACGTTTTTTCTGACTAAGTGACGGGCCCCACCCGTAGATTCTTCCGCGGGGGCTCCGCTCCCGCCTATATCCTCGCGCAGCAGTACTAAACTCGCAGCCCTGACAGGCTGCTCGTTAAGTGCTGGCGCTCCGGTACGGCCCCCGCCGGAATGAATCTGCGGTCGTGGCCCTGACTATGCGAAGAATCCACTGCTTCGAGCGATTAGGATCTCTTGTTGAATCCGACTCTATTTACTCGCCGGTAATTCCCGTCCGATCGATACTCTCCACGAAGTGCCGCTGCAGGAAGAAGTACATGATCAGCAGTGGCAGGATCGTTAGTGATGTGGCCGCCATACGGACCGACTCGCTTAAGGAGGTGGCCGCATCTCCCGTGGAAAGCCGGTCACTGTAGTTCGTGTTGAAATCCTTCAGCTGGATCACCAGATTGTTCCAGAAGCTGTCCGTTCTGGCGATGCCCTTCACGTAGAGCTCCGTGAGATACGACTCATTCCAGTACCATACGAAGCAGAACAGGAACACCGTCAGGATCGCGGGACCGGCGGAGGGAATGGCGATCCGCACGAAGGACTTGAAGTATCCCGCACCGTCGATCTGCGCCGCCTCGATCAGCACCCTCGGCACCTGCCGGAAGAACTGATAGAAGATCAAAACGAAGATCTGTGCGTTGAGTCCGTTGCCCAGGGCGGAGGGAAGAATGAAGGCCCAAAGGGAACCCGTCATCTTCAGATTACTGTAGAGCACGTAGGTCGGGATCATCGTCACCTGGCTGGGCAGGATGTAGCTGAAGAGCAGCAGCGCCATCATCAGCTTTTTCCCGCGGAATTCAAAGGTGGCAAATCCGTAGCCCGCAACCATGCAGGAACCAACGCTCAGGACTGTGGGGACGCCCGCGATGATGATCCCCTTCAGGAAGGATTTCCAGAAATCCATGGATCGTCCGGCGTCGATGTAGTTCTGAATGTAGAACGTGCTGGGGATCCACTTCACCGAGGAATCCAGCAGGTCGTTCTGGTTCATCATACTGGTGCTGAACATGTTGATCACCGGGTAGAGATAAATGAACCCGATGGCGATCAGCAGCGCGTAGACCGTAAACTGTTTCAGAAAACCCTGCTTTTCCTTCGTGCCGAAGAGAAAGCGGTGTACCTTCTCTTTCGTCAGATGCGTCTTCATCCAAAGGAGAGCCGCATCCGGGAAGGAAGCTTTACTGCCTGCGGGATCAGTAGTCGCCTGAGCCGTCGTAGGTGTGGTACTTTCGCTTCTTTCTGGCTTTTTCGAGCTTTTTGACATTCCGCGCGGACCTCCTTTCTATCTTTTTCACCAGCCGCTGCTCCTTCTTTTCTGCCCGGAGCCGCTTCTTTACCATCCGGTCGTAGACATCTTTCTTCGAGCCGAGGAGCAGGAAGTACAGCAGGACGATCAGCGTGACCATCAGCGCGTAGATCCATGCCATGGCCGTTGCGTATCCGTAGCCTCTCTCTGCCGTTGCGGAGAACATCGTCGTCTTGATCATTACGATCAGCTGGTTCTGCTCGTTGCTGGAGAGGAAGATCACCGTGTAGATCGCGTTGATCAGGATCATGGGCTTGATGGTGGGAAGCGTGATCTTCCAGAAGCACTCCCACTCGGAGCCGCCGTCGATCTTCGCCGCCTCGTAGAGGCCGGAGTCGATCTTCTGCAATGCGGAGAGGAAGATCAGGATCTGCACACCGGAGTACCAGAGGATCATGATCATGTTCCCGAAGAGGGAACCCACGCTTTCCGCAACCGTTGTGGGAAGGAATGTATCAAAGGCATTCACCACCGCCTGGGTGTTCAGGGCGGGGATGGAAGCTGCGCCCTCGCTCACCAGCATGTTCATCACGGGGCCGGATACGATGATCACCGGCAGGAAAAAGATGAGCCGGAAAAAGCCTCTCGCTTTGATTTTGCCGTTGAGCATCATGGCGATGATCAGTGCGAAAACCACGATGATGGGCACTTCCAGGATCGTCTGCCAGACGTAGGTCACCAGGCCCTGCAGAAAGTCCGGATCCTCCAGCCAGATCTGGGTGAGATTTCCGGTGCCTATGTAGGTGAATTCCAGTCCCCGGCGAACCTTGATCTTGAACCAGATATAGTAGAAGGCTTCGCACATGGGAATGAAGGTAAAGAGCAGGGTCCCGATGAGCCAGGTGGATATGAACGCCCATCCGGCCCTCTCCTGTCGCCTTTCCAGTTTTCCCAGCTTGCCTCTGGGTTGTTTTTCTTTGTTTCGCTTACTCATGCTAACCTCTTCGGTTTCGGATCCTTTAATCGAGAATCACATAGTTCATGGCTTCCACCGTCACGCCGTCGGCGGTCCGGGGAGTCTGGCCGTAATTCAGGTAGATCGTAAGTCCGTTGCTGTAGGTGACGATCCGCAGGTCGCCGTCAATGACGTGACCGGTGATGGTGGCACCGGCAGTGCGGCTGCTCAGGTCACGGAAGACTTCCGTGTACTCCAGGATCCTGCTCCGGTAGGATTCGTACCGGGAGCTGTAGACATCGTTGGAGTTGGTGTAGATCAGCTCCGAGGAATCCTCTCCCGTCACATAGAAGGAAGGATAGGATCCCGTCTCTATCATCTTCAGGAAAAATTCCTGTCCGTTGGCTTCGAAATTCACATACTCGGCGTAGACCGGCATCACACCCTTTAAGGTCAGGGAGAGGAAGGGCACGCTCTCATCCTCCAGAATGTAATTGGAGGTGTACAGCGGCATATCCAAAAAGACACTCGTGTCATTCCAGTAAGCCGAGATGGGCTGCTCCAGCAGGAGGTTCGTTGCGGAAGCCAGCATGTCGATGGTCTCGTCATACACCGCAGCGCAGTCGAAACGACTGTATTTTTCCGTGCTGTAGGTATAGGTAAACAGGTTGTTGCTGATGCCCGCCACCGCAAGATTTTGAATGCCTGCGGAGGTGAGGCTCTTTGCGAAGCGGTTCAGGAGGAGCTTGCTTCTGGCGGGAGTCAGGTAGTAGAAGGTCTCGTACACATCCTTGTAGGTGGTGTATTCGTAGCGTCTCTTGTTCACCTTCTTGATGACATTGAAGGTGGCGTTGGTCTCATCGGGATTGATGAGGAGGGCGTTGTCGTAGAGGTAGAGCTCCGTGCCCGTTCCCGCGAGGCTGTTCATGAGCCCCTTCAGATCCCCCTTGCCGCCCAGCTTGCTTTCCACGGAAAGGCTTGTGACGGGCAGGTTGTAGAGGCCGCCCTTCTGCCATCCCTTGTAGAGCGAAAGGATATCGGTGATGCCTTCGTTTTTCAGATCTCCGTAGATCTCTTCGATGTCATCCACCGTGGTCATGACCACTGCCTGGGTGCCCAGGACCCAGCTCTGTCTGTCGCTTCCCAGGAAGTCGATGCGGGTCTTGTAGGAATCCTCGCGAACCTCCAGGTCTCCTTTTCCCAGGAGATAGTTCCGGTAGGCTGCTGCCATGCCCACGTAATCCGCGTCCTCACCGGAGAGGAACAGGAACCGTACCTGCAGATCGCTGTGGCTCCGGTCCGCCTCACAGATTCTCAGGGATCCTACGGTGGAATTGTTGCTGGTGGGCTGAGTGTAAAGTCTGCGGAGTACGAAGCGGGCGTAGGCTCTGTTGTAATCCACGCTGGCGCCGTTGGGAACCACCTCGATGGCGGCCCGTTCTCTGCCGTCCTCCACGATGCCCAGGAACGCCATCCCGTCATCCGTGTGAGCGATGCCGAAGACCGGTGCCAGGACCTTCTCCGCGTCGGCGATGGTGTTGTACCTGTTCCAAAGCAGGGTCTCTACCTTGGAATCCTCAAATCCGATGTCCGTACCGTAGATGGTTCCGGAAAAACCGCTGGGGTATCTGCCTTCCTTGTCGTCCAGGTAGATCAGGGCGCCGTTCCCGTCGGGAACCAGCATGTAGCCCTCCTTGTCATCCAGGTAGGAGTAGCCCATAAAGGAGTACATGCGGATGGTGCCGATGAAATACTGCTGGCTGTCCTCCCGGATGGAGGCCTCGGGGATCCGGGCCGTGAGGCCGCTGTTGTCAAAGGTGACCTCCAGGGTAAAGCCCAGACTGTATTTGGTCCAGTAAAGCTCTGCGGTGAAACCCCTGTCGTTTTTTGTCACCTTCTTGGTGACCATGTCGTTTAACAGGTCCGCCTGCAGCGTATCGTCGCTTTTGTTGATGAGGGTCAGCACCACGGCGGAGCGCATGGCGCCCAGCCAGATGTCGTTGTTTTTTCCGTCATCGTAGCTGACGGCGGATTCCAGGATGGCGCCTGTTTCCTTGTCCTCGATGACCAGGGACAGGTCCTCCTCGTTCAGATAAAGGCGATAACCGTCATTTTCCGTAAGGTACTGATGACCGTTTATCTCCTCCGCAGCCCTGGCTGTGATCGCGGTCCCGCTTCCGAACAGCAGGGCCCCCGCGGAAAGTCCCGTGACCAGAGCGGCGGAAAGCAGCAGGCTTATGAACTTTTGCGTGATCTTATGAGCCAATGCGATACACCACCTCTCTCACGAAGGATCCGACGAAGTCAAATACCTGAGCCCAAAGTACATACAGAATGAAGGCCAGGAGACATACGATCAGGACCGTGAAGGCTGTCAGGAACAGGATCTTTGCCGTCTCTCCCACGGTGTAGTTGTTGAT
>JAEEGL010732929.1_pt1 | contig 10494 bp, 4 predicted proteins | sample 9134231 | NCBI WGS metagenome assembly JAEEGL01 (sample SAMN16246548, study PRJNA631951) | gut metagenome | biome: gut microbiome; feature: rumen; material: fiber-attached | host: Bos | place: Iran: Karaj | collected 2018-10 | reverse complement strand
CTGAGGTTGAACAGGGTCAGGGTGGCCGCGGGGATCTCTTCCGTCGGCATCGCCGTCCGGAAAAGCTCAGCAGGACAACTTAAATCGATGTAATTCATAATTCTCTTAAATGTCTTTCGCGTTGGTATTCGTTTAATTCAGAATTCAGAATTAAGAATTCAGAATTATTACTTTTCCGCCAATTCCTTTATGATCATCATTTAAGCTTCGATACGGATTTTCCATCATATTGTTGCAGTTCGGTTAACCATAAATTCTGAATTCTGAATTCATAATTCTGAATTTATTACACTGTGTGTAATATGATTTCCGTCAGAAAATAATTATCATACTTAAGCAGCAGTTCAACCTGCGGGCCTTCGGGAGTATCCGTCACATAACGCAGAGTCATGGCGGAGAAATCATAGAAGGCAACGCCATAGGGGGCGGTTCCTTCCGTGCCATACAGCAACTCCGTCATGTCTTCGCCCATTTCATTTTCACCGTTGCGGAAACGGTTGAAGTCATCGCTGAAGATGTCGCCGATCCGGACACTCCGCGGACCTTCGATACCATCATCCAGGATCGTAAAGCTCAGGATTTCAGCGTCTTCTCCGTGCTCACCGCAGCGGAAAACCGCCTCATATCCGTCTCCGTCGCAGCGCAGCAGCCAGGTACCGTCCTCGTTGTCAATAATTTCTGTTTCCGGTGTACCGGGCAGATCTCCGGGCTTCATGGTCACATAGGGCAAGCCGCCCACAATCAGGTCTTCTGCGTCCAAGGCTGTCAGTTCCAGTCCGTTCCGGCTGGTTTTTACCGCTCGGTAATTCTCGCATCCCGCCAGCTGAATCAGTTCGTTATAGAACTCCTCTGCCTGGGACGCATCCATCAGCTCTCCGCCCGCAGGATTCAGACCGCTGACCCGGATTGCGTTAACCTTACCATTTTCAAGAGAATAGGTAACTGCCGTACGGCAGGACATTTCCCCGCCGGATACCACCTCACCATATTCCACTGTATTAATCCACTGTCCGTCCCGTAAAATCCGGCCGTAGGCAAAGCCGGTTTCTGTCTCCCGGAGATAGAGAATAGCATCTTCCCGGGTGCCGGCGAGGTCCGCATTATCCAGCGGAAACGCGGCAAGAACATCTTCCACCCGGCTGTTCATGCCGGTACCACGGAGCACATTCTCCTCATCGCAGTCAAAAACCAGCGTGTTGACCGGAGTGTCTGCTGTCATTTCCGTGCCTTCCGCATAGAATCCGACAGCTTCATACAGGAAGTAAGTTCCATCCTCACTTTCGGCATCCTCTCCGGCCGGATCATTCAGCAGCTCTTCAGTAAGCACCTGCGTTCTGACACGTTCAAGCAACTCATCCAGTTCCGCAGCTGTGACCACCTTCATGTTCTCCTCCGCCGCGGCTGGCAGGATTAAGCACAGCATCACCGCAGTAAGAAGACACAGGATCCTTTTCATCATGACGGGTTCACTCCTCCCTGAAGGGTCTTTGTCTTTCCGCTAAAAATGCGTATACACATGAGATTATAGCACAGCCCCATCATCATGACAACTCGGTCCCCTTTGCCACAAGATGTTGGGGCATTGCCAGAAAACCGTTTTCACTGATAAAATAAGCGCATACAATGTTGCAAACACTGACCGACCTTCCTTTGGAGAACATCAAAATGAATAGGCGTATTTTCTGTCTACTGGCAGCCTTTTTGCTGGTGCTGCCGTCTGTTGCTTCCCCTTCATCCGCCTGTGATCACTGCAATCCGGATGACGGTGAACCCTATCCTGTTTACCTGGACGGTTATGTGGAACCGCAGCCCGGAGTACCCGGATACTCCGGTGATTTCCGCTGCTCCCACTGCAATGGCATCGTCGAACCGGGCGGCGCCATCTACGTCGAGGAGTTTTATGACTGCATGGATCCGCCGACAGATAAGCCGGACCCACGGATCAGCAACCCACCTGCGCAATACGGAGATAACAATTCACCTGATACAGATCCGGATAACAATCCCGATGATCCGGAAAATCCAGATAATCTGGACAATCCAGACAACCCGGACAATCTCTCCGATCCGGTATCTCCTGAACAGAACAACCTACAGGATTCTCCGGCGAATGTGGACACTCCTGATAATACAGACAATCCTGAGAATCCCGGCAATCCGCAAAATCCGACAAATCCAGATAACCCGGAAAACCCGGACAGTCTCTCCGATCCTGTAACTCCCGGGCAGAACAATCCGCAAAATCCTCCGGCGACTGTGGATACCTCTGATAATACGGACAATTCTGAAAATCCCTATAATCCGGAGAATCCAGCCGATTCAAATACCCCTGCGCAGACGGATCCACCAGCTCAGCCGGACAATGCTGAAACCAAGGAACAGCCCGTCACTCCGAGCCAGTCCAATCTGGAGAAACAGGATTCCAATTCTGAAAATCAGGAACAGCAGATCCTTCCCGCACAGCATGAAGTGAAAGAGCCGCAGACTAGCCCGGAAAACCCGGTACAATCTCCCCCTCTCTCCCAACCGAAACCTCAGAGTCCGGAAAGCGAACCAATCCCGTCAGAAATGTTTATCCAGTCTGCTGTTTCTGCCCAGCAAGAACAGCAGGACCAGAAAAATGAGCCAACTCATTCAGACACACTTATCCATTCTGTTGATTCCGCCCAACAGGAACAGCCGAATCATAAAAACGAGTCAGCTCAACCGGAAACACCCGTCCAAATCGCTGATTCTGTCCAGCAAGAGCAGCAAGACCAGAAAAATGAACCAATTCAGCCGGAACTACCTGTCCAGTTCACTGATTCTGTCCAGCAAGAGCAGCAAGACCAGAAAAATGAACCGGTCCAGCCGGAACTACCTCTCCAGTTCACTGATTCTGTCCAGCAAGAGCAGCAAGACTGGAAAAATGAACCGGTCCAACCCGAACCACCTGTCCAGTTCACTGATTCTGTCCAGCAAGAGCAGCAAGATTGGAAAAATGAACCGGTCCAGCCCGAACTACCTGTCCAGTTCACTGATTCTTCTCAACTCGACGTGTCCACCGATCCCACCATCTCGGAGCAGCCCATCGTTCTGCAGCAGAAGGACTTTTCAGAAGTTCCGGAGATTCCAGCAGATATAATCGCCACACCGCCGCCTGTGCCGGGTGAAAGCGACGCTGTGGAACCCGCCGTCACCGCTTCATCCGGCGGACAACAGCCCAGACGCAGCCACGGCAAAAAGATGAATAAGCCTTTCTCCAAACAGTATCCTTACCGGAAGGTCAAAATGACGCCGCAAAAGAATATCCGGGCCAAGGCCGCCGGAATCCTCATCTGGCCCACCGTGCAGACGCCGTTCCAGCAGATGCTGCAAAACAATGAATAATGTATAATCCATAATGAAGGATGATGAACCGCGTCCGGCAATTGTCTGAATGCGGTTCATTCCTTATTTTGCTTGCCCCGGGGCATTGTTTGTGCTATACTTCTTTCATTATTTTACAGGATCAGGTGAAAGATCATGGACCGCATTTATGACCCGAAAGTCATTGAACCCAAATGGCAGAAGTTCTGGGAGGATCACCAGACCTTCCGTACGGACGTGTGGGACTTTTCCAAGCCCAAGTTTTACGCGCTGGATATGTTCCCTTATCCCAGCGGCGTCGGCCTGCATGCCGGTCATCCGGAGGGCTATACCGCCACGGATATCGTCAGCCGCATGAAGCGGATGCAGGGCTATAACGTCCTCCATCCCATGGGATACGACAGCTTCGGACTGCCGGCGGAACAGTATGCCGTTACCACCGGACATCATCCGGAAGGCTTTACCAAAGAAAACATCAAGACCTTCAGCCATCAGCTGAAGGAGCTTGGTTTTGACTACGACTGGGACAAGATGATCGCCACCAGCGATCCGGATTTCTACAAGTGGACCCAGTGGATCTTCAAACAGCTGTACCTGGACGGTTACGCCCAGTACATCGACATGCCCGTAAACTGGTGTGAAGAGCTGGGCACCGTGCTGTCCAATGACGAAGTCATCGACGGCAAGAGCGAGCGCGGCGGTTATCCCGTGGTCCGTAAAAACATGAAGCAGTGGGTCATCGACCAGCCTGCCTTCGCTGAAAAACTGCTGGAAGGCCTGGAAGAAATCGACTGGCCGGAAAGCACCAAGGATATGCAGCGTCACTGGATCGGAAAGAGCACCGGCGTTGAGGTGAAGTTCCAGATCGTCGGCGGCGGCGAATTCAGCATCTTCACCACCTGTATTGAGACCATCTACGGCATCACCTTCATGGTGCTTGCTCCCGACGGCCAGCTGGTACAGGATCTGATGCCCCGGATCAAGAACCAGGAAGAAGTCAAAGCCTATATTGAAGAAACCCGCAAGAAGAACGACATGGACCGGACCGAGCTCAACAAGGGCAAGACCGGCTGCCGTCTCGAAGGCGTCAAGTGCATCAACCCTGCCAACGGCAAGGAAGCTGAGCTGTTCATCGGCGACTTTGTGCTGGCCAGCTACGGCACCGGCGCAGTCATGGCTGTTCCCAGCCACGACCAGCGCGACTTTGAGTACGCCGTGGCCCACAACATCCCTATGATCCAGGTCATCGACGGTGCAGACGTCAGCGAGCATGCCTTTGAAAAGCAGGATTACCTCGGCAAGGGCTGCAAGCTGATCAACAGTGAGGAGTTCACCGGCCTGACCGTAGAGGAAGCTAAGGAAGCCATCACCGCCAAGCTGGAAAAGATGGGCGTGGCCAAGCGCACAGTCAACTATCACTTCCGGGAATGGATCTTCGCCCGCCAGCGTTACTGGGGTGAACCCGTGCCGGTGGTACATACCGAAGACGGAAAGATTTACCCCCTGCCGGATGATGAGCTCCCGCTCATCCTGCCGGAACTGGAAGACTATAAGGGCAAGAACGGCAAAGCCCCGCTTGAAAACGCCGAAGAGTGGAAACACTATGACAAAAACGGCGTAAAAGGTCTCCGGGAAACCAGCACCATGCCGGGTTCCGCCGGCAGCAGCTGGTACTACATGCGCTATATCGATCCGCACAACGACAAGGAGTTCGCGGATTACAAACTGCTGGAACACTGGCTGCCGGTTGACCTGTACATCGGCGGACCGGAACACGCGGTCGGCCACCTGATGTACAGCCGGATCTGGAACCGCTACCTGTACGACAAGGGCCTGAGCCCCGTGAAGGAACCCTTCAAAAAGCTGGTTCACCAGGGCATGATCCTCGGTGAGAACGGCATCAAGATGGGCAAGCGCTTCCCCAAGTACGTGGTCAACCCCAGCGACATCGTGGAAAAGTACGGCGCGGACACTCTGAGGCTGTACGAAATGTTCATGGGACCGCTGGAAGTTTCCAAGCCCTGGAGTCCCCAGGGTGTGGAAGGCGCCCGGAAGTTCCTCAACCGGGTCTGGACCTTCTTCATGAACGAAGAAAACATCACCGCGGAAAACGATGGCGCCCTGGACCGGGTCTTCCACCAGACCGTGAAAAAGGTCAGCGGAGACTTTGAATCCCTGGGCTTCAACACCGCAATCAGCCAGATGATGATCTTCGTGAATGCCTGCTACAAAAACGGTACCTGCCCGAAAGCCTACGCGGAATCCTTTGTGAAGATGATCAGCTGCATCTGCCCCCACATCGGCGAGGAAATGTGGAGCCTGCTGGGCCACGAAGACACCATCGCCTATGAACCCTGGCCCGTCTGGGATGAGGAGAAGATCAAGGAAGACACGATCCAGATCCCCGTCCAGGTCAACGGCAAAGTCCGGGCCACCGTGGAAATCGGCGTGGATGAGGGACAGGACAGCGTATTGGAGAAGGCACACGCCATGAAGAACGTCCAGTCCTTCATCGAAGGCAAGACCATCGTCAAGGAAATCTACGTGAAGGGCAGAATCGTCAACATCGTAGTGAAATGACAAAAGGGAGCGCGAATGCGCTCTCTTTTGTCATCAATTCATAATTCATAATTCACAATTCATAATATAATTGCCCATCCTTCAATTGGGATATCTTTGTGTTATTTTTCAAATGTTTCACTGAATGGGTATCGATCACAATTGTGAATTATAAATTATAATTTATGAATTCAAACCTGTGAATTTATGAATTTATGCCATTGACATCGTAACATATCCGTAATAGAATGATTCTGTATCATTAGATATCTCTGTGTCTGTTTCAGACCAATGATGAAGAACGTTGAGGTGAACCATTCATGACCGTGTATCGCCGCCGTCTCCTGTGCCTTGCGCTGGTGCTGAGTATGCTGCTCACACTGATCCCTGCCGCTACAGGAAGCCGGAACTCTGCCTATGCGGAAGCGGATCGCAAGGGAATCACGCTGGATAAGGTCAACATGCGCTATGGCGCAGGTTCCGACCAGAAGATTGCCTTTACTCTGCCGGCCAATCATATCTGTACCATTCTGGATACAAAAACGGTCCAGAATGTACTTTGGTACAAGGTGGAAACCATCGATCCTGCCCGGAAGAACAGCAATAAATACACGGGCTATATCCACGGGGACTTTTTCCGTGAGCTGACTGCCGAAGAAATTACGCAGTACAATACCACCGGCAATTCTGCCACTCCCACGCCTGTCCCCGTTGCCAACGGAGATACTCCCACCCCTACGCCGACGCCCGTTCCCGCCGCCGGAAACGTTGACCTGCCTGCCATCGCCGGATCCATCGGTTCCGTTACCGCAGGCGGCACCAACCTGCGCGAAGGCCCCGGCACCGGCTATCACAGCATCACCCGCCTGGATCGCAATACCCAGGTGGAACTGCTCACCATCCCCTCCATCCGCGGAGGCGGTGCCAATACGTTCTTTAAAGTCAAATACGGCAATGATGTCGGCTATATCATGAGCGACTTCATTTCCATTCTCAGCGGCGGCCCGCAGAACGGGACTTCTGTTGTGGTCACACCGGTTCCGGCTTCCGCCGTTTCCGCCGCGACACCGGCCCCCAACACCACCGCCTATACCCACGTGAAACTCACCCTGTCCAGCTGCCATCTGCGTGTCAGTCCGGACGGTGACTATGATCCGAATAATGACTGGACAGGTAAGGGAACCGTCCTGCTGCTGGCCGGCAATCCCGTTAAAAAAGGAAGCTACACCTGGTATCCGGTCTCCAAGGACGGTAAAATCTACTACGTCCGGAATGACTGCGTCCAGCCCTATACCGACAAAGACGGTACCGCAGTGACGCCCACTCCCGCGCCTGCTACCGCCACACCAGCTCCTGCAGACGTCACCGCGACTCCCATCCCCAACGACACCCAATACGGTATGGTGCAGCTGATTCTGACCAGCTGCCACCTGCGTACCAGCCCGGACGGTTCCTATGATCCGAACAATGACTGGGAAGGCCGGGGAAGCGTACTGATGCTGACCGGTGATCCCGTAACAAAAGGAAAATACAGCTGGTATCCGGTTCGCAAGGATGGAAAAGTCTATTATGTCCGGAATGACTGCGTCCAGCCCCTTGCCAGCATCACCGCAACACCTGCGCCCGCGGCCGTGACTGCCACTCCCGCACCGGACGCCGCGACTGCCACACCAGTCCCCGCCAATGCAACCTATACCCACGTCCGACTGGTACTGACCAGCGCCCACCTGCGGAACGCTCCGGATGGATCCTATGATTCAGATAATGACTGGGTCGGCCTGGGCAGCACCCTGCCCCTGGCCGGAAGCACCGTAAAACAGGGCGGTTATAACTGGTACCCGGTCACCAAAAACGGAAAGAAGTACTACGTCCGTGAGGACTGCGTACAGCCTTATATTGACGGCAATGCCGGCACGCCCACCGCGGTTCCGGAACCCACCGCCACCATCAATCCCAACGGGATAGGCTGGGTAAAAACCACAAAGGGCGGCGTTAACCTCCGGGCCACCATCGGCGGTACCACCATCAAGCAGTTGAAGAAAGGCGTTACCCTGCCTTACCTTCTGGAGCCGGTTCAGAAGAACGGCTATACTTGGTACTTCGTCCAGGATGGCAATAACCGGGGTTATCTCCGCAGCGACGTTGTCACCGTTGTCAGCGCTCCTGCCACAACGCCTACGCCGACTCCTGCCGCAGATGGCTCAACCCCTGCTCCCACAGCCATCACGCCGACTGAAACGCCTGCCACCGGCTACCTGAAGACCAATGCTTCCGGTGTGAACCTGCGGAAGAAAGCCGGTTATACCGATACAATCGGCCGGGTGGACAAAAATGTCGTCCTGCCTTACTACGGAGAACCGACCAGGGTGAAGGGTGTCAACTGGTATTACGTCAAGCACCCAACCCTGGGTTATGGATACCTGCACGGAACCTATATCAACCTGTGCAACGCGGACGGTTCCGCTCTCGCGACGCCGACTCCCGCACCCACCAACACCCCGGCACCCGGTACAACCACTGTACCCGCCAATACCAGCCAGACTGAAGCCAGCTACAACACCCTGAAGACCGGTTCCACCGGCGACGCCGTGAAGAACCTGGTGACAGAACTGAAGAATCAGGGTTATTACAAGGGCTCCGTCACCAGCAAGTACACCACCTCGGTCGCCGATGCTGTCAAGGCATTCCAGAAAGCCAAAGGCCTGACCGTGGACGGTATCGCCGGATCGGAAACCCAGCACAAGCTCTTCAACACCGTGCCTGTGGGCTTCGCGAACCTCGAAAACCTGACCATGACCCTGTATCCGGCTGAAAAGATCGACTGGTACACCGGCGGCATCAATGAAATGTGGGCCAAAGGCAGTAATTATAAAGTCTATGATGTGAAGACCGGTATCGTCTGGTGGGCACACCGCTGGGCCGGCGGCAACCACGCCGACGTGGAACCTCTCACCGCCGCCGATACCGCCCGGTTGTGCCGTTGCTACGGCGTATCCAACGCGCAGCAGATTGCGGACAAGAACCTGTATCAGCGTCGTCCCCTGCTGGTCACCATCGGAACGAGAACGTTTGCCTGCTCGCTGTACGGCGTACCGCACGGTTATCCTGAAGGCGATACAATTCCCGACAATGACATGAAGGGTCAGGTCTGTATCCACTTCACCAACAGTAAAACACACGTCGGTAATAAACCGGACAAAGGTCACGAAGATGCGATCCAATACGCCTGGGAGCATGCTCCGAACGGACACAAGTAAAAACTGAATGGAATTCAGTTTTTACAATGAACAATTAACAATTATTATGTGAATACCATAAAAGCAGAGTTTCGGCTCTGCTTTTATGATATAATGCTGGTATTGTTGAGTGAGGTGAGACGATGGCTAAAGTCAAGAGCACCTACGCCTGTACCGCATGCGGATATGAAAGCCCTCGCTGGGTGGGCCGCTGCCCTGGCTGCGGAGCCTGGAACACCCTGGAGGAAAGCCTGCAGGCCGTTCCGGAAAAAGCGGCCGGAAAAATTGCCGCAAACCAGCGGCCCGGCACCGGCGCAAAGCCCATGTCCCTGAAGGATATTCCGGAGGATACTTCCGTCCGGACAGGAACCGGCATCAGTGAGCTGGACAGGGTCCTGGGCGGCGGAATCGTCGAGGGCGGCCTGATCCTCATCGGCGGTGATCCCGGCATCGGCAAAAGCACCCTGCTCCTCCAGGTATGTGACCATCTGGCAAAAAGCGGGAAGCGTACGCTGTATATCAGCGGCGAGGAATCCGCTCGTCAGATCAAGCTGCGCGCCGCGCGGCTGGGGATTGAAAGCAATCTGTATGTACTGGCGGAAAACGCCCTGGACGCCATTGAAGAAAAAATCCGGGAGCTGCAGCCTGACACAGCAGTCATCGACAGTATCCAGACCATGTACCGGCCGGAAATGGCCAGTGCGCCCGGCAGCGTCAGCCAGATCCGGGAAGGCACCAGCCTGATCATGCGCCTGTGCAAGGAAACCGGAACCAGCGTGTTCCTGGTCGGCCATGTAACCAAGGACGGAGCCATCGCCGGCCCCCGGATGCTGGAACACATGGTGGACGTAGTCTTATACTTTGAAGGCGACCGGCAGCAGGACTACCGGCTGCTCCGGGCGGTCAAGAACCGCTTCGGCTCCGTAAACGAGCTGGGTGTGTTCCGGATGACCGGCCAGGGAATGCAGGTAGTGGAAAATCCCAGTGAGGAGCTGCTGAGTCTCCGGGCCAAGGGTGCCAGCGGAAGCACTGTTTTCTGCGGTATGGAAGGCAGCCGGCCGCTGCTGTGCGACGTGCAGGCCCTGACCAGTCCCACCTTCTACGGTACGCCCCGCCGCGCGGTAAACGGCGCGGACAGCGGCCGTGTCGCGATGCTCCTGGCTGTGCTGGAAAAGCGCGCCAACCAGCGGACCTATAATCAGGATGTATATATCAATGTGGCCGGCGGCCTGGAATTAAGTGAACCGGCAGCAGACCTGGCCCTGTGCGTGGCCGTTGCCTCCAGCCTGAAGGATAAGCCTGTCGGCCCTGAAATCGCCGTAATGGGCGAAGTCGGCCTGGCCGGGGAGGT
>JAEEGL016547029.1_pt1 | contig 10495 bp, 7 predicted proteins | sample 9134231 | NCBI WGS metagenome assembly JAEEGL01 (sample SAMN16246548, study PRJNA631951) | gut metagenome | biome: gut microbiome; feature: rumen; material: fiber-attached | host: Bos | place: Iran: Karaj | collected 2018-10 | reverse complement strand
AGTGTATGTCCTGAAGGCGAAATCGAGCCTCTGGATCTGGCGCACGTCGCCGATGACCGGCACGAAGTCGAGGTCAGGGTAGTTGTCTCCGAGTTCGAGACGGAGGTTGTGCATCGGAGTCTCGGCGTTGTCGAAGAGTATGAGTTTCTTGATGCCGAAGCCCGCAAGCTGGCGGCAGAGCTCGGAACCGATGGATCCGGCTGCGCCTGTCACCATGACGACCTTGCCCTTAAAGTTCTCGACTATCCTGGACATGGAAATCTTGATCTCGTTCCTGCCGAGGAGGTCTTCAACCTTTATCTCTCGCGGACGGATTATCGTCTGGCCTTCCACCACTTCGTCCACCGACGGCATGATGAGGCATTTGATGCCCCTGTGGGAGCAGACTTTGATGAGCCTGTCCTCTTCGGCCTGGGCGTCAATCTCTTTCGCGAAGAGAATGGCGTTGACCCCGTAGTCGGAGAGTATGGACTCTATGTTGTCTTCATTTTCGAAGTTGATGATCGGGAGCTGGTCGATCATTCCGCCCTTGCCCATGCGGCCCGGCATGAGGAAGCCGAGGACTTTGTAGTGCGGCGAGCTATGGAGCCTTACGATGGATGCAACGCTCTTGTCGGAGAGTCCGTAGACGAGGAGGCGCTTGAATTCGTTCTTTTCCTGGATTCTCTGGTTGACGATGTCGTATGCGATGATCATCAGTATCCTGACTCCGATGAGCATGAAGAATGTCAGGAAGAAGTCGAGGACGAGCACCACTGCGATGGCGTTGCTGAACCTGTGGACTCCGGACATCGCGAGCGCGATCAGCATCACCTTTCCTACGGCTGCGGTGGCGAAGCGGATGAGGTCCTTGATGCCGAGATGCCGGATGATGATCCTGTAGCATCTGGTCAGCAGCAGTATCGCCACGGAGAAGCCGGCGGAGAGGGCCGTATATAGCATTATGTACCGTCCGGCGAAGGAACGGGATGAGTCAAGAAGATTGACGGTGAGAAGAACGATTATGGAAGCAAGCACTGACAGCACGACATCGACTGCATAAATCAGTCTTTTGCTCAAATACCTGCTTTTCAGTTCATTAAGTTTAGCGAGCAACATAGGGCACTAATTGAAAAAGGTCACCCAAGGATACCCTTGAGCGTCATTCGATCTCTTTTCCGAGCAGTTTTTCCGGCCCGCACTATCCAGCAACGGTATCCGGCTCGGATCCTGTATTTCATCAAAAATTTAGTTTAGATTATTAGACAAATATAGTCAAACGGCATCTAATATCCAAATTATAATCAAAGAACCTCAAAAAGTTTAAAACTAAAATGTTCTCATCCGGACGCAAAAAATATAATGTTTGCATTTATTATATATTATACGTATATTTGCCACGTAACATATAATTATCACATATCTTATGGAAGATATCAAATGGATGACGGACAAGGCGCTCATGGAGCGTATCGGACTCAAAATCAGGGAGTGGAGGCTGGAGATGAACTACTCCCAGAAGTCCCTGGCTTTCAACGCCGGGATATCTCTTCCGACTGAGCAGAAACTGGAGAAAGGGGGAAGCGTAAGCCTCGATATTCTGCTCAGGGTACTGCGCACTCTGGACCGTCTGGACGCGCTTGGCGCATTCACGGCCGAGAGGGAGATCTCCCCTATCGAGATCCAGAAGATGTCAGAAAGTTACAAACCTCGCAGAAGGGCGTCAAAAAAGATAGTCGATGGATACCTTGAAGATTCTCCTCTATGGTAGGCATATAGGGACCCTGGTCCTACTCCCGGGCGGATATTGCAACTTCGAGTACACTCCGGAGTTCTGCCGGTCGGGGATGCAGCCGTCCCCCCTGCAGATGCCCGCCGTCCAGGGCAGGATATACTCGTTCCCGCAGCTGTCGAGGGAGACTTTCAGCGGTCTCCCGGGGATGGTCGCGGATTCTCTCCCGGACCGTTTCGGACAGGCCTTGCTGGACCAGTGGCTGGAGAGTCAGGGACGCGCGGCCGGGCAGGCAAATGCGCTTGAGAAGCTGGCCTATCAGGGCCGCAGGTGCATGGGAGCGCTGGAGTATGAGCCTTCGCGTGACATCCGCATGGACGAGAGTTCTTCGATCGAGATGGACAGGCTGGTAGAGACGGCCAGGAAGGCGCTCACTTCGAAAGAGAGCTTCAAGAGTTCGTTCGACAGGGATGAGCAGGCGATACTGGACATACTCAAGATCGGCACTTCGGCGGGCGGCCAGAGGGCCAAGGCGGTGATCGCCGTGAATGACGATACAGGGGAGATCCGTTCGGGCCAGGTGGAGGCTCCGGAGGGTTTCAGCTACTGGATCATCAAGTTCGACGGCTTCGACTCGGACGGCCGGACGATGGCTCCGGCGGACTTCTGCAGGATCGAATATGCATTCTCGAGGTGCATCCGGGAGGCCGGGATCGAGATGTCGGAGTGCCGGCTGCTGGAGGAGAACGGACGGGCCCATTTCATGACCCACAGGTTCGACCGTCGCCGCCATCCGAAGCTCTCCGGAGCTGCGGAGAAGATCCATATGCAGACTCTCTGCGGCCTGGCGCACTATGATTTCAACATGGCGGGCGCATATTCATACGAGCAGGCTTTCATGGTCATGCGACGGCTGAGGCTGTCTTATCCGGAGGCGGACGAGATGTTTCGCAGGCTGGTCTTCAACATGGTCTGCATGAACATGGACGACCATACCAAGAACATATCGTTCCTGATGGACAGGAATGGCCGCTGGACGCTTTCGCCGGCCTATGACATGGGATTCTGCTACAACCCGGGCGGGCAGTGGGCCTACGCCCACCAGATGACGGTCGCCGGCAAGAGACAGGATATCACCCGCAGGGACCTTCTGGCTTTTGCGGAGACCCAGGGGATCGCCGGAGCCGAGGCGACGATAGACCGGGTAATCGCGGCGGTCAGGAGATTCCCGGAGTTCGCGACTGAGGCCGGAGTCAAGGAGAAAGAGGTCTCGAGAATCATGGGATACATAGAAGATAACATAAACAAAAATTATGTATTAAGCCAGTAAAAGAGGCTCAATACATAATTTTTATTATCGTTACTACCTTAGTTATGATGGGTCATATCCAGATGGATCCGCTTGAGACTGTCGAGCGGAACTTGCGGTTTTTCGATGTCCTCGGGATATGGCATCCCTGAGAATTCCGCAAAGTATTGGAGACAGGCGTCGCGCCACCAAGCGGCATCCTGCGCCTGTATCTTAAGCTTCTCGTAGATCGAGTTCCAGCGGTCCCGGTCCACGTATATCTTTACTGACTCCCAGAGCTTTACGTTGTCTCTGGTGGCCTTCACTCCCCTGTCATATCTTTCGCAGAGCTCTACCCAGAGGGTATTTCCGCTTCTGAGCCTGAAGTTCCACGGTACATGGTGGAACCAGAGGAGGTATTTCTCCGGACATGTGCGTATGTCGTCCACGCGGGTGCAGAACGGGTCGTTGTACTGAAGCACCGCAGCGGAGCCGTCGAGCGTCCTGTCGAAGCCGAGGCCTATGGAGTCGGCCTTATGATAATAGGACGGCAGCCAGTCCGGGCGTGCTCCCGGGATGTCGCACCATGGCTCCGGGCCGTAGTGATGGCCCCAGGCGAAGATGTGGTGCAGTCCGAGCGGCATCATGTAGTCGATGCATGTCTCCCATGAGGAGAGCATCATGTCTTTGACGGGCTCGATGAATTTTTCGGTGAAGCGCCGCTTGGAGATGAACAGCGGACATGGGAATGTCATCCGCAGCCATTCTTCGGCGATCTGGTCGGAGCTCAGGGACGGGTCCCAAGCGAGGCGGCCGAAGGCGTACCAGTTGGCTTGGGCGAAGATGTTTCCGCACCAGTTTTCGTCCTGTCCGACGTTGGCTACACCGGCGATGATCGGGCCGGAGACTCTCGATACTAGGGAGCCGGGACCGTCACGGTAGGTGTCCGAGTCCAGGAATTCTTTCCACATCGGGGCAAGGAAGACTGAGTGGTTGCCCTGGCCGAGATATTCCTGGGTGATCTGCAGCTCAGGGGCGAGAGAGGTCCTGCGCATTCCGCCGAAGAGCGGGCTGAATGGCTCGCGCGGCTGGAAGTCGATCGGACCGTTCTTCACTTGTATGGCTACGTTATCAGCGAATTTACCGTCGAAGGGCATGAATTCATCGTATGCCTGCATTGCCCTGTCGGGGCTGTCTGCGCTGTATACGAAGGCCCGCCACATCACTATGCCCCCGTGGTCTGCAAGGGCTGAGGCGAGCAGGTTTGCACCGTCCACATGGCTGCGTCCGAAGTCCTGGGGGCCCGGCTGGCCTTCGCTTGAGGCCTTGACAAGGAAACCGCCGAAGTCGGGGACAATTTCATAGATTTCCGCTGTCTTGTCGTTCCACCATTTCCTGACTCTCTTGTCGAGAGGATCGGCCGTGGAGAGGATGGTGCTGTCGGCTCCGGCTCCCACGTGCATCGGGGAGGCGAAGTTGACGGAGAGATACACCTTTATCCCGTAGTGCCTGAGGATGTCCGCAATCTTTCCTACTCGGAGAAGATGGGTATGGTCGAGGACTTCGGGAGATGCATTTACATTGTTAAGTACTATTCCGTTGATACCGATTTTCTGGTTCAGGGCTCCGTATTGGGCGATGCGTCCGGACGGTAGCTCCGCTGAGGTCCATCCCCAGATGGAATGGCCTGCGTATCCGCGTTCTACAGTGTCGTCGAGGTTATCCCAATGATCAAGGATTCGGTAAGAATAAGCAGGCGCCCCATCACGGGGAACCTGCCCATCCAACCAAAGGTTATCGTGTCCACGGGCGCAACCCGCGACGATAACCGACACTAACACTAACACTTTTAACAACTTAAAGTTGCACACGGATAACTAATTATATATAAACTAACTAAACCGCCAAATTAATCGTCCAGACCTTCTATTGTCTGGATATTGCCGTCTGCGTCGTACTTGAGCTCGCATACCTTGAGGCTGCGGAGCCATGTGCGGGCGCCTGACGGCACGGAATCGTGGTGGAAAAGCCACCATTTTCCGTTATATTCCACGATGCTGTGGTGTGTCGTCCAGCCGACTACAGGGGTAAGGATCTCGCCTTTGTAGGTGAATGGTCCGTACGGGCTGTCACCGACTGCGTAGCAGAGGTGGTGGGTGTCGCCTGTAGAGTAGCTGTAATAGTATTTTCCATTATATTTATGCATCCAGCTGGCTTCGAAGAAGCGGCGATGGTTGTCACCTGCGGTGAGCGGCTTGCCGTTCTCGTCGAGGATGACGATCGGCTTAGGCTCTTCTGCAAACTGGAGCATGTCGTCGGAGAGACGGGCCACCCTCGGCGGGATTGCCGGCTCGTCGTCTGCAGGGAATGTACTTCCGGTATCGAGAGCCTTGTTGTCGCGGTAGCGCTGGAGCTGGCCGCCCCAGATGCCTCCGAAGTAGAAGTAGTATTCTCCGTTCTCCTCGAATACGCAAACGTCGATTGAGTAGCTGCCGCGCATCGGATCAGGCTGCGGGATGAATGGTCCGGTCGGAGAGTCGCTGACGGCGACGCCGAAGCGGAAGATGTCGGTCTGGTCCTTGAGCGGGAAATAGAGGTAGTATTTGCCGTTCTTGCGCGCGATATCGCAGTCCCAGAGCTGGCGGCCGGCCCATTTGATGTCTTCGACCTTGAGGGCTACGCCATGGTCCTTGACAGGGGATGTCATAGGGTCGTTGCCTTCGAGGGAGAGCACATGGTAATCCTTCATCGCGAAGTGGCTTCCGAAGTCATCCTCAGGGATGCCGGATTCCCAGTCGTGGGAAGGATAGATGTAGAGCTTGCCGTCGAATACGTGGACTGACGGGTCAGCCATGTAGTCGCTCGGGAAGAGGTATCTTTTTGGAGTCTTGTTTGCCATATTATTTCTTGTAATCTTCAATTAACTTGTTGACGAACGGCTTGGCGTTGTACTCCCGGTCGAACAGAAGTGCAAAATCAGTGCCGCCCGGAATCGGGAAGTTGTTCTTCCACGAGGTCTCGTCGGTCACGCCCCATACGGTCACACGGGTGAGATTGTCGGCATGCTCGACGAAGAGGTCCATGAACTCGCGCATCCTTGCGCTCCATGCGGCCATAACGTCCTCGGGAACGCCTGTCTTTGCATATGGGCAGGCGATCGCGAGAAAGTTATTGTAGAGCTCTTCCCTTTCCTCTTCGGGAACGTTCCAGAAGTCGGTGCGGATTTTCTGTGACTCCGCGATGTCGGCTGACTGGGTCTTTGTAGGGTTGACGCTCATGTCCCATTCGGTGATCATTACGTTGACGCCCTCTGCGATGAACGCTTCCATGGACGTACGAAAATCCTCGATGGTCGGATAATCCATTCCCATATGGCCCTGCATGCCGATGGCGTCAATGCGCAGGCCTCTCTCTTTTAGCTGTCTGATCAGACGCACCACTCCGTCGCGACGTCCGGGCTCATGCATGCCGTAGTCGTTGTAGTAGAGTTCTGCGTCCGGATCGGCCTCGTGCGCGCACTGGAAGGCCCATGGGATGAATTCCTCTCCGAGTATCTGATAATAGTAGCTGTTTCTGTATGAGCCGTCTTCGATGATGGCTTCGTTGACCACGTCCCAGCCTTTGAGCTTGCCTTTGTATCGGCCTGCGACTGCGTAGATATGGTCTTTCATCCTCTGCTTGAGGACTTCCGGAGATACGAGTCCGCCTTTCTCGTCCTTGAACATCCAGTCGGCTGTCTGGGAGTGCCAGATCAGGCAGTGGCCGGTCATGGTCAGGCCTGCCGCCTCGCCGTATTCGACGAATTTGTCGGACATTTCGAAGTCGAATTCGTTCTCCGCCGGATGCAGGTTCTCATGCTTCATGCAGTTCTCCGGAACGATGGCGTTGAAGTGCAGGGCCACGAGGGAGTCTGCCTTAGCGTCCATGTGGAGTATCTGGGCTTCGTTGAGAGCCGTCCCGACGAGGAATTTGTCGCCGAGCACGTCCTTGAGGCCCAGAGGGGCTGCCTTCTGGGAGCATGAGACTACTGCGAATGCGGCGAAAACCGCTATGAATCCATATTTTTTCATATTACTCTACGTCGTGTACAACAGTGCCTTCTTCGATGGCTTTGTTGATTTCGTCCATCTTCTCGTCGCTGAGCTCATACTTGCTGATGATGAAGATGGCCAGGCCGAGGAGGATGGCAGGGATTACGCAGACCAGCCAGAGGATTCCCTGCTCTGCGAATGCGCTCTGCTTGTCAAGGCTTGCATTGAAGCCTACGAAGGCGAGCACTGCTCCAGGGACTACTCCTCCGAGCGCCATGCCCAGCTTGAAGAAGATTCCGGTAAGGGCGTTCACGATACCTGCGATACGCTTGCCGGACTTGTATTCTCCGTAGGAAACAACTTCCGGAACAAGGGCCCACATGTAACCTGTGGCCACGATGATGCCGGTAGACTTGATGAACTGAATCACGCAAAGGATCCAGAACTGCTTGAGCGACTCGACTTGCACACATATATACATAAGGAGCATGCCGAGAATGGCTACGCCAAGGAAGCAGTAGAACATTCCTTTCTTGCCGACGGCGCGCTTGATTGCAGGCACGAGAGGCATGAAGATGAATGCAGGGATGGTGCCGAGCCACATGAACGCAGTGGTCATGTACTCGTTGGCGCCTACGTTGTAGGTCATGAAGTAAGCGTCGGCTGCGTTGCTGACGCTCATCATCGCGAACGCTGTCACGAAGAAGAATGCCAATACGCGGAGCGGACGGTTACGCACGAATTCCGTGAAGAGGTCCGAGGCTTTTACTTTGTCGGCTTCTGCCTTGTCCATGACGACGCGCTCCTTGCTCTGTGTGAAGCAGAAGACGAGCAGCGCCATGCCGGCAAGCGCGAAGATGGTCATGGTGATGAACCATGCGCCAGCGGATTCAGGTTTGTTTATCACGGCGGAGCCGTCTGCAGCCATCGGAGCGAATACCGCTATCACCATTGGAAGCGATTTCACGATGAGGGCGCCGGCGTTGGCCATGAACATACGGGTGGAGGTGAGGATGGTGATCTCGTTGGTGTCGCGGGTGAGCGATGAGTTCAAGGCTCCGTAAGGAACGTTGACGAGAGTATAGGCCATCGACATGAGCACGTATGTGACATAGGCATAAAGCAACGAGCCGCTGAATCCGTTCCAGAAGCACAGAATGGCGAAACCGGTCAGAGGAATACCGCCGAGGATGAGCCATGAGCGATATTTTCCCCATTTAGGGTTGCTCTTGTCAACGAAAGCTCCGACTACAGGATCCCACAACCAGTCAATCAATCTCACTATCAGGAACATGACGGCAGCAGCACCCGGATCGAGGCCATACACATTGGTATAGAAGAATAGCAACCAGATACTTACTGTCTGGTATATCAGGTTCTGGGCCATGTCTCCGGCACCGAAACCGATACGCTGCATCCAGTTCAGTTTATAAAAACCTTTGGATTCGTTATTTGCCATAATATATAATTCAGGTTTTAGTTACACTATTTGTTGCTTTCCAGTATGATGTCGGAGGTTCTCTTTCCGACGGTCTTCTTGTCCTGCGGGTGGATGTCGTTCCATTCACCGAGGTCTCCGTTAGGAACCAGATATACGCCGTTCATGCGCTCAGCAGTGCGTTTCTGCTCTTTCTGTACCCTGTTCCATCCGAAGTCGTTGTCGGTCAGCTCGGAATGCTCGAAGGCTGCGAGCTCGATGATGTAGAACTTCAGGTCCGGAGAGGACATTTCATTTCTCCACTCTGTGATCATCTTCTCGAGGAGATTGCCGTAGTCGGCGGCGTTGCTGCAGTTGCTTTCGCCCTGGTACCATACCACGCCTTTGACCGGGAAGTCCTTGATCGGGTCGATCATGGCGTTGTAAAGTCCGGCGGACTTGTACTGCAGGAATACTTCGCCAGGTCTAGGAGGCATGCGCTTTCCTGCTTTGTGACGCCACCCCGTCAGGAGGCTCTTTTCAGAGGCCTCCATTTCAAGGGAGTAGCGCTTGTCCGGAACGAATGCCGGAACGTTGCCATATGAGTAGAGATGTATTTCAATTTCGTTTGAGCCGGCCTTGAGCACTCCTGCAGGCACTTTGTAGTTGCGCGGAGGGTACATGTAGGTGGTGTTGCCGACATATGTGCCGTTGACGAATACTGAGTCGGCGTCGACGATGGCTCCGAGATGGAGTATCGCTTCTCCGGCCGCCTCGCTTTCCGTCAGTTCGACAGTATTTGTGAAGAAGTGGCTTCCGCAGATTGCCTGGCCCCTCTCGTCTTCAGCCCAGTCTACTGAGAATATGTTCACGTCTTCCCATTTTGCTTCGGTGTTGGCCGGGAGGGCGTTGTGGGCCTCCTGCCACTCGCTGTAGAGGGTTGCATTGAAGTGCTTTATGCTGTCGAGATTGTGGTCATTTCTGTAGAATTCAAGTTCCTGGAGGGCATATCCCGGGAGATAGTCCTCTCCTATCCAGGCTTCGATCGGGGATCCGCCGACGGATGAGTTGATCATGCCGACCGGAATTCCCTGGGCTTCCTGGAGGTAGCGGCCCGTGAAGTAGCAGACTGCACCCCATTCGGCGACGGCGCTGTCGGATGATGCGACCTGCCATTCTGCCGGGAGGATGTCTTCTGCAGGTCCCTTGAACTTATAGTTGAGAGGGACTTTTATATACCTAATATTGTTATTGGAGTATCCTTTTACGTCTTCAGCGACCACGTCCATGCATCTTCTTACCTGGAGTTCCATGTTTGACTGGCCTGAGCAGAGATATACGTCTCCGAACCAGATGTCGCTGATCTTTGACTTTCCGATCTTTAGCTCATATGGGCCGCCGGCTGGATGGGAATCCATCACGACTTTCCATTTTCCGTCAGCGTCTGCCTTGGTCGCGAATACGGTCTCGCTTCCGTCGGCTGCCACGAGGGCGACTTTTACTTTCGCTCCGGCTGCGGCGGTTCCCCAAACGGGAACGTCTGCGTCACACTGAAGTACCATGGAGTCTCCGAAGATGGCAGCGGGACGGATGTCGCCATTGCTGCAGCTGCTGAAGAATCCCACGGTCAGGATGGCTGCGGAAAGTAAAATTGACGGTATGTATTTTTTGTTCATAAAGATCGATTTTTGGTACAATTTTTACGATACAAAGTTATCAATATTACTCTCCACGAAGGTTTAACAATGTTTCAGTCTCTTAAAATTTTAGAACATCATTGTCAACATTGTTACAATTAATGTCAAAAATGCAACTTACAGAGCGTCCTTTCTTTCATTTTCGATTTTGACGGTCGTTTTTGGGTTTCGCATTCCTTTTCGGTTCATCTTGATTAAGTCCGGCCAGACCAGCTGGCGATCAAACTTAATCTTGATTCCAATTAGCTTCCATCTTCTTGCATTGATTCCGGTTCAATTTAGTCAAAACCGCTCATGGTCTAGTTGAACTCGTCCAGCATAACTTCGATCCGATCCCATTCATGTTAAATT
>JAEEGL014758735.1_pt1 | contig 10495 bp, 6 predicted proteins | sample 9134231 | NCBI WGS metagenome assembly JAEEGL01 (sample SAMN16246548, study PRJNA631951) | gut metagenome | biome: gut microbiome; feature: rumen; material: fiber-attached | host: Bos | place: Iran: Karaj | collected 2018-10 | reverse complement strand
GATTGGCGAAAGCGGCATGTCAAAGCCGTGCAGGGCCATCCAGTCAATCTCTTTCTCCCACTGTTCCCAGCCCCAGAAGGGATAGGTATACCCGTAGGTGCATACGTTCTGGTACAGGTGCACGGCATAGGGCGAGACAACTTCCCGGCGCCCCATTTCAGGAAGGCGGCGGGGCAGGTCGAGCCGGTTCCCGGTCCAGGAAGCTATCCCGTATCCGTTTGAGAGGATATAGTCATGGAAGCCCTTGCAGATGGCAACGCCAGTGCTGCCTTCAACGGTAAGGATACCGTCGGAAACCATTGTAGCATAACGGTTTACGGTATCCGATCCCTCAATCGAGCAGAACCGGACATTACGCGGAAAACGACCAAATGTCCTTTCCACTACGGCCTTTGCGGCCTCGGCCGAAGGACTGCCGTCGGTAGGGGCGACGCCCCCACAACCGGTAAGCGCCATCAGCAACGCAGCTAACGGAAAGACAAAACGCATGGGAACAATGTTTAACAATGTGACGTAAGTATCTTCACCAAGGGTGAAGCGGGCTTCAGGGTAATGCCCCTGGATGTTGCCGGAACAAGGACCGTTGTGCCCCGGCCGAGCCGGACCACATGCCCCTTAGTGGCCGTAGGAAGCCCGTCAGGGCCGAAGAGCGGCTCGGAATCCTCAAGCACGCACTCCCCTTCCATGCACATCACCACCAGGAACGAATCCAGATCCTCCAAAGGGATGTTCAGGGGGGCATCAAGGACATAGAGGTCAGTGGTGAAGCAGTTGCATTCCACCAGCGGAACCTTCTTGTCGACGGCCGGCTCATAGTCCGTCCTGTATGACGGATATACCTTATAATCAAGTGCTTCCCTGGCAAGGGCTGTGTGCAGTTGACGCGGCTTTCCATCCAATCCGGGACGATTGTAATCGAACACGCGGTAGGTGAGGTCGCCACTCTGCTGGATTTCCGCCAGGAAGGTGCCGGCGCAAATGGCATGCACCCTGCCGGCGGGAATGAAGAACACGTCACCCTCCTTCACCGGATGGTCGGCAAGGACATCAACTATCTTTCCTGAGGCAACCAGCGAATCATATTCCCGAGGGGTTATTTCCCGGGAAAAACCGCTGTAAAGATGGGCCTTCGGGGCCGAATCCATCACGTACCACATCTCGGTCTTCCCAAAGGGCTTTCCATGCACCCGGCGGGCCATTTCATCATCCGGATGAACCTGGATCGAGAGGTCGCCAGAGGCGTCGATGAACTTCACCAGCAGCGGGAATTCGCCTCCGAAGCGTTCATACACGGACTTCCCGACCAGGGCTCCCTTGAACTCCTCCACCAGCGACGGCAGGGAACGTCCCCTGAGGGAACCCGAAGCAACGGTGGACTCCCTGCCGGGAACGGCCGAAACCTCCCAGCTCTCGCCTACCTTTTCGGGCCCTTCCGCCAAACCTTTATATGAAAGTATCCTCTCCCCGCCCCATACCATGGGAATGAGAAGCGGCTCGAAAATCAGCGGATATAACATTTACGTCTGATTCTTTGAATAATTACTGTAAGCCACGGCCCCTGAGCAGGGCGGAAGGATCGGGATCGGCACCGCGGAAACTGCGGAAAAGGGTCATGGGATCCTCGCTGCCACCCCTCTCGAGGAAGGTCTTGCGGAAGGAGGAAGCCAGTTCAGGATTTACCACGGGAGTAGCCTTCTCAAAGACCGTAAAGGCATCACGGTCAAGAACTTCCGACCACAGATAACCATAATATCCGGCACTGTAGCCGCTGTTGAAGATATGGTTGAAATAGGTGGTGCGGTAACGGGGGATAATCTCCTCCACCAGCCCCATCTCCTTGCAGACCTTCTCCTCAAAAGCGCGTACGTCATCGGCGGTATTGATCTTGGACAGTTCCTCAAGGCTGAGCTTGTGCCATGCCATGTCGAGAATGGAAGCGGCGCAGAGTTCGCCGGTGGTGAAGCCCTGGTTGAACTTCAGGGAGTTGTTTATCTTCTCCACAAGCGCATCAGGGATGGTCTCACCGGTCTGGTAATGATGGGCATAGCATCCCAGCACCTCCGGCTCAAAGGCCCAGTGCTCGTTTATCTGCGAGAACATCTCCACAAAGTCACGGGTTACCGATGTGCCGCTCACGTCTTTGTAGCGGCATTTTGACAGGAATCCGTGGAGGGCATGCCCGAACTCGTGGAACGCAGTCTGCACCTCGTCGATGGTAAGCAGCGAAGGAGCATCTTCTGTGGCCGGAGGGAAATTGCAGCAGTTTACAATCACCGGGCGGACATCGTTTCCGGAAGCGTCCATATACTGCTCGCGGAAATTGTTCATCCAGGCCCCTCCCCTCTTGACGCTGCGCGAGAAATAGTCGGCATAGAAGATACCGATTAGCGAACCGTCGGCATCGGAAAGCCTGTAGGCCTTGACGTCAGGGTTGTACACCTCCACTTCGGGGGCCTCTTCCACCGATATGCCGTAAAGGAGGCCTGCCGCCGTGAATACGCCCTTCCTGACGCTGTCGGCCTGGAAATAGGGCTTGGTCTGCTCCTCGTCAAGGTCATATTTGCGGGCGCGGACCTTCTCGGCATAGTACCACCAGTCCCACGGCTCGATCACGGACCCTTCCGGAAGCAGCCCGGAGGCCACTTCCTCGTCCATAATCTTCTGCATGTCAACTATTTCCTCCTTAGCCTTACGCATGGAGGCTTCCATGATCTCAGCAAGGAATCCGTCCACGGTGGCCGGGTTGGACGCCATCTTGTCGGAAAGGATGAAATCGGCCGGGGTGGCGTAGCCCAGAAGTGCGGCCTTCTCTGCCTTGAGCCTCAGGATTTCCAGGGCGATGGTGTTGTTGTCGTTTTCATTGCCGTGGTTGCCCCTCGACGAATATGCCTTGAAAGCCTTCTCGCGGGCAGCCCTGTCGGAGCATGACGACATGTAGCCGGGATAAGCCGAGACAGTTATTCCGATGCTGTCCTTGAAGGCGTTGTTCTCCGCCAGCAGGTTGTTCCCGAACTTCTGCGACAGTACCGCAATCCTGGAATTGATCTCCTTGAAACGGGCCTGTCCGGCCTCGTCCAGACCAACGCCGTTGCGGACAAAACGGTCATAGAGTTTCTTCGTAACCATCTGCTGCTCACGGTCAAGGCCTTCGGAAGCGTCGTAAACCGCCTTCACCCTCCGGAAGAGGCCGGGGTCCATGAAAACCTCGTCCTCGGCAGCGGTCACCAGCGGGGTGATCTCGTCCACAAGGGCCTGGATGGCGGGAGTGGCGTCAGATTCCGAGATGTTGTAGAACACCCCGAGGACCCGGGAAAGGAGTTCCCCGGAAAGCTCGTAGGCCGCGATTGTGTTTTCGAAAGTGGGGGCGTCGGGATTGTCGACAATGGCCTTTATCTCGGCCTTCTGCCTTTCTATACCCTCCTTCACGGCCGGAAGGTAATGTTTTTCAGAGATACGGCTGAACGGAGCCGTCCCATAAGGAGTGCTCCAATCCTCGAAGAAAGGATTGGAGCTGTTGCACGATGCAGCCATTATAACTGCCATACAGAATACTAGTGATTTCTTCATAACTCAACAATTGCCTGTGGCCCGGAAAAGGCTACAATACCGATTCCGAAGGGTCGTCGAGGAGGGTGATCTGCGCGGAACCGTCGTAGATGGTGAGGATGCCCGTAACGGAAACCGGCATGGCAGAAGTTACAGCCTGCGGCAGCTTCTGGTCCGAGAACTTGGCATATCCGCTTGTACGGACCTGGATGTCGGTCTTCCCGAACTTGAAATAGTGCGACACGTAATTGGCCTGCGGATACTTGAGCATTATCTCCTTGTAGGTCAAGTCGGCGTCGGCCCCGAAACGGTCAAGGGTGGCACCGGTCTTGAGATACTGCCTGGGCGTTCCCAGGATGTTGCCGTAGCGGGTGGAGCCGCTTCCGACCTCGGCATTGTCAAAGAGTCCGGCCTTCACAAAATCCGTATAAAGGCCCTTTGACATGGCCCAGGTGTTGATTCCCCAGGTCCCATTGTCAGAAAGGAAGATACGGTTGTACGGATCATCCTTGGTATGGGGAAGGAGGGCATGGGGATAGAGAAGGCAGAAAACCTCTTTCTTGTATACAAGCCCTTCAAGCGTCACAAGCTTTCCCCAAAGTTCGCCCTGGAAGACCAATCCGAGGGACGTCTTCACCTGGGCTTCAGTAATCACCTGAGGCTTAAGCGGTTCCGCCTTGGGCCCCTTGAACACGTGCTGGTCAATGACGACCTGGGGGTCGATGTAGGCGGTCTCATACTCGTTGCCTTCGGTCTGGTCGGCCTCAAGGCCGAGCTGGGGCATTCCCTTGTAGGAACCGAGGGTAAGGCCGTTGCAGTCCACATATACCCACTGGCCAAGGCTGAACTCACTGTATAGTGACGAACGTCCAAGCTTCAGGTCTATGGCACCGGTTCCGTCCTGGATGTAGATTTCCTTGTAAAGGTTTCCGCTGCGGTCGGACGAAATGACCTGACCCTTGATCCATACGTTGTCCATGATCTCAACGGCCTTGTCCTTGTACATGGCCTTGAGGTCCTTGATAGAGATGATATTCTCTGCGTCAAAGTCGGATATCACAGACGGCGCGGGAGCCTTGGGATTGGACAACACGGGCTGCCATTCCTCTTTCAGAGACTGGCAGGAAACGAGGGCCACCAGGGCCGCAATTGCAAATAAACTCTTTTTCATGGCCTAGAATCTGAAATAAACGTTCAACATATAATTGATTCCGCTCATATAGAAGTACTTGGGGTCGAATTTATAGAACCTCTCCACGTTTGCGGTGTTGTCCACGATACGGGTCTGCTCGTAACCGCCGGTCTTGACACTCCTGTTGTTGAGCAGGTTCTGGGCGTTCAGGGAGAATCCCAGCTGATACTTGCGCTGGATGTACCAGGACTTGCCAACGGACATGTTCAGCAGGAACGCGCCGTCGAACTTCTCCTGGGAGGTCATGTACTCGATCTCCTCGGGACGGACGGTATTGTCCGGGCCGGAAGTGGCATAGTCGGTACGGTACAGGGGGTTCATGTCCAGATATGCACCGTCGAAATACTGGGCGGCAAGCTCAAAGAACCAGTAATTGATGCTGTAGCTGAGTCCCAGGCTCGAGGCGAGCTGCGGGGTTGACGGGACATAGTGCCTCTTGTAGTGGTCCACGGCAAAGAGGTCGTACTCTCCGTTCTCGTCCCTGAGGTAATTGCCTTCGGCGTCCCTCTTGAAAACGGGGCTGGAGGCCCAGTAAGGGACATCGATCTGAGTCTTTCCGTTGTAGGAGACCAGTTCGGAGCTGTTGTCGATGGTCTGGATCATCACAGGGTTGGAAATGTATTCGGCCCTGCCGAGAGCAAGGGCTCCCTGCAGATAGAGGTTCTTGAGCACGAGGGGCACCTTGAATCCGAGTTCCAATCCGTAATGCCTCTCCTGGATGCCGGTAAGGACAAAGTTGGAGAAGGCGTTCTGGATGTCGTCATATGCGCTCATCACCTTGCTTATATCCTTTTGCCTGGCCCAGTAACCGGTGAGGCGGACATTGTATCCGTTGCCGGAGAACTGCCAGTTGATGTCGCCGGCAAGGGTCTTGATAGAACGGAGGTTGGGGGTGATGGTGTTGCGGGTCCTCGGGGAGATGAATCCCTGTGCGAAGGACGGGGCGTCGCGGAAGTAGCCGAAGTTGCCGTAAACCCTCATGTTGCCGCCGATTACGTAATTGGCGTTGACCTTGATGGCCCCGGTGGGCTTGCCCAGGACGTCGGACTTGCCATAGGATGTAACCTCCTTGCCGAAGAAGTCGTAAACCGGGGCGATGTTGCCGGGCCAGCCCTCTTCCTTGTTGACCAGCCTTACGTTCATGGCCTTTGTATCCTCAAGGGTTCCGGGGAACAGACCCTTGCGCATCAGGCCTTCCCTCCAGAAAGCGGTATAGCCTATGCGGCCGCCGATGCTGGCGCTGAAATTGCCCCAGTTCATCTTCATGTCGCCCCAGATGCTGATGGAGCGTACCTGGGCCAGATAGTCATAGCCGTACTTGTCGCCCACCCCAAGCTTGCGGGCCTCGCCGTGGCGGATGAAGTAGTCCAGGTCGTTCTGCAACTTGTACTGGTCGGCGGCGAAATCCCTCTCGGCAAAGTTGTCGATATCAATGAAATACTCACCTCCCATAAGGTCGGCGACCTTCTTGTAGTACTCCGTGCGGTTGATCTTTATCTGGCCTCCGCCGAGCAGGGTGAGCCATTCGGCGGCGCGGAGCTTGCCGTCCATCACGAAGTTGAAGTCCCTCTGGTCCACGTGACGCTCCTCCTGGATATACTTGGAGCGGCCGTCAGCCTGGTTGTAGTTGGCGTTGTACAAACGGTCCCAGTCCACGTGGGTATAATTGGGATAATCCGCCGCATGTGTCCATGCCTCAGTGGCCCAGGCGTACTTAACCATGTTGTTGCGCTTGAGGTCGGGGTTTATGTCGAAGAAATAACTCGGCAGGTTGCGGTAGTAGTCCGGACGGGGATCCTGCGCATCGTACCAGTCAAGGGCGGTATAACCGTTCTTTCCAAAGCGGTACAGGATGGCGGCCGACAGGTTGAACTTGTCGGAAGGGGTGAACTCATAGCGGAGGAGGGCAACCGGCTCATGGGTCTTGCGGACCCGGGTATTGCGAACCTTGCCGTTCTGGTAACCCCAGTTGGAATTGTACATGTTGTCTCCCATGAGGTTGTAAACCTCCTGGGTTGACGCATTCTGGGCGCCCCTCTGGCCGGGAGTGGCAAAAAAGACTGCCGACAGGCGGTGACGGTCGCCAAAATACTTGTCGGCGGCCAGATAATAGGCGAATGAACGATAGTAAACTCCGTCAATCCAGTCGTTTCCGCCAAGACGCGCACTGACGTTGGCGGCAAAAGCCCAGCCGTTGTCCATCCTTCCCGTGGCATAGGAAGCCATGAGGCGGAGACGGTAAAGCGCCGAGTTGGTCAGGACGCTTCCGCGGAGGCCCTTGCGCACAGCCGATGCGGTACCGTCCACATTGGTGGTGCCGTTGTAACCGCCGATATTGTAGTCGGCAGCCTCAAGGCCCACGGAGGTATCCTTGGAACGCATGGCCTCGTTGAGTCCGCTCCAAAGGGAGAACGGGCCGTATCCGGTGAGGGCGTCATTCATCTTGACTCCGGCGAAATATACCTCCTGGGTCTCGCTGTTGAACCCCCTCTGCTTGAAGCGCACCGAGGAGAATCCGTATCCGGCGATGTTGGAGAAGATATCGTTGGCGTTGAACAGGACTGTCGGGGAGTCGTTGTATCCGCTGTCTTCCATGTCAAATTCGGCGGTAGCCGCATCCTCAAGCTGCTCGACCCTCTGGACGCCGGTAACGCCCAGGTTGAACATGTTCTTTACATATCCGTCGTTGACTGTCACCTCCACCTGGGTTTCCAGGAAATCAGGTGCTGCAATCAGCAGGGAATACATTCCGTCGGGGAGATCCGGGATGAGGAAGGTTCCGTCCTCGCCGGTAACTGCCGTGGCCACCTCCACCGTTCCCTTCATCAGGGTCAGCTTGGCCTTTTCCACGGGCTGCCTGTCCTCACGGTTCACAACGGTGCCCTTTACGCCTCCGGTATGGGTCTGCGCCAGCAGCAACCCCGAGGAAAGGACGGCAAAAAGTACAGTTAAGATTCGTCTCATATAACAGGGTATTATTTACTAACTACGATATAGGTGGGATAGTGGTCGCTGTATCCGCCGATGAAGGCGCCGCCGGAGAAGGTACGGAAAGGGGTGTCCTTGTACGGTCCCTTCTGGTTGGCCATGAACGGCTTGACGAAGATCCTGCCATAGAACTGGTTCCTCCTCTTCTTGATGATGGGAAGGATCCTGAGGGTCCCTTCGGGAGCGTGCACAAGGGCATTGTTCACCAGGATGCAGTCAAAGATGCACCATTCGCCCCTGTATGCGAGCGATCCGTAACCGGCCTTGAACATCGACAGGAAGGGCGAGAAGAAATCCTCGGGCCCCACATCTTCTATCTTTTCCTTTCCCCTGAGGTAAACCGCCATGGAAGCATCGTCGGGGTTGTCGTTCATGTCGCCCATCACCACCACCTTGATGCCGGGATACTTCTGCTGCATCTTCATGGCGTGCTCGTAGGCGATCTCGCCGCCGCGGGCCCTGAGGTCCTGGCCCTTGTCGCCAAGACGGGAGGGAAGGTGGCAGACATAGAACGCAAAGTGCTCACCGTCGATTATTCCGTGCACCATCAGGATGTCGCGGGTGCGGAAATTCTCCTGTTCTTCGGGAGTCATCGAGAACTCTATGTTCTCCGAGTTGAAGTCAAACGGGAGGGACTCTGTCTCAACCACCGTCATCTGCTCCGGCTTGTACAGGAGGGCCACGTCAACGCCGCGGCGGTCAGGCCCGTCGTAATGCACGATCTGGTAGTTGGCCTCAGCGATGGCCGGTTCCATAACCAGGTCTTCCAGCACGTGGCGGTTCTCTATCTCACTCACGCCCAGCACGGTATGGAACCTTCCGTTGTCTTTGGCCATGGCAGCGATCACGCTCGCCATGTTGGATAGTTTCTTGCGGTACTTGGTCTCCGTCCACTGGTTGCCGCCGTCGGGAAGGTACTCGTAGTCGTTCTTTCCCTCGTCGTGATAGGTATCAAAGAGGTTCTCGAGGTTATAGAACCCGATCACATAGGTTTTCTTTGCTCCGTCACGGGCCTGGAGAGGAGCCATGGCCATGACCAAAAGAGCTAAGGTTAAAATATATCTTTTCATAAAGCTATTTGGTATCAGTTATTTCCACCAGCTTCCAGGAGTCTGGGATTCAATCTTGGCTGCGGTTGCGGCTCCCACCTTGGCCTCCAGCAGGGGGAAGAAATCTATCCCCACCTGGTCTTCCAGTTCGTCTATGGACATAATATAATCCAGGCAGTTTCCTCCTGCGATGTCCTTTCTGTGAGGCAGGATGAACCCTGCCGCCATGTAACCGTTCCAGCCTTCACCGGAGGACCGGCTATAGCGGAGAAGGGCCTTGTAATAGTGGGTGGGAATCCTTACGGCGAATCCGGACGAACTGCCGGACACAGAAGTGGAACCATCTATTACACAGCCTGTTACAACATACAGGGTATCGGACTTGCCGGCATAGTTCCTCACCTTTCCCTCCAGGCTTCCCCATATTCCGCCGTTGAAGTCGTATTGCTGGGGAGTCATATTGGTGGGATAGAAAGTGGATACGTTGGCCTTGTAGCTGAGCCTGTCGGCCGAAGGGATCTGGTGTCCCCTCGTCCATCCTCCACCGTATGAACCGCCTCCGAGGGAAGGCTGCTCGGCCTCTGGGACGCAAGGATCGAAAACGCCCCATTCATCGGTACGGGAACCGCTTCCGATGAGCTTCTTGTTGAGGGGATAGGCCACCCAGGGAGAAAGATGCTCCTTGGAGACCCACAGGCAGCTCCAGTTCCTTACTCCGCTCACTCCCTGGTACTGGTATTTCTTCCCGTTCATGTCGTGGGCGGCAAAGATACAGCCGTCCATGTCTTCCACAACGGGCAGTTCCATCCACTCGGGAAGCCCTGACTTGGAAAGCTTTCCGGCCTGTACGATGTCCAGCTCATAGGTCTTCCCTCCGGTTGCGAGCAGGATGGTCACCATCCTGGGATCGTCGGCAGTGTTCTCCGTGTAGGCCATCACCAGCTTGGCGACGCCGGTTCCGGAATACTGCTTGAAGGAGGCCCATCCGTCGGCTGCGTCACCGTCGTACCTGAGTTCCAGAGTCCAGTCCCTGACGGCATAGACCGAGATGAAGATCTCACCCGCCTTCCTTCCCAGCGACAAAGATTCCGCCTTCAGGAGCTGAGCGCCGTCGGAACCGCCTTCCGCAGGATCCTTCTTACAAGATACCAGGGCCAGTGACAGTGCCAGGAGCACTGCCACCGACGTCCTTGGAATATGACCGAAACGGCAAAAAAGCATCTGTTATTCAGTATAAGTAACAGATATCGTCAGCATTCGGACCTGCGCATCCGTTGCCGTAAACTCAACTTTTGCAGCACTTCCAGTCCATGTCCCTTCAGTTGCCGTTGCAGTATAACCGCTAGGCGCACCGGCGCCGAATTTGTCGGTACCGTTGGAACTGCCCTTTGAGGTGATGACTATCTGTGAGATCACGCCTGTGGAAGCGGTCGCCGAAACCGTCATCTTCTTGCCCTTGTAAATACGGATATCCTTGTTGGATTCATTACGGGCTCCGCTCTCAAGATCCAGTTTTATTCCTTCCAGCGTGGTGGAACAGGCCGCTCCGCTGGTAGTAATGGGGATGCCGGTAGCAGTATCATAATCGAATTCCACACTCTTTACACCCGCAGCCGTGGCCTTGGCCTGGGTCAGGACTATGGTCTGCTCCTTCTGGGCGTCGAGCGTTGCGCCGGGGCAGGAGACCTTGATGTTGGCCACCCTGGGAGTCTCGGCCTCG
>JAEEGL014220347.1_pt1 | contig 10495 bp, 6 predicted proteins | sample 9134231 | NCBI WGS metagenome assembly JAEEGL01 (sample SAMN16246548, study PRJNA631951) | gut metagenome | biome: gut microbiome; feature: rumen; material: fiber-attached | host: Bos | place: Iran: Karaj | collected 2018-10 | reverse complement strand
GTCTTCGCATCCGTCTCCACTATATGAAGATATTCTTCACACCGGAATCATGGTTGCATAGTCACATCTATTTGTAAGCCAAATGAATAGACCGCCATAAGGTCTTCATAATTGGTTAGAAATTTGTTAACAACCCCGCACCAGCAAGGCCGTCCTTTTAAGACTGAAGCAATGAGAATGTGGGCAAATCTGCGACCCGGCAGCCATCCGTCGGGGTTCAGGAAAGTGATGGTTTACAGCGGAGAAAAGGGCACGTACGTCTTCCTGTATGCATCGGAAGAGGCGGTCTTCTCCTCCGCGGATGAGTTTTATGAAAAAGAGGACGATGCCCTGGAGAACTGGGAAGGCAGGATCACGGAGGAAGGATGGCATGTGATCGGGGACCCGCTCCCCGGCTGCCAGCACGACAGCATCCTGCCGGTCAGGGTCAAGGGAAGGGATGGCGGGAAACCGCAGTGGGGAAAATATGAGATCCTGGCCGACGGGGAATGGACCGACTTCCCGCTCCCGTCTTCCGAACGCCCTTCAGCCTGATGTCCAACGCCATGAGTCCAGTTTTCACCGCCTTGATGATTCCGTTCCTCGGGACCGCCCTGGGATCGGCCTTCGTCTTTTTCATGAAACGGGAGATGCCGCCTCTCCTGCAGAAAATCCTGCTGGGATTCGCCTCCGGCGTGATGGTCGCGGCTTCCGTATGGTCCCTGATCATCCCTTCCATCGAGATGGGGAGCGGGAAAGCGGCCATCGTCCCGCCCACCGTCGGCCTGCTCGCCGGCTTCGCCTTCCTCCTGCTGATCGACTACATCACGCCGCATATCCATCCCGTGGGTGGTCCGGAGGGTCCGGAGAGCCGTCTCTCCCGCACCGCGAAACTGGCCCTGGCCGTCACCATCCACAATTTCCCGGAGGGCATGGCCGTGGGCGTCGCCATCGCGGGCGCCCTTACCGCCGATTTCAACATGGCGGCCGCGCTGGCGCTGTCCCTGGGCATCGCGATCCAGAACGTGCCGGAAGGGGCCATCATCTCCATGCCGCTCCGGGCAGAAGGGAACTCCCGCCTGAAGGCATTCGCAATCGGTGCCCTGAGCGGCATCGTCGAGCCCCTGGGCGGCGCACTGGTGCTGCTTCTGGCCACTTCCGTCCTGGGCATCATGCCCTATATGCTCGCTTTCGCAGCGGGAGCCATGCTCTATGTCGTTGTGGAAGAATTGGTTCCCGAGTATTCCCAGGGCCAGCACTCCAACGTCGGCACCATCGGCTTCGCCCTGGGGTTCGCCTTGATGATGGTGCTCGACGTCGTATGGGGGTAACCCCCGTTGATCTGCTGTCAAGATGAATACAATCTGGATCGTCCTCCCCATCCTGACCCTCCTGATGTTCGACCTGGGGCTGTCGCTCCGTTTCGAGGACTTCGGGACCGTCTTCCGCCATCCCGGCCCGATCGCGGTCGCCCTTTTCGGCCAGCTGGTCCTGCTGCCGCTGATCGCGCTCGGCCTTGCCTGGCTGTTCCGCCTGCCGCCCGTGTTCTTCATCGGGCTGATGCTGATCGCCTGCTGCCCGGGCGGCAGTTCGTCCAATGTGTTCTCGAAACTGGCGGGGGGAGACGTCGCACTTTCCGTGACGCTCACGGCCATCAGCAGCCTGGTCACGCTCTTCACGATTCCTGTCATCATGGCCTGGGCAACCCGCCTGGTCGGCGAGAGCGTCGGCATCGCGCTTCCGGTGGGGAACCTCATCAAGCAGAACCTGGTGCTGATGCTGCTCCCGGTCCTCCTGGGAATCGGCTTCCACTATGCATGGCCCCGCGGCGCCGAAAAGACGGACAAGGTGCTCACGAAGATGGCCTTCCCGCTTCTCCTGCTGCTGATCACCATCTTCTATATCCAGCACCACAGGACCATCCTGGACAACATCGGCGTCCTCGGCCTGTGCGTCACGGTGCTGATCCTCGTGGCCATCGGCTGTTCTTCCCGGCTGTCCCGCCTGGTCAGGAACAACACCCGGCAGCGGCGCACCGTGGTCATCGAAGTGGGGATGCAGAATGCCGCCCAGGCGATTGCCATCGCCTCGAGCCCGCTCATCTTCGCGAATGAGGAAATGGCCATCCCGGCCATCCTCTATTCGCTGATGATGAATATCGTCCTGCTCACCTATGTGGCGGTCGTGCGGAAGCAGGATCAATAACCGAAAATCTCCTCCAGCGAGACTTCCCGGACCGGTCCGAGGGTGCGGAGGAAGTCCATGTCCATGTCGTTCCGGTCACCAAGGATGGCGTAATTGTACACCCGGTCCCGGACCCACTTCGCATGGGTGGCAAGGAGGTCGTCCATCGTCAGGCCGCCGACCTTTTCGAAGACCAGGCGCTCGAGGGGCTCGTCCAGGCCGAGCTCCTTCGCTTCGAGGTAACTCGAGAGGACACTGGCGCCGATGGTCCGCTGGGTGCGGAGTTTCGAGAGGATGGCAGTCTTTGCAATCTCCAGGTTTTCAGGAGCTTCCGGCATATTGTTAAGGATCTCGTCAAAGGCTTCGACGGCCTGGCGGAGCTTGTCGTTCTGCGAGGCGATGTAGGCCCGGAAGGAGTAGGTGTCCCCGGTATGACCGGGCATGGAGAGCCAGGCGCCGGCGCCGTAGGCCAGGGCGCGGGACTCGCGCATCTCCTGGAAGACGATGGCGTTCATGCCGCCGCCGTAATACTCGTTGAACAGGTCGATGTACGGGGTCTGGGCGAGATCGAGCGATTCGCCGCGGTCGGAGTACTGGACATAATTGAACTGCCGGGCGTCGTACTGGGCGAAGAAGACCTGCTTCTCCGGCGTCAGGCGCTTCTCGGCGTAGGTCTTGACCAGCGGCTCCGGGTTCTCCGGCACAGGATGATGCTCCGCAAGCAGTTTCCGGACCTCATCCGAGTCGGCAGGACCGTAATAGAGGATGCGGTGGCGCTTGCCCAGCAGGTCTTTCAGCGAGGCAAGGACCGCATCGGAAGACAGTGACAGCAGTTCGGGGGTCTTGATCGTCTTGCGGGCGATATAGTCTCCGCCATAGACCAGATAGGTCTGGAGGGCGCTGCTGCAGGCGCGCTGGTTCATCTTCGCATCCATCCGGGCGCGGACCAGGTCGGATTTCAGTTCGCCCAGGACGGCTTCGTCCGGAGCCGCGTTGGCCAGCAGGTCCTCGACGATGTCGAGGGCGGCGCCGATGTTCTCGGACAGGCCGGTCACGGAAACGACCGTGGTGTTGCCGCCGACGCTGACACGGAAACTGCAGGCCAGGTCATACATCTGCGTCGCGATCTCCTGGGGCGTGCGGGTCGGCGTGCCGAGATAGGAGACATAATCCGAAGCGATGCCCAGCAGCGGATCGTTGTCGCTGCCGCGGTCATAGCGGAAGCTGAGGGTGGCGATGTCGTTCTTTTCGTTCTTCTTGTACAGCAGTTCGAGGCCGCGGTCCTCCAGGACGGAAAGATCCTTCCGGAAATCCACGAACACCGGCTCGACGGGAGCGGGCTCCGTGGCCGCGATCTCCTGCAGGAAGTCGCTCTGCTTGTCGCGGTTGGTCACGATCGGGGTGATCTTCGGCGCATCGATCTTCTTGATGCTGTTGTCGGTCCCCACATGCTTGTACACGACGGCGTAGCTCTCCGGGCCCAGGTACTTCCGGGCCCAGGCGACCACATCCTCCTTCGTCACCTTCTCCAGCCGGGCCATGCGGCCGACCTCGTCCTTCCAGGACGTTCCGTTGACGAAGGAGTCCACGAAAAGGTCCGCCCGGCTGCGGTTGCTTTCCAGCTGGCGCATCCGGCTGAGTTTGAAGTTGTTGATGATGGCGGGAACCAGTTCGTCGCTGAAATCGCCCGCACGGAGCTTGTCCACTTCGGCGAGCAGGATGTCCTTCACCTCCTTCAGGTCCTGGCCCTCCTTGGCGAGGCCCTCCAGCAGGAACATCCCGTAATCGACCCGGTTATAAGGGAACACATAGGTACCGAGGACCTTCTGCTCCTGGACGACGTCCAGGTCGATCAGGCCGGCCATGCCGTTGTACAGGACCGAGGAGACGATTTCGGAGAGTTCGCTTTCCTGGGAGGAGGCGCCGGGCGTCCGCCAGCCGAGCATCATGAATTCGGACTCGTTGCCATAGACGTCTTTCACGCGGGGCTCCGTGACCGGTTCCTCCGGCTCGAAAGTGAAGGCGGGAAGGTCGCGGTTCGGCTGCCAGTCGCCGAAATACTTCCGGATGATGCGGATCATCTCCGCCGGATCGAAATCGCCGGACAGGCAGATCGCCGTGTTGTTGGGGACATACCAGGTGTCCTTGTGGGAACGGATGGTCCTGAGGGAAGGATTCTTCAGGTGGTCCTGCGTTCCGATGACCGTCTGCGTGCCATAGGGATGGCGGAGGAAGAGCATCGAATCGACGGCGTCGATCACCTTCTCGGAATCGTCCGACAGGCCCATGTTCTTTTCCTCGTACACCGCCTCCAGTTCGGTATGGAAGCCGCGGAAGACGCAGTTCTTGAAGCGGTCCGCCTCGATGCGGGCCCAGTTCTCGACCTGGTTCGACGGGATCTCCTCGACATAGCAGGTCACGTCGTTGGAGGTATAGGCGTTGCTGCCCTCGGAACCGAGGATGGACATGAGTTTGTCATACTCGTTCGGAATCGCCAGTTTCGACGCCTCGTAACTGATCGAATCGATCCCGTGGTACAGGGCGAGGCGTTCCTGCGGGTCCGTCAGCGTGCGGTAGACTTCGAAAAGGGAATCGATCTGCCGGAGCATCGGCTCCTCCGCCGCATAGTCGGACGTGCCGAACTGCTGCGTGCCCTTGAACATCATGTGTTCCAGGTAGTGGGCGAGACCGGTATTGTCGGAGGGATCGTTCTTGCCGCCGACCCGGACGGCGATGAAGGTCTGGATACGGGGCTCGTCGCGGTTGACGGTCATGTAGACCTTCAGGCCGTTATCAAGGGTATAGATGCGGGCCTGCAGCGGATCGCCCGCCACTTTCTCGTAACGGGAGCAGGAAACGGCCAGCGAAAGGGCGGCGGCCGTGAGAAGAAGGATGCGTTTCATCTGTTTTCAATTGTTTTTCCGGGCGAAGTTAGTCATTTTTGGCCGCACTTGGGAAAATTCAAAAGATAAAAAACGGTAAAACCGGGTTTTTTGCGGAAAAGTTTTTCCGTTTCCGGTCTTCCCGGGACGGAACGGGGCCTATCTTTGCGGACGGCCGGGAACTAGCGCCCGCCTCCGACAACCATGCGCATCATCCGCTTCCTCCTCCTTCCGCTCGCCGCCCTGGCATGGGCCTGCGACGATTTCCGCCCCGACGGCGGCACCGGCTCCGCCACCCTCCGCTGGTCCTTCGACCGCAACGCCGAACTGCTGACGCGGGCCGGCGGGGAAATCCCCGACACGAACGATTTCATCCTGACGGTCGCAGATGCCGGCGGAAACGTCCTGTACAAAGGACCTTACGGCGACTCCCCCGACAACATGACCGTCGGGGCCGGCAGTTATGTCCTCGAGGTCGTCTCGGCCGAATTCACGGCTCCGGCCTTCAGCAAGCCCCAATACGGCGACTCGCAGGTCATCGTCGTCCGGAGCGGCGAAAAGGTCCGCGCCACCTTCCGGTGCACCCTCCGCAACGCCGGGATCCGGCTGCGGATCGGCAGCGAATTCCTGACCAGTTATCCGCGCGGGGTCCTGTACCTGAAATCGGCGGAAGGGAAGCTGATGTACAGTTTCACGGAGAAGCGGATCGCCTATTTCCGGCCCGGCGACGTATCCCTCCTGCTGAGTGACGGCGGCACGGACCAGGTGCTGCTCACGCGCCGGCTCGCCGCCCAGGAGGTGCTCACGCTCCACATATCCGCGCCCGGCAGCGGCGCCATGGAAGCCGGCGGGCTCTCCATTTCCGTCGACACGACCAAGACCTGGAAGGACGAGCATTTCACCATCGGCGGAGAGGCCGGCGGAGGCTCCGGATCCTCCGGCGTCGGACAGGGCGCGGACGTTTCCCACGCATTCAGCGTCCCCCAGGCCAAATCCTCGGCCGGGGAAACGGATGTCTGGGTCTACGGCTACATCGTGGGCGGCGACCTGACAGCGACCGGATCGAAGATGAACACCGGCCCCTCCTTCACGAAAAACACCCACCTCGCGATCGCGTCCCGCTCTTCCGTCACGGAAAAATCCGCCTGCCTGTCGGTCGAACTCAAGGCCGGTCCCGTCCGGGACGCGCTCAACCTCGTCGACCATCCGGATCTCCTCGGCTCGCGCGTCTATGTCCGCGGCGACATCGTCGAAGCCTATTTCGGCATTCCGGGCGTCAAGGATGTCACGGAGTATGTCCTCAAATGAAAAGCGGCAGCCCCGGAAAGGCTGCCGTTTCAGGAGCGGAATACGAGTCTCGAACTCGCGACCTTCGGCTTGGGAAGCCAACGCTCTACCAACTGAGCTAATTCCGCGGTGGTTTTGCAAAGGTAGGCAAAAAAACGGAATCCGCCAAAAATTTCAGAAGCCGGGTGCATCACTGCATCCGGCTTCCTACTTAACCTAAACTTAAACTATGAAAAACTTCGGAGCAAAATTACGAATATTTTTTTATTCCGCAAGCGTAACCTTCCGAATTTTCGCATATTTGAGCAGGAGGATCTTTTCGCCGTACCGGTCGAAGGCAATCCGGGCCTTGAGTTCGGGGATGACGCCGCTGATCTCGCGGATCGTCCCGAAGCCGAAGCGGTTGTGCTCGATGCGGTCGCCGGCGGCGAAACGGTCCATCGTGTCCGGAATGAACTCCGCATCCGGAATTTTCGGAGGCAGCGGGCGGTTCTTCAGGGCCTCCCGGCTGACCGGGGAGGACGGAGCCGGAGGGGGCGTCTGCCGCGAGATGCGGACCGGGGCGCCGGAGACGGCACCCACGGGATGTCGGGAAGGACTGACGGCACTGCGGACAAACGGCTCCTTGCCCCGGGTGTCGGACGGACCGGAACCGAAGCGCCGGAAGCCGCCGCCCGAGCCGAAGCGGAAGCCGGGCTCGTCGTCTTCGTCGATGGAGTGGGCATGCATCTCCTCCTTGCGGAGCGGGTTGGCGACATATTGCGGCGCAATCTCCCGGAGGAAGCGGCTCGGGGCGTTGGACTCGTGCTTCCCGTTGCGCATGCGGGTGGTGGCGAAAGTCAGGGCGACGGCCTTCTCCGCCCGGGTCAAGGCGACGTAAAAGAGCCGGCGCTCCTCTTCCAGATCATTCTCCGACAAGAGGTTACCGCCCGATGGGAACAAATTCTCCTCCATGCCGGACACATAGACATAAGGGAACTCCAGGCCCTTGGCGGAGTGGGCCGTCATCAAGGCGATCCGGTTGCTGTTTTCCGCATCCTCCGGCACATCGACGGCGCTCAGGAGGGAGATGTCCTCCAGGAATTCCCCCAGCAGGACGGTCGGGAAATCCTCCTCGGGAATCTCATCAGTGTCGGAGTAGACACCGTCCTCGACGAGTCCGTTGGCGAACTCGCCCCGCCGGTCCTCGCAGAAACCGGAAACGCTGTTTAGCAGTTCCTCCACATTGGCTGCGCGGGACTGCCCTTCGATGGAATTGTCTTCCTTATAGAACCGGTAGAGGCCCGATTCAGAGGACAGGGATGCCGCAACGGAGGAAGCGCTTTCCGTCTTCGCCCGGACGGCATGGCGGTCGATCATCGCGCAGAATTCTCGGATCCTGTTCATGGCGGCCGGACGGAGTCCATAGGGCGTCAGGTCCATGCCGGCGGCCTCGAAGAGCGAGGTCCCGGCCGCCTGCGCGGCGGCGGCGAGCGCATTCAGGGACGTGTCGCCGATGCCGCGGGCCGGTTTGTTCACGATCCGCTTGAAGGATTCGTCGTCCCGGGTGTTGACCGCCAGTTTGAGATAGGCCATCATGTCCTTGACCTCGGCCCGCTCGAAGAACGAGTTGCCGGAATAGATCATATAGGGCAGGTTCCGCTTGCGGAGTGCTTCCTCAAGGGCGCGCGACTGGGCGTTGGTCCGGTACAGGATGGCGAAATCCTGGTATTCCGCGTGGTCCGACTGCATCCGGGAGATGATGGAAGAAGCGATCAGCAACGCCTCTTCCGATTCCGTATAGGCGCGGATCAGGCGGATCTTCTCGCCTTCCTCCCCCACGGACACGCAGTTCTTCGGGATACGCGCTTCATTCTTGGCGATCAGCGAGTTCGCCGCCCCCACGATGTTCCGGGTCGAACGGTAGTTCCGCTCCAGCCGGAAGGTCTTCGCCTCGGGGAAATCCTTCCGGAAATTGAGGATGTTCTCGATCCGGGCCCCGCGGAAGGCGTAGATGGACTGGGAGTCGTCGCCGACCACGCAGATGTTGCGGCGGAACTGGCTGAGTTTCTTCAGGATGAGGTACTGGGCGAAGTTCGTGTCCTGGTACTCGTCCACGAGGATGTAGTCGAAACGGTCCGCAATGGAGGCGAGCGCATCCGGACAGTCGCGGAGCAGGATGTTCATGTTGAGGAGGATGTCGTCGAAGTCCATGACGCCGGACTGGCGGCACATCTGGGCATAGAGCCGGAAGATCGCGTGGATCTCCGGCTTCTTCGCCGCGCGGTCGTTCATGAGGGCCGTCGTGTTCCGGGCATAGGCCTCCGCCGTGACCAGGTTGTTCTTGGCCATGGAGATCCGGGAGAGGACCTCCTTGGGCTTATAGACCTTGTCATCCAGGTTCAACTGCTTGATACAGGCTTTGATGGCGCTCTGGGAGTCCCCCGTATCATAGATGGTGAAGGAAGCGGGGTAGCCGATCCGGTCGGCAAACTCCCGGAGGAAGCGGATGAAAACCGAATGGAAGGTCCCCATATACAGCCGGCGGGCCTTCCGCTCGCCGACCATCCGGCCGATCCGTTCCTTCATTTCGGAGGCCGCCTTCTTGGTGAATGTCAACGCAAGGATCCTGGACGGATCCGCCCCCCTTTCAATGGCATAGGCGATCCGTGAGGTCAGCACCCGGGTCTTCCCGGAGCCCGCTCCCGCCACGATAAGTACCGGCCCGTCCACACACTCGACAGCCGCACGCTGCTCGCTGTTGAGTTCATCGAATAGAGTACTCATTCTTCCGTCATATTTTTCCACGAATTTAGCAAAAAATTCGTAACTTCGCGACGCGTAAAAAGAATAAGCACAAAACAATTCGAATAATGTCGAACAACATCACTCTGAAGAAGGGCCTCGACATCCCCGTCAAGGGTGCCGCCGCCCAGAAAGTCACCCGGACCGTTGTTCCCGACGCCGTTGCGCTGAAACCGACCGATTTCAAGGGCCTCGTCCCGAGGCTCCTCGTCAAGGAAGGCGACCGCGTCCTCGCCGGCTCTCCGGTCCTCGCTGACAAGCAGAACCCGGACATCCTCTTCACGTCCCCCGTCAGCGGGACCGTGCAGCAGGTGGTCCGCGGTGAGAAGCGGAAACTGCTCGCCGTCCTGGTCAAGGCCGACGGGAAGCAGGAGTCCGTCGATTTCGGTGCGGCCGACGCCGCATCCCTCTCCGCCGACGCCGCGAAGGACCTGCTGCTCCGCAGCGGCCTCTGGGGTGCGCTCGTCCAGCGTCCCTACGGCATCATGGCCGATCCTTCCCTGAAACCGAAGGCCATCTTCGTCTCCGCCTTCAGCACCGCCCCGCTCGCCGCCGACACCGATTTCGTCCTCGGCGACAGGATGGTAGACATCCAGGAGGGCATCATCGTCCTCTCCAAACTCACGGACGGCGGCGTCCACGTGGCCATCAACAAGGCTGCGGAAGCCCGTACCCCCTTCGCCAAGCTGGACAAGGCCATCCTCCACTCCGTCAGTGGAAAGCATCCCGCCGGCAACGTCGGCGTGCAGATCAGCCACATCTCCCCGATCCGCAAGGGTGAGACCGTGTGGACGGTCTCCCTGCTCCTTGTCGCCGCGATCGGCCACCTCGTCCGCACGGGCAAGCTGGACCTGACCCGCCGGATCGCCATTACCGGCCCCGCCGCGAAGGAACCCGCTTATGTCGAAGCACTTCCGGGCACACCCGTCAGCGCCCTGACCGAAATCGGGGACGACGTCCGCGTCATCGGCGGCGACCTCCTTACCGGCGAGATCCTCGGCAAGGACGGCTTCCTCGGCTTCTTCGACAACCAGGTCACCCTCATCCGGGAAGGCCGCGAACGCGAGGTCCTCGGATGGGCGAAGCCCTTCCGTCCGAAGGTCCACAGCACGTCCTGGTGCTACTTCTCCTGGCTGACGCCCAACAAGAAGTACGACATGGACACCAATCTCCACGGCGGCCCCCGCGCCTTCGTCGAAACCAAGTGCTTCGAGGACGTGACCCCGATGGACATCTTCCCCATCTACCTGATCAAGGCCTGCCTCGCGGGCGACATCGAGAAGATGGAGCAGTTCGGCATCTACGAGGTCCTTCCCGAGGATCTTGCCCTCTGCGACTACGTTGACCCTTCCAAGAACGACATCCAGGCCATTATCCAG
>JAEEGL012884942.1_pt1 | contig 10495 bp, 14 predicted proteins | sample 9134231 | NCBI WGS metagenome assembly JAEEGL01 (sample SAMN16246548, study PRJNA631951) | gut metagenome | biome: gut microbiome; feature: rumen; material: fiber-attached | host: Bos | place: Iran: Karaj | collected 2018-10 | reverse complement strand
TATTTTTTTATAACTCATATTGGCACCTTCTTCGTATTCTAGCTATAATAATGATAACATATTTTTTTAGTTATTTCAACTTTTATTATGAAAAAGAAAAAGAGTTTCGCTCTTTTTACATTTTTGTTAATGTTCTTACCATTTGATAAGAATAACCCATTTCATTATCGTACCATGCAATTACATGAACTAGTTGACGATTTTCAACTTCGATTACACTTGTTAAATTACCATCAACAGTGGCACCACAAGTAGATGAAATGATGTCTGAAGATACGATCGGGTCATCGGTATAATGAAGTGTTTCACTCGTGTTTTTACGGAAAACTTCATTGATCTCTTCTTTAGTAGTATTCTTGCCTAATTCGACAACTAAATCGATAAGTGAGCCATCTGATACAGGCACTCTGATTGCAGAACCAAGTAATTTGCCATCCAAGTTAGGTAATACTTTACCGATTGCCTTAGCAGCTCCGGTTGAAGTTGGTACCATATTCATGGCACATGCTCTACCACGACGTTCATAGATACCTTTTTTATGAGCAACATCTAAAGTTACTTGATCATTGGTATAAGCATGAATAGTCGTCATATTACCTTTAATTATTTTAAAATTGTCATCCAAAACTTTGGCAACTGGTGCCAAGCAATTGGTGGTGCAAGATGCTGCTGATACGATAATATCATCATCATTTAGGATTTCATCGTTGACGTTATAGACAACCGTTTTCATCTCGCCTTTTCCTGGGGCAGATATTAATACTTTTTTAGCGCCAGCTTCGATATGTTTCATTGCACCTTCATAACTAGTAAATTTACCAGTACATTCTAGTACGGTATCGATACCCAACTCACCCCAAGGTAAATTATTAGGCTCCATTTCCTTATATACTTTTACTTTGTGATTATCAACATAAATTGCTTCTTCATCAAACGTTATATTTTTGTTATATCTTCCATGATTGGTATCATATTTAAGTAGATATGCCAATTCTTCAGGTGTCGATAAATCATTGACTGCGACTACCTCAAGTTCATCCATTTCTTCGATTATACGGAAAACTAATCTTCCTATTCTTCCAAAACCATTAATTGCAATTTTTTTCATTTTTTCTCCCTCTATTTAATTAAGATTTCTCCCTCTTTAATCAATTCTCTAATATTTCCATTTTCAAAACCAACTATAGCTCCGATAACAAGATCAAGATTTTCTTCAGATGAATTTACAACCTTGATTGTTATTACTTTTTTTTCTCTAGTTTTAATGACATCTTCAAGCAAATTAGGCGATTCATCTGCTTTGGTTATGGTAACATTATCAGGCATTTTATTTGGTGATAACAAGCGATAAAATATACCATACTTGACGCTTGATTCATAGTTATTACTCAAGGTTACATCGATAAACTTTGTTTCCCCTGGGGTCACGATTATTTGATGCTCAGAATTTTTTCTAATCGTATATAGTAGATTATAGTCAGCTGTTGATTCATCTAACAAGGCTGCTTCTTCATCATATGCAAACGTTGAGTAAATCGATATAATTCCTACCGATAATGCCATAATAAATAGAATTATAAAAATGGATTTTTTACTCATATAATACACCTCTTTCTAATTTAATATATAATTAATTATATCGGTAAAAGTAAGGCCCCAAATATATAATATAATAGCTGCCATACTTAAAAATGGACCAAATGGAATAATATTATCTTTCTTCGTTATTAACAAGAATAAAGCTATTGGGAAAGCAATAAATGTCGCTAAAAAGATATTACATACGGCCATTGGATAGCCTATTACTAAGCCTACCATAAACATTAGTTTTATATCTCCTCCACCAAGCGATTCTTGTTTAAAGACAACATCACCGATTTTTTTAATAAGTAACATGGTAATGAATGCTCCCAATCCAGCTAATACTTTTAAAGCGGTTTCATATAAGCCGACATCAATGATATCTATAATTATTATACCAAAAACGGCAAAAATTAATACTTCATCCAAAATAATCATATATTCAATATCACTAATGATAATAATTATGAAACTAGAAACAAAGATTAAAGCTATTAATAAATCTAATGAAAAATCAAATTTATGGAAACATACGGCAAAAAGAATACCGCTACATATTTCTATCAAAAGATAACTAATGCTTATTTTAGACTTACATTCACGACATTTTCCACCCTGTATTATATATGAGACAATGGGAATCAATTCATACCATTTAAGTGGATGATTGCATTTTTCACAATGAGATGCCGGAGTAATAATTGATAAATTCTTAGATAGTCTTGTTGCTAGAACATGATAAAACGAGCCCATAATACTACCAAGGATAAAAAAGATTATTAAGTATACTGTCTCCATAGGTATCTCCTTATATTATTGTTTTATATATATCAAACATTGGAACAACAACTGCTAATAAGATGATTCCAACTAATACCGCTAATAAAACAATCATAATAGGTTCAATTAAACTTTTTAACCTAGTAACAATATTAGTTTGCTCTTCTTGATAAAATGTTGATACATGTTCCATCATTTCACCAAGTTTACCAGTCTTTTCACCAGTTAAAAGCATTTCGTAAGCGGTTTCTGGAAAAGCCCAATGTCCTTTAAAAGCTACAGATACACCATTACCTTTACTAAGATTGGTAATAGCACTATCAATAATTTCTTTATATATTTCATTTTCGGTTATTTTACTAAGAATATCCATACTACTAGTAATAAAGACATCATGTTTAATTAAGGTTGCAAAGGTACTGGTAAAAGTAACAAGTTGGTTATACTTGATGATATCTTTAACAACTGGAATATGCATTACAAAATATTGTAAGCCATATTTTACTTGCTTAGATGATTTATAAAGTAATGCAATAATAGTTACAATGACAATTATTACCAGTAATATATAGTACCAATTACTAGTTACAAAATTACTAATATTAATAATGGTTCTTGTTATTTGTGGCAAATTAGAACCAGTCGATTCATACATCGAAGTAAATTGTGGAACGACATATGTGATAACGAATGTCAAAACAGCAGCGGCAAAAATTAACAAAACAGAAGGATATGTCATTGCATTGATAATCTGTTTACGATTGCTATCCTGTCTTTTATAATATGCTGCCATATCATCAAGAACGCCGGTTAAATCACCTGTCATTTCAGATGTTTTTAACATATTAATAAGCATTTTAGGAAATACTTTTCCTTGTCTTTCTAGACAGTCACTGAATGTTACACCACGGCTAAGTTCGAAAACAATTTTTTGATACAATCCTTGAATTCCTTTGTTTTTTGCTTGACGGCTAAGGATTTCCATTGAATCAAGCAATGGGATACCTGATTTGATGTATGTTGATAATTGTGTTAAAAAGAAGTTTAAGTCCTTAGCAGACATTTTACTTACCATAGTTGGAGAAAATAAACTTAAACTAGAAACTTTCTGTTCAGTTACCGAAATTATTTGATATCCCTTATTAAGCAAAAATGATTCAACATCGACTTTGTTTTCAGCGTTAAAATAACCCTCAACTATCTTACCATCAGCTTGTTTTACTTTATATTTAAAACTTTTACTGCTAGCATTTGTTTTTTGTTTATCACTAGAAAAATTAGTTTGTACTTTATTATCATTAGCTGGTGCCACAGGAGCAACTGTTTGGCCACCATAAGCAGAATTAATCATATTTTGACTATAAGCACTATTATTGTTTTGTTGATTTTGATTTGCTTGAGAATTATTCACACTATTCACCACCTTGCTATTCATATTTATAATAATATTGTACCATAAATATGATATTTTTTAAACTTTTTTTCGTTATTTACATATATTATTTTAGGAAGGGATATATTTATGAATCCAAGTAGATATTTTATGTCAAATATGGCGATTAATCCGATGATGATAAGGAATGGCTATCGATTATCTGGGGGGATGGGCTTATTAGAGCGAATGACTAGCGGAATTAAAAGTTTTAACTGGGGAAAGCTTTTAAATGGAGCCAATAAAACACTCAATGTAATGAATCAAACAATTCCCTTAATTAGGCAGGCACAGCCGGTAATTAACAATGCTAGAAATATTTTTAAAATTGCCAAGGCTTTTGGTAAAGAAACAACTGTTTCAAATACTGTTAATAGTGTAATAAAAAAAGATCTTGATGCAAGCAAAAATACTAATAATAATCCAATTTTTTTCGTATAAAAAAACTACATATTAAATGTAGTTTTATTATTGTGTATTAGCTATTGAACCGCTCCATGTTAATGTGAATGATAAATCTTGCATTGGATCACTAATCGTGCTTCCACTATTTGAGCCATTATCAGATGAATCAATCCATACCCATAGCCAATATGTTTGTGAATCTTGAGCAGTATTGGCAGGAACTGCTTTGATTTCAATATTATTGATTAATGCTCCACTTGTTACAAATGAAGATGAGCTTCCACCAGCAACAAGCGTTCTATTAGTACCAGCATCGCAACCGCTGCCGCCAGCACTACCAGTTGTTAAAGCATAATGTAATTTATTTAATCTTAAAGTTCCAGTATGTGGTTGAGTCCAGTTACTTACTGTAAGCGTTGCTTTAACTGATGCAGGTTGTGTTGTTAAATTCTTATATGTTAAGGTCATTTCTTTTTTCATTGCATATGTTGCATTAGTACAAGCAGCTGGTGCTAAACTAGAAACAGTAGTTGTTCCACCACCAGCTAAAGATGCACTCAATTGATCATCTTTATTAGGTACAGTAAATGTTACTGCTGTTTGTTGAGTAGTATTAGTTGTCCATTGCCAATATGCATACGTTGCTCCAACAACAGCGACAGTTATTAAAAGAACAGCAACAACAGCAATTATAATTTTATCTCTTTCTTTCATTTTTATTTCCTTTCTTTAAATTTTATTCAGTTTGATGCGCTTCTGCGCTTATATAGCCTGTAAATGATTTTCCAAGTTGATTGTCGCCAATTTTTGAACCGTCTAACCAAAAATAAATGTTATATGTAGTTTGTGTTGTACTAGTTACTGGATCATCGGTAACAATCGCTATTTTGTTGCCACTACTTGAGCCAATTGTTTGGGTATGCGTAGCAAAATCGGTGCCACTACATGTTGTTCCTTTGCAATATGTAAAGTTAATGGAATCGTTTTTCAAATTGGTATCAATCTCAGACACATTTAAATAGATCGTTATTGTGCCCGGAGTTGAACCTGTTGCTAAACCGGCCTTAACATTCAAACTAGCAGCTGTATCAGTCGTAGCTGATGATAAAATTGGTAAACTACTTATTTGTGTTCCTTTAGTAAAATTGATAAGGAAATTCTTAGATGCTACATTATAAGTACCATTTGTTACAGCCAATGAGTTAGTAAGCCATGCATAAGTAGCTCCAGCTACTAAAGCAATAAATGCAATTACACCAACTATAGCTCCAATCATTTTTTTCTTGTCCATATTTTCCTCCTTTATCTTATATATTAATTTTATCATAATAGTTTTATGATATCAATATATTTAAATGAACTTTACAGTTTATTTTATATTTTTTTCAAAATGAAATATTTGCAATCATGTGCACAATTATTTTTTAAATATGTTTCTACTGTTTTATAATTATTAATTTTGTTCACTTTTTTATTTTTTTCGTCATAAAAGCCCTTTAAACGTAATTTACCATATGCAATATCACCAACAATATAATCATAATCGTAAAAATAATCGGTATATTTTTCAGTAAACGCTTCTTTATCAAAAGCATCTTTATAATCTTTAATCAATTCGTATGTATGATTTTCAACTTCAATTTTCATATTTTCTCCTAACTACCCTTTTTATAATCTTTTGAAAATGCCGAAGCTATCTGACGGTATTTATAAATGTTTGAGCCAGAGTGCCAAGTAATGAATCCACCATCTAATCCAGCATCAACTAGTGCTTGGGCTTGATCTCTTATTTTGGAAGCATCATAGATAACAGTAGGATTCCAATATGGAGTATCATAAGCAGTTATCCAAGTTCTAGCAATTCCTGGTGTAGGAATTTCTTTTTGCCTTTGGGCAGCACCTTTTGCCCAGTTGTAAACTGTCTGATAAGGATTAGTCCATCTGACAGGGTTACGATCAAAGTGATCGGTATAAGGCATTGAACTTACCGCATCGGCAATATTTGAAATAGCCGGCCAATACTGACCATATGAAGTTACATATTCGCTTGAGCATTCGCCGAAAACATCAACTGACAAATATGCTTTTTCTTTATGAATTTGGTCTAAAGCATAAAACAAGAAGTTTTGAATTGCTTCAGCTTTTTCTTCACTATAAGTGTTTTTAAAATTAGTATTACCATTTTGGGACATTTGATAAGCTGTTTCCGGGAATCTAACGTAATCGAATTGAATTTCATTAAAGCCCATGTCTCTAATTGCTGCTTTAGCTAATTCAACATTGTATTCCCAAGCTCCTCTACTGTATGCAGAAGGCCACGTTTGATATGAAACTGGTGATGTAATACAATCCTCTGGATGATCTTTACCGTAATGTGGATCATTAAAGACAACTATTCGGCCAATTGCATATATACCGGCATCTTTAATTTTTTTAATAGCGTTTTGATAATCGCCAAAATCATTGATAGCAGTATCATAAGCCGTCTTTGAATACTCTTTGGCAATTTCAATAGGATATGCTAGTGCGCCATCTTTGATATCGACAACCATAGCATTTGCCCCTGAAGATTTGGCAATTTCAATATAACTGTCAACGCCAGATATTGTTCCAGCATTTAAATACATTGATTTGGCTACTTTTAAGATTGGATTTTCTTCAAAAGTAACTCTTTCATATGGATAATAATCTAACGTACTGGCTTTTCCACCATATAATTCATATCCATATTTACGATCTTTATGAGTATCATAGACACCATTCTCATTATAATTTGCTTTAGCTGCTTCTTCAGTATCTACCAAATATTTTTGATATACCCAACCTTCTTTGTCGCCATTTTTAATTTTGTACATGTTGACGTTGCCATTATCGTCAAGATAATCATAATCTAATATTTCTAATTCATTACCCTTTTTAATAAAAGAAGCTATTTTTGAATCTTTCTCATTTTTATAAACAGTTACAGAAGTTCTAACATATTTTTTTGTTTCAGTTACGACTTTATTTTTATCAGTAGTCAAATTGTCTTCTTTAATGTAGAAACTATTATCTTCTTCATTAATTTCAATATAATTAATTTCGTCAATTGTTTTTGTTTTATCATGAGAGATTACTTTTTTACCACGAATTATCTTAGCTAATTCATCCATTTTTTTAGTCTCGTCATTATATGAATAAGTAACAACTTCGTTGATATTTGACGCTATATAATATTCTTTAGTAATCATTTTTTTAGTAAAAAAGGTCATTCCCTTTAAACCACCATAACCTAGGGCAGCAAGAATTAATAGAGCGATAACTATTCTTCCTATTTTGAATTTTTTTCGTTTATGTTTTCTTACTCTTTTTGTCATTTTATCACCTATAGTTAGTATAACACAGATATTTTTTTTTGACTACATTTTTTGTCTTTATATGGACTTTATGAAATACTTTTGATAAAATCTATTTAGGTGGATATGATGGATTTGATATATGGTAATAAAAAGATTACAATATATGAATGCAAAAGTTATTTTTCTAGATTGAAAGGATTTATGTTTCAAAAGGAAATTAAACATGCTTTGTTATTTGATCATTGCAATAGCATTCATACATTTTTTATGAAAAAAAACATCGATGTAATAATGTGTAATAAAAATAATGAAGTATTATATTATTACAATAATTTTGGTAAAAGAAAAATAATATGGCCTAAGCGAAAGGTTACTAAAGTTATCGAATTGCCAGTGAATTATTTTAATATAAAAATTGGTGAAATAATAAAACTTAAAAAATAAAACAGCATTGCTGTTTTTTTAATTTTTAATGATATTTTTAATTTTTTTAATTACTTTTTTTTCAATACGCGATATATATGATTGACTTATTCCTAGCAATTTAGCAACATCTTTTTGAGTCATTGATTGTTTTTCATTTAAGCCATATCTCAGTTCAATTATCTCTTTATCTCGTGGGGCTAATTTAGCTATTTCTTCCATCATTAAACGGTAATCTAATTCATCATCTAAAGCTTTAGTTACTAAATCTTTATCAGTGCCTAAAACATCTTCAAGGTGAAGTTCATTGCCTTCGGCATCATAGCTCAAGCTGTCTTCAAAGCTTACTTCACTCTTCTTTCTTTTTATTTTTCGTAAATACATTAAAATTTCATTATCGATACAACGTGAAGCATATGTTGCTAATTTAATGTTTTTGGATGGCCGATAAGTTTCAATTGCCTTAATTAAACCGATAGTTCCAATCGAAACAAGATCCTCTAAATCTGTACCCGTATTGTCATATTTTTTGGCTAAGAAAACAACTAATCGTAAGTTATGCTCAATCAGTTTATTTCTGGCTGTTTCATCATTGTTCATCGATAATTCAACATATTTGTTTTCTTCTTCTTTTGGTAGTGGTGGTGGTAAAATATCGGTGCTTCCTATAAACAAAATGTTTTGATATTTGGCTAATATTATATTTAAAATCTTTCTTATCATTTTTATATCCTTTCTAATAGTTTTTGATTAAGTATACAATCGGCATTATCAATAGTTAGTTTATCAATTAAACCAATCAATACCCGTTTGCGATATCCAATTTTGTCAATATATATTTTCTGTGGAGAAAAGCATTTTAAAAAGCCATTATTGTTGATGGTATGATATGGAACAAAAATAATTTTTTCATTAGTTGCATCGATTAAATCTTTAGGTACTAAAATAATTGGTTTATGACTATATGGATCATTTAGCATATTTCCTGTATCTAGATATGCATTAAGTATTATTTTAGGCTTGTCTTTTAAATATATGTCAATCCTATAATAATTAGAATTACTATTTTTTAAATCAGTAAGTATTTTTAAATATATCCAAGTAATAATTGATGATATGATTAATAGAATAATCATATTAAAGAATATATTTTCTATGACAAAATATGTATTTATTAAATATAGACTCCCAGCCAAAAAAATACTAATTAAATACATATATGCAATATTTTTAAGTGTATATAGAATACTTTTAAATCCATAACTTAGTAATGACATGATAATGGCAAAAATAATTGTTGTAATTAATAAATATATTTTGCTAATATCAATAAATAAAAAGATTGTTGGAATAGTACCGATGACTGCTGATAAAAATATTTTTTTAAATTTAAGCGTTCGCTTAAGCAAAATGCCCATTGCTAATATAATGATATAATTCATAAATAAGTCTTCAATTATTAATAAATCAACATAGATCATATCATCACCTGTTAAAGTATAACATTATAAAATATTGATTTTTGTCAAAAAAGAGTTAACTCTTTTGGGTTAACTCTATCTATTTAAACGTAAATCAACGATTTACGGTACACTATATATTATGCACCTAAACATTAAATGTTTACTTTATTCTCTAATTATCTAGTACTTCCATTAACTCTTTTTCTAGCCATTATAAGGTCCACAATTAAAAATTACTTTTTCTACTTTAAAATTATTTACTAAATTAATTATCTCACCCATATGATCAAAGTCTCCATGTGGTGATATATGTTTATGCATACGAATTTAGTCAAAGAAAAAAGACAGTTATTTCTGTCCTTCCAATGCTTTTTGTTTAATCTTTTTATTTGTTAAATTCAGTACTTCAAACATAATAGATGTCATCTCATCTGAACTTTCTATTTCATATCCAACATACATTTCTGCTAATTGAATAATTGCATCTTCAACTAATTCGAATTCTTGATAATTAAATTTAGTTGCTCTATCTATACAATAAACTTTATAAATTGGCTTACCTTCTTCAAATGCTTCTTCAAGGCATAAATCACCCATCCCAAAATCAACGCATGGCCCTAAAAATGGAAAATGTTGAATTCTTGTTTCCTCTTTCAATCTTTTATAAATGATATCATTATTTTCAGTAGTAAAAATTTTTCTTTCACAAGTATTATGGCCTATAATATCACCTATTTCTTCGTTAGTATTTTTAACAACTAAATTTTTAAATTCGTCTCTAACTTTCGCCATACTTTCACCTCGAGACATATTATATCATAAATTTATCATTTCTGTTCTAATTTATTATTCTCTTTTTCTAATTCTTTTAAACTTTTACTTGGGTTTGGTAAATCTTCTGGCATAGTTCCTCCTAATCTTTTAATACTATTTCTTACTTCCATACCCACTTTATAATGAACAGAATTCGCTGTATATTCATTATCGACATTATCTCTTTTTAATTTAGCATCTGTTTGAGCAATTCTAAATATATTATCTGCAAGTTCTTCACTACCCATATTATCTAATAT
>JAEEGL012753853.1_pt1 | contig 10495 bp, 5 predicted proteins | sample 9134231 | NCBI WGS metagenome assembly JAEEGL01 (sample SAMN16246548, study PRJNA631951) | gut metagenome | biome: gut microbiome; feature: rumen; material: fiber-attached | host: Bos | place: Iran: Karaj | collected 2018-10 | reverse complement strand
TTCATCGACTTCGCCGCGAAGACGGGCGGCGAGGATGTCATCTTCGACGAAGGCTGGAGCGAGTCGCTCAACATCTGGAAGTTCCACAAGGACGTCGACGTTCCGTACCTCATCGACTACGCCAACAAGAAGGGCGTTGGCATAATCCTCTGGATGGCGTGGGCCCAGGTCTACGGCGAGGAGGAGAAGGTCGCGGAGCACTTCTCGAAGCTCGGAGCGAAGGGCTTCAAGGTCGACTTCATGGACCGCGGCGACGCCGAGGTCGCCACGTTCCTCGAGAAGTTCGCGTCGGTCTGCGCGAAGCACAAGATGCTCTTGGACTACCACGGCGCATATCGCCCCGTAGGTCTAAACCGCACCTATCCCAACGTGGTCAACTACGAGGGAATCCACGGCCTCGAGCAGATGAAGTGGGCCCCCGCGGACAAGGACATGCCGCGCAACGACGTCGCGTGCTTCTTCACCCGCATGACCGCCGGCCCGATGGACTACACTCCCGGCGCGATGCTCAACATGCCGTACGGCAAGTACACGTCCGGCGAGGGCAAGCGTTATCCCGGGTCAGTCGGCACTCGCTGTCACCAGATTGCGATGATGCCGCTCTACGAGGCGTACCTGCAGATGCTCAGCGACTCGCCCACCAACTACGAGAAGAACGAGGAGTGCTTCAAGTTCATGGCAGCGGTCCCGACCGTGTGGGACGACGTCGTTGGCCTCGGCGGATGCCCGGAGACCTACGCCGCCGCGGCGCGCAAGGCCAAGGACGGCAGCTGGTACGCGGCCGGCCTCTGCAACAAGGAAGCCCGCGAGGTTTCGTTCTCCACGTCGTTCCTCAAGGACGGCGAGTGGAACGCCGAGGTGTTCCGCGACGCGCCGGACTGCGACGCCGAGCCCACGCACTACGTCCGCGAGACGAAGTCCGTGAAGGCCGGCGATGAGATGAAGTTCTGGATGGCCCCTGGCGGCGGTTTCGCCGTCAAGTTCACGCGCCGCTGACAGGCGGGAACGACGCAAATGGTTCTTTCGCGTGACGGCAAGTCCCATAGAGCTGTTTGAAAAGTCGTTCTTTCCGCTTGCCGCGGACAAGCTGGCGCTGCCGTCCCTGACGGGCAGCGCCTCTGCTTTCTCCGCGCTTGCGCTCGTGCGCCATCCGCCCGAAGGAGGCGTTCCGTTCGTGCTTGCGGTGACGCCCGGCCTTCCCGAGGCGGACGCGCTCTGCGACGACCTCAAGCTCCTCACCGCTCGCTGCGACGTACGCGTCCTCGAACTGCCTCCGCCGCTCGAAGGCGACGTGGCGTCGCTCGGACTCCGCACGCGCGCGGCATCCGCCATAGGCGCGTACTCCACGCGCCCGTATCCGCTGGTGGTCGTCGCGCCCTCGCCGGCCGTTGTCGCGAAGATACCATCCTCCGCGGCCGTAGGCGCGGCGACAATCCGCCTCGAGCCCCACGGCGAGGTCTCTTTTTCCGGGCTGCCGGACAGGCTGACGGCAATCGGCTACAGGCGCGTGAGCGAAGTCGCGGAGCCCGGCGAGTTCGCGGTGCGCGGAGGAGTTGTGGACGTCTGGCCGCCGGGCGAGGAACTGCCCGTGCGAGCGGAGTTCTTTGGCGACGAAGTTGACGACCTCAGGCGCTTCAGCCCCGCCGTCCAGACATCCGTGGAGAAGGCCGCGTCCGTCGAGATCCCGCCGATAGAGGCGGCGGGAGGAGGCGCGGGAGTCTCGCTGCTCGACGTCCTTCCGGAGGGATGCACCGCGCTCTGGATCGAGCACGTCGCCTATCCGCGCGAGTTCGACGCGAAGCGCGCGTCGCGCCAGATATACACAGGCGACCCGGCCCCGCGCGGAGTGCCGAACGGGAAGTTCGACTGCGCGCCGCTTCCCGGCCTTGGCGAGCTCGGTTCGGAGATCGCGCGCAACCCGGAGCTGCTAGACGCCGCCAGGTCGCGCCTCAGGTCTCACCTCGACGCGCTGCGCGCGCGCGGCGTCGCGGTCGAGGAGATCGGCGACCTTGCCGGGGGCTTCGAGACTCCGACCATCGCCGTAGTGACGAAGTCGGACACGGTGTTCGCGCACAGGCGGCGCGTCCGCTCCGCCGGGGCGTCCGGCAACGCCGGCGCCAGGATATCGGACATCTCCGAGCTTGAGCCCGGCGAACTCGTGGTGCACATCGACTACGGCATCGGCCGGTTCGTCGGCTCCACGGAGATCGACAACGACGGCAGGCGCAGCGAGGTGTTCACCGTGGAGTACGCGGACGGCGCGCTGCTGCACGTGCCCGTCACGCACGCGCACCTCCTGTCGCGCTACGTCGGCGTGAAGGGCGAGCACGTCAAGCTCCACAGGCTCGACGGCAGGCGCTGGGTGAAGGAGAAGGCGGCCGCTCAGCGCGCGGTGCAGGACCTGGCGGCGTCGCTCCTCGAGACGCAGGCGAAGCGCGCCGTCGTGCCGGGAACTGCGTACGACGTGCACGTAGAGGGCTTCGACGCGTTCGAGGCCGCGTTCCCTTACGAGGAGACGGACGACCAGTCGAAGGCCATCGAGGCCGTGAAGAAGGACCTCGCGTCCCCGCGTCCGATGGACAGGCTTCTCTGCGGCGACGCGGGGTACGGGAAGACGGAGGTCGCCATGCGTGCCGCGTACGCCGTTGCGATGAACGGCAGGCAGGTCGCGGTGCTCGCGCCTACGACCGTCCTCGCCGAGCAGCATTTCGAGACGTTCTCGCAGCGCTTCGCGGGTACGCCGGTGAGGGTCGAGGCGCTGAGCCGCTTCCAGAGCGCGGAGTCGAAGCGCGGCACCATGGAGCGCATGGCTGCCGGCACGGCCGACGTCGTGATAGGCACGCATGCGCTTCTCGGCGCAGGGGTGAAGTTCAAGGACCTCGGGCTCGTGGTGATCGACGAGGAGCAGCGGTTCGGCGTGCGGCACAAGGAGCACCTGAAGCGCCTCCGCACTACGGCCGACGTCCTCACGATGAGCGCGACGCCGATTCCGCGCACGCTATACCTTTCGATGACCGGCGCGCGCGACCTCTCGCTCCTCAGGACGCCGCCGCGCGAGCGCGTTGCGGTGGACACGAAGATCGTGCGCGACTCGGACTCGACGGTGACCGGCGCGATACGCCACGAGCTGGCGCGCGGCGGTCAGGTGTACGTGCTGTACAACCGCGTGGCTACGATAGAGATCTACGCGCGCAGGATACGCGCGCTTGTGCCCGAGGCGCGCATAGACGTCGCGCACGGGCAGCTCCCCGCGGGCGAGCTTGCGGAGAAGATGCGGCTCTTCCAGCAGGGGCGCACGGACGTGCTTGTGTGCACGACGATAGTGGAGTCGGGCCTGGACATCCCGCGCGCGAACACGATTCTCGTCGACCGCGCGGACCGGTTCGGCATGGCCGACCTCTACCAGCTGCGCGGACGGGTGGGGCGGTCGTCGCGACAGGGCCATGCGTATTTCCTCCTGCCCGCGGAGGGCTCGATCGACTCAGACGCGCGCGAGCGACTCGCCGCGCTCAAGAAGCACGGCGGGTTCGGCGCGGGATTCAACCTCGCCATGCGCGACCTCGAGCTGCGCGGCGCGGGCAACCTGCTCGGCAGCGAGCAGAGCGGGCACATCGCGGCGGTCGGCTTCGGTCTCTACTGCCAGCTCCTCCAGCGCACGATAGCGAAGATGCGCGGCGAGGAGGTGCCGCTTCTCGTGGACGTCACGCTCGACTTCGACTTCCTCGACCTCTCGCCCGGGAGCCGCGATCCGGAGGCGGGCGCGTTTCTCCCCTACGACTACGTCGAGGACGAGGCGCAGCGCATGGGGTTCCACAAGCGGATCGCAGAGGCGAGCGACGTGACCACTGTGCGCAGGCTGCGGAGCGAGCTCGCGGACAGGTTCGGCAAGATGCCGAAGGAGGCGCTGCGCCTCGTCAGGCTCGCGGAGCTGCGCGTCCTCTGCGCGGAGAAGGGCCTGCGCCGCGTCGAGGTGCATGGGGACAAGGTGATATTCCGAAAGGACTCCTCGCCCGCGCCGTTCGCGGTCGCGCACATCAAGGGCAGGACGCCCGAGCGCAAGATAACCGCGCTCTTCAAGCTCGTCTCGGAAATCAAGTGACGGCAGCCGGCGGCATGCGCCGCTGCCGTTGTGGCGCCATCACTCCCTGTAGATCTTGCGGAAGTCGATGCCTTCTGAGGCAAGCGCGAACACGGTGCATGGAATGCACGAGGTTGCGTCGCGCATGCGGCGGAAGTAGTCGGCGAACGAGTCCGGGTTCTCGTCGGCCTTCGGTGGACGCAGCCCTATGAAGGCGAAGTCTGCGTCGGCCGACGACTTTGCGATCAGCTCCACCGGCGTGGTCGTGGGGCTGTACGCCTTGACAAACGGATCCGCCTCCACGCGCGCTTCGGCCAGGAAGTTCGTGAGCAGCTTCTTCGCCTCGCCGGGATCGGCTCCCTCTTCTGCCAGCTGGCACATGCGGATGGCGATGGTCCGTCCGGGCATCTGCTGCTGCATGAGGCGCGCGAGCGCGAGCATGAACGGCCCGTTCTGGTTGCGGCCGCGCCACCACACGTCGATGCGCCTGCCTCCATGCCGCCTTGCCGTTTGAGGCTCCGCCGCGTTTTCCTCCTGCGGCTGCGGCGAGGGGCGCTTGCGCACGAAAAGTGCGTTGCGGTTGTTCTTCGCCAGGAACACCGCAAACTCGCAGAAGTCGGCGAACGCCCTGTCTCCCTCCGCGACGCCGATGATCACCGTGTCCGGGACGAACGGCCCGAATCCATACATGCGCACGATCTCGCGCATTCCCTTCCATTCGTCTGCCGCCGCATGTACCCGCGCGAGCGTGTTCACGCCGGCCTTGCGCGCGGCCGAGCGAAGGATGTCCTCGAGCTTCGCCTCGCGCCCCTGGCCACCAGCCGCCTCGGGGATCACAGAGGCGATGGTGACCATTCCGCGGTTCCCCGATATCGCGCCGGCGAGGTCGATCACCTCCTTGTCGCGCATGGGAAGCGCGGTGAAGGCGAGCACGTCCGGACGCCAGTTGCGCACGTCGGGCGTGCTTCCGTCGAGCCTGTTCATGGCGAATCGCGCGAGCGCGACGAGGAGCCCCGTCCTCATGTCTCCCCACCGTGCGCGCAGCGCGCGCCGCTTGAAGGCCCAGAAGATGAGCACCTCGCATCCGAGCGCGGCGAACGTCCATCCGGGGCTTATCATGAACATCGCCCCGGTGCAGAGCGCGAAGCCTGCGAACGAGAAGATCGACTTGACGCGGAACGTCGGGCGCCACGACGGATTGCCCATCGCGGACTCGCACGCCGCGGAGAGGTTCAGGAGCGCGTAGGTCGAGAGGTTGAACATCGTGAGGATAGGCGCGATCATGTTTATGTCGCCGAACCAGAGCCCGGCCGCCGCGATGGCGAAGCAGACGGCGGCCGCGAAGCGTGGGTCGTCCGTAGCGCCCCATCCTATCCCGAACGCGCGCGGGAGTATCCTGTCGCGCGCGAGCGCCTGCGCCACGCGCGGCGCGCAGAGGAAGCTGCCTACGGCGCTGGAGAGCGTGGCGGCCCACACGCCTAGGAGTATCGGGAACGCCCACCGCGCGCATTTCGTGAGGATCATCGTGTCCGTCTTCAGTATGTCCGGGTCGGACACGAACTTCGCAAGGAACACCGGAACCGACATGTACACGATGTATCCGGTGATGACTGCTGCGAGCGTGCCAAGCGGTATGGACTTGCCGGGGTTCTTGAGGTCGCCCGACATCCCCACTCCCGACAGGATGCCGGTCACGGCCGGGAAGAACACCGCGAACACCGGCCAGAATCCAAGCGTGGGCGGAACCGATTCGGGCGGAAGCGCTGCGAGCCCTTCGGGAGTCCTGCCCAGGAAGAACGACACGAGGGAGAACGCGATCGCGGCCATGATGAAGTACTGGCTCTTCAGCGCGATGTCCGCGGAGAACGTCGCGGTGACTGCTATCACCGCGAGCGTGGCGAGTCCGACGAACCTTGGGTCCCACGCGCCGACGAACGGCAGCCCCGAGTTCGTGAGCGCCTCGGCGAAGCCTGCCACGTAGAAGGACACGCTGACCGCCTGCGAAAGGGCGAGCGGGATTCCAAGCGCCGCGCCAGCCTCGACGCCGAAGGAGCGCGACAGCATGAAGTACGCGCCGCCGCCTTTCATGCGCATGTTCGTCGCGAGCGCCGATATCGAGAGGCCCGTGAGGAACGTGATGGCGCTGCCGATCGTCACGATTATCAGCGAGGTCCGCAGTCCGACGTGCCCCAGCATCCAGCCGAAACGGAGATACATCACCACGCCGATGATGGTCAGAATGCTCGGGGTAAATACACCTTGGAATGTCCCGAATCCGTAGCCTTGTGCGTCATTTCGTTTCATGCGGAAATTATACCATAAATCGCGTTTCGGGAAGAGGTTGCACCACAAAAAAGTGCGTCGAAATTTTTTTTTAATTTTTACGCTTGCAATGTCATCATCAAATCGTGTATTATTCAAGTAGACAAGCCGCAAATGACGCGTGTGCGTCTCAACTGGCTTGACAACTAACGAAAGGTAAAAGAAATGGCAACTGCAAAGAAGGCTCCCGCAAAGAAGGCCCCTGCAAAGAAGGCCCCTGCGAAGAAGGCTCCTGCTAAGAAGTGCTGCGCTAAGAAGTGCTGCGCTAAGAAGGCCCCCGCCAAGAAGGCGGCTCCCGCGAAGAAGGCGCCTGCAAAGAAGGCCCCCGCGAAGAAGGCCCCTGCCAAGAAGGCCCCTGCAAAGAAGGCCGCGAAGAAGTAATCCCAAAGTACCCGATCCAGAGACGCGCCCGCGGCCGACCGACGGGCGCGTCTTTTTTTTGAAGACAGATGAGACACCTAAAGACATTTGCGCTTGCGGCCGCGTTTGCGTTCTCGTCCGCATGCGCGCACGCCGACTCGTGGAGCAGGGACGACGCGGAGAGGCTTCTCGCGAAATGGTGCGACGCGCTTCTCGCGCGGCAGGTGAAGGGCATGGGCGACCCTTGCCTGGACGGAGGCCTCCTGTGCCCGGCGTGCAACTTCGAGCATGGACGCGCGGCAGACGCGGCGTATGCGCTCGCGTACGAATGGAAGAAGACCGGCGACGCGAAGTACATCGAGGCAGCGGAGCGAATGCTCGACTGGACTGAGCGCAACTTCGTAGGATGCGACGGCTCGAACTACAACGACACGAAGCACTACTGGCGCGGCATAACCATCTTCTCCCAGATATCGCTCGGCAAGACGATGCTGCTCTGCGGCGACGCGCTCCCCGCGTCGTTCAGGGACAAGGCGATGAAGAGCTTCCGCCGCCAGACGGAATACATCGTCCGCTGGCTCGCGCCGGATGGCCGCGTGGAGCTCGGCACCGCCAACATCAACTACGCCGTCGCGTTCTGCGAGGCGATGGCGCTCGCCAACCGCGTGCTTGGAGGCGAATCGTATCTTGAAAAGGCGCGCGCAATGGTCGCGCTCATCGAGCCGTACTTCACGGTCGACGGACTTCTGCAGGGCGAGGGCCATCCGCAGAACAGGGTCACGCCGCGCGGATGCAAGGCGGTGGACATCGGCTACAACTTCGAGGAGTCGATACCTTCGCTCTGGCACTACGCCGAGCTCGTCGGCGACGAGGCGCTCGAGAAGAAGCTGATGAAGCTGACGGCCTCGCACCTCGAGTTCATGCTGCCCGACGGCGGGCTCGACAACTCGATGGGCAGCAGGTCGTGCAAGTGGACGTACTGGGGAAGCAGGACTTCGGACGGCCTTCTTCCCGCGCTCGCGCACTACGCGAAGCTCGGGGGAAAGGGTGGAGTGCGCGCGATAGACAGGCACCTGAAGCTCCTCGCGCGATGCACTTCCGACTCGGGTCTCCTCTACGGCGGACTCTACTACCGCGAGGCCGGCGAGCCCGCGTGCATCCACCACACGTTTGCGCACGTGAAGGCGCTTGCGGAGCTGCTTCTCTCCGGCGCGCCAGAGTCGTCGGCCGACGAGCCGCTCCCGCGCGAGCTCGAGTACGGACGCCGGCGCTTCGCGGACTTCGACACCGAGCTCGTTGCAGTCGGTCCGTGGCGCGCGAGCTTCAGCGCGAACGACAACTATTCGAACAAGGGCACGGTCAACATCGGAGGAGGCTCGCCCACGCTGCTGTGGCACAACTCGCTGGGAGTTGTCGCTGCGGCCACGATGTTCCGCTATGAGCTTGTGGAGCCCGCGAACTTCCAGGGGCAGCGCAGGCACTTCGCGGTCGAGACGATGACGCCGCGCATCGAGAGCGACGGGTTCTCGAACGTCATGGACAGCGACGTCAGGACTTCGGCGTCGATTGGCCCGTCGAACTTCGGAACGAGGTTCTCGTACTCGGCAAAGGGGAAGCTGGCGAACGCGAAGGGGGAGCGGGGCGCTCCGTTCGAGATCGCCTACAGGCTCGACGGCGAGGGCCTGTTTGTCCGCGCGAAGGCCGAGGGCCGGTTCCGCTACGTGTTCCCCGTTGTGGCGACCGACAAGGACGAGATCGTCGTCGAGGGCAAGAGGGCTTATGTGAAGCGCCCGGGCGGAACGGTGGCGCTCGTGGCGGACCGCGACATAAAGCTCGTCGAGACGCAGCGGGGGAAGCGCGCGTTCAATCCAATCGCGGGGCTGATGTGCGCGGTCTTCTGCGTCGAGTCCGAAGGCACTCCGGTGGTGCTTGATGTGAGCGTGGAGCGGTTGTGAATTCCTCCGTGGAAGGCGTACCGATATCGCAGGCGTAAGGAACTTGTAGCTGCATGGACATTTTTGTTTCCTATCTTTCGACTGTCTGGGGCGCGGTCTGGTTTGCGCTCTATCCAATCTGCCTTGTCATACTGGCCGCGCTCTTCACGTATGCGGTCACCGTCGAGTCCGGCGCGATGGAGAAGATACGAAGCGGGCTCGCCGCTGTTTCCGACGACCGTCGCGTGCTTGCGCTCCTGATCGTCTGGGGGCTCGGCACATTCATGGAGGGAATGGCGGGATTCGGCACGGCCGTGGCGATACCCGCCGCAATCCTCGTGGGGATCGGGTTCGATCCGATGAAGGCCGTTCTCATGTGCCTTGTGGCGAACACGACGCCCACTGCGTTCGGGTCCGTTGGCGTGCCGATTCTCACGCTTGCGCGCGAGACCGGATGCGAGGAGAGCTCGCTCTTCGTCGTCACGGCGCTGCTCGAGCTTGCCGTCACTGCCGCTGGCCCGTTCCTGGTTCTGCTTGTGGCGGACGGCTGGCGCGGCTTCCGTGGGATGTGGGGATACCTGCTGCTGGCCGATGTCGCGTTTCTCGTGCCGTGGCTTCTTGCGGCGAAGTACGTCGGGTGCGAACTCCCCGACATCGTCGGCGGGATATCGGTGATGCTGGCCATCGGTCTTGTCGCGTCGCGCGGACGGGTGTCGAGGAACTTCGGCGAGCAGGTCGCGGCTTGGGCTCCGTTCGGATGCGTCGTCGTGGTTCTTGCGGCCGCTGCGTTCCTTCCGCCGCAGGCGAAGAAGTTCGCGCCGGTGGGCGGGCTCATAATACTCGCGGCCCTTTGCGGAGGAAAGATGCAGGGGCTTGGGCTTGTGCGGATGCTGAAGCTGCTTTTCGCCACTGTGGTGAAGTACCGCAAGGCGTTCATCACGATCGTGTCGGTTATGGTCGTCGCGCGTCTCCTGGAGCGCGTCGGCGCGATAGGGCTTCTTGCGGAAGGGCTGGTGGCGCTCACTGGCAAGGCGTACCCGTTCTTCTCGACGGCTGTCGGCGCGCTTGGCGGCGCGATCACCGGTTCGGGCACGAACTCGAGCGTGCTCTTCGGAAAGCTGCAGGTGAATGCTGCGGCGGCCATAGGCGCTTCGCCCACGCTCCTTGCGGCGGCGAACATGATGGGCGCGGGAATCGGGAAGATGATATGCCCGCAGTCCGTGGCGATCGGAGTCGCCGCGGCCGCGCTTGGCGATGGCGGCGCGAAGGCGGTGGTCCGCCGGATGCTGCCGTACTTCGCCGCCGTACTTGCCGCCGCAAGCCTCGTCACCGGCCTCGCGTCGCTCCTCCTCGCCGCGGCGTAGCCGCCGCGGAATGCGGCTGCATGTCCTGCGGCGCCAACTCCAGACTACGGCCGACGCATCAAAAATTCCTTCTCCCCGCTGACGCGGGATAGAACGAATTTTGATGTGTCGGAAGTGTCCCATCAACCAGCAGCCAACCACCAGCGGCCAATCCGGGCGGTCGCGGCGCTTCCTTTCGGATTTCATTATGTGTTTCAGGCGCTTGTTTCGAGCGCGCCCGATTCTTTTGTGAACGCGCGGGCATCGAGCCCGCGCGGGTTCGATGAGTCAGCGATGGGAGGGCGCGTGTCCCCACGCGCCGAATCACTGGTGGCTGGTAACTGCGTTCGGAACGCGGAGGCACAACTCTGAACTTCCGATACACAATATGCGAGTGTTTTGGTACAATTCGTGCGTGAAGACGAATGTGTACATAGCGCTTGCCGTATTCGCCGGGA
>JAEEGL012328483.1_pt1 | contig 10495 bp, 9 predicted proteins | sample 9134231 | NCBI WGS metagenome assembly JAEEGL01 (sample SAMN16246548, study PRJNA631951) | gut metagenome | biome: gut microbiome; feature: rumen; material: fiber-attached | host: Bos | place: Iran: Karaj | collected 2018-10 | reverse complement strand
ATGACAAAAGAACTTGGATACGAAAAAATATATGATTGCGGGTTAATAAAATATATATGGAAAAAGGCTGATTAAATCAGCCTTTTTATTTTTCCATCAGCCATCATACATTGCAAAAGTGACTCAGACCAATGTGGAATCTTAATTCCAAATTCTGTTTCAATTTTTGTTTTGTCAAGAACTGAATACATCGGCCTTTTTGCTTTTGTCTTATATTTCTTTGTTGTTGTTGGATTTATATATTGTTTTTTAAAAGATAAAAAATTTGTATCAATCGGACAATTTTCAGTTATTTCAAATTTACCAAAATTTCCATAAAGAATCTCTATCATTGAAGCAAAATCATACCATGACGCAATTCCACTATTTGAAAAATTATAAATTCCTTTAACTTCTTTGTATTTATTTGAAGCAATCAAATCCCTTACTATAAAAAGAGCCAAATCTTTTGCATATGTTGGTGTTCCTATTTGGTCATTAACTACGTTTGTTTCTTTTTGTTCCCTTATTCGTTCAATCATAGTTCTATAGAAATTATGCCCATATTCAGAATAAAGCCATGAAGTTCGTAAAACAACACCACTATTATATTTAATAACAGCATTATCTCCGCCTAACTTAGAAGCGCCATAAACATTTAATGGATTTACATTTGAGTCTTCTTTGTATGGCTTACTTGATTTTCCATTAAAAACATAATCACTTGAAATATGAATTAAATAAGTTCCATAAGTTTCACATAGTTTTACTAAATTCTCAACACCAAGGCAATTAACGCCATTTGCATCAATTGGATTTTCTTCAGCTTTTTCTACGTTTGTATATGCAGCACAATTTACAACAATATCAGGATTAAACCTTTCAAACTGCTCATAAATTTGCTCTTTATTTGTTAAATCAAAAAGTTCTCTTGGCATAAAAAAATATTTGTTTTCATTGTCAAAATATTTGAACACATCAACAATACACCTACCAAGTTGCCCTTCTGCACCAGTAACTAAAATATTCATAAGTTTTTTCATAAAACTAATCAATTACAGTCCAAATTTCAAGCAATTTTTTAAAATCGCCATAACTTATTTTCGTATAACCATTATCACAAAACTCTTTTCCCCAAGAATTTCTTATTATAAATCCTTCTTCGTCATATCCAACAATTGATATTGCATGGTAACCGTGTAATCTGGTTCCAATTCTTTTATTCCAAAAATCACAGTAATCACCATATACAGGCAAAGCGCCAAAACAAGGACCATTTGAAACTACTGCAAATTTCAAATCATCTATTTCGTTTATTTTTCCATAATGTCCAATTTTTAAAATCCCAATTGCAGAATCAACACCATTATGCCTTAGATATTTAAAAGCATCCTTGAATGTCATTCCATCACCCTTGTTTTCACGGCTATTATAAATGTCAAACAAAACAATAGCATTGTCATTATTTGTCAATGTATTCAAATTTGCCTTCCAATTCAAGTATGCAGACATTGAACAAGGCACACATATTGACAATCTTCCTTGATTTATCACTTGTGGCAATATATCAACGTAAGAATATTTTTCAGGCAATTCTGCCTCTTTCGGGCATTCAAACAAAATTTCAGTGCCATTAATTATTGAAGGCACAAATCCTAAATTATCTACGTTTTTCATTGTTCAGCAATTCTTTTTGTTATTTTATATGGTTCTTTTTCGCCAAGAAGAATATATATCACTTCATTTTCTTCTGAATACGACTTCAAATAAAGTCTTTTCGTAAAAACAGAATCTGTTTCATAATCAATGAAACTTGTTTTTATCCACTTTTCATATGTTGGAAGCATATCTACTTCGCATATGGAATCAAGTTGGTGTTGCGTTATTGTCATTTCATATAAATTAACCATTATTGAAGTTCCAAACGTTATTTCACCAACATTCTGATGTGTTTTGCACGAAAACATCAAAAACAGCATTAATAAAAAAATAAAAATCTTTTTCATAACATACATTTTTCTATAAATAGTTGCAAAAAAAAAAGCCGCATCTTTCGACACGGCTTAATATTAAATTACATTATGAATTATTCTTCAAATGCAACGCTCTCAGGATATACAACGAATGAGATTGAAATGTATTCCAAAGCAGGAGTTGGCTTAATCAAAATCTTAGCAGGTAAGATGTGTTGGTCTCTTGTCTCAGGTGTTACTTCTGTAATAACCCTATAATCAGAAATACCTCTATTAGTTTTAACTTCTGCAAGAATTGGTTCTATCAATCCTCTGAATTGTTTTTCAAGAGCATCAGTATATTGTTCAAATATCAATTGTTTTGCTGCTGAAGTGACAAGTTTCTTAACTCTAATCATAAGTCTTCTGACATTGATTCTGTTAAGTGGGCTATCAATTTCATAAGCAGTCTTATTACCCCAAATCTTCACACCATCTCTTCCGAATGTCTTAACAGGATTAATCCTATTATCATACAAATCATCTTCTTGGTCAAGTGTTGTCTTGAAATCAGCCTTTTCGCAATTAACAGGTCCTCTTGACATACCAGCTGGTGCAAACCAAGGATATGAAGTATTGTCTGTATCAGCAATATTTCTTACAACATCCTTTGTTACTGGAAGATTTATATATTGATTATTTGTTCTATCAAAGTAAAGAATCCATGGGAAATATGTGCAAGCATATGAAGAATTTATTTCGCTGTCATTAAATTCATTGACAAGTTCATCAACTGCAACTTTCTCAGGATATCCTTCTTCTTTATTTATCTTGAAGTTAGGTGCATTCATAATGTAAAGTGCATCTCCGCCACGGCCATCTTCAGGGTCTTCAATCATTGCAATTGCATCTTGAGTTAACATTTTTTGGTTAAGCCAATCAATTCCAGGTGTTGCAAATACATTAATGTCAATATCTTGCGGATTAGCAAATACGTTATAGCCGGCTAAATATGCATAATAGTCACTTGTAATTGCTGTTGGCGGTAAATTAAGATTAACATTGATTTCTGAAATTGGTTTGAAAATATTTGAACCTTCAGTACCGTCTTCTTTTGTTACAGGATATTTCAATGCATTAAACTCGTCAGTATTACTTCTTTCTGGTCTAAAGATATCCCATCCATCAAATCCTCCATAGAAGCAAACAGTGAATTTGCGAACTTTATCATCTTTATAAATTGTATTTCTCAAATATTGAGGTGCATTGATTAACCTTGGCTCAAATTTATCGGCAGTTACCTTTTTACTTGAAACGTGTCCGAACTTATAGCCGGAAACTCCATCAACATAAGTTTTTGTTGCATTTGAATGGTCAAATACAGAATCCATATGGAAACCAGGAGTTAATTTACTTACCTCGCTATCATCAAATTCGTTATCGTAATAGTTATGTCCTTTATAACTCAAAATATCAATATCAGTTACATTCGTATTGAATCCAAAATATTGTTTTCTATTTTTCTTTTCAACGATATATTCCGTCATATATGCAATTTCAGGCTTTGCATTATCTCCTGAAAGATAATCAGGACAAGGATATCCAAGGAATCCGCAAGGAACGCTTCCGCTTAAATCATCATCTGTAGCAAAAAGAACAGTTACATATTTTGATTTATTAACAAACATTCCATCAGCAGTTCCAATCTTATATCCAATATATGATGAACTACCTTTTGTAAGTGTACATCTTGAGAATTTTTCAAGAATTACAATGTTTTCATCAGTATCATTAAAATCTCTTACAACAACATCAAATGTTCCATTAACAGGGTCAATATTTTGAATTGAAACTTTAACTTGATAATTTGCTGCATTACCATCTGAAATTGTTATAAATTTGAAAAGTTTTCTCATTGTGATTGTAGCACAATCTCCATTACAACCAGTATTATCACTAACAGTATCTCCACCAGTTGTATCATCACCTTCTATACTTGCATATGCTTCAGAAACTAACCAAGGAGTTTGTCCAGGTCTATATGCTTCCAAATAATCATCTAAATCATTTATATTTCCCATGTTTTCCCATGATGATGAACCGTCCCAAACAAATAAATTACCATCTTCTATTTTAGAAATACCAATTGTTGGCTTAACTGCTGAAGTCGTTGTGCAATCAGGAAGACTTGATTCATATACCGCTTCAATGTAAATGTACGTATCTTCACTATCAGGCTTTGAACTTATAACCCTATAAACATAGTCACTATCTTTAGGATTCATTGATACATTATATTTATGTTCAGTGCCTTTAATATCAGTTACATGTATAGAAAATCTTGGATAACATCCACCTATTGATTCAGAAATAACTTGAACTTCAGCACAATACGCATTAAAAATGCCAGGTTTATATTTACCAATAGTAACTTCACTTACAACAGATTTAATTGTGTCTGAAGCACCTGTGTCACAAAGACTTGTTGAGCCACCATGTTCCATTCTTGACCTAAGAATTACTAACGGCTTACCATCACAAGTAATAACCCAACAAGGTCCAGCATGATACCCTGAAAGACCAAGAATTCTAACAACATTAAGTCTTCTTGACTTTTCAAGATAGCTTTTAGCAACATAAGGGAGTTCATATTTTGGAAGTCCACTTCCCTTATATTTTTCAGTTGATGTTCCACCGAAGTAATCAACGAAGTCACTCCATTCATTAATTTCAATATTTTCAAATGCAGGACCATACAAAGTTTCACCTGCAAGTCCTAAACTTGTAATACCAAGACTTTTAACTGAATATGTGACATCTTTTTCTTCCGTATAAACTCCAGGTGAAACATGACCACCTCTTGCATCACTTATCATATTAATTTAGTTTTTTATCTTATTATTTTCTTTATAAATAGCATAAATATTCCAAAAAAACATTTAGCATGTTTCATTTTCTGTATTTAACTCAGTTAAATCTTTTCCATATAATATAATTTCTGAGTTATCCATCGTTTTATATCTTGCTATGTTCTTAAATTTAACAACATCATTTGTATTTAATTTCAAATAATTAACAATGTTTCCACTTTCATCAACTGATTTAACTTCAATCTTATCTTCTTGATAGCAAGTTTTATCCATACTTGTAAAATAGTCTGTAAAATCAATTTGTTTATCATTAACAAACATTTCAAAATATCTTACATTAATAAGTCCAACGTTATATATTTTAGCATCAAAATCAATGGTAAATTTGCCATTAAATGAATCCCTTGCCACTTCTGTTTTTATTTCAACGTCTTTATATTCATACGGATTATACGGCTTATCATCACAACCTTCAAAAACTATTGTTTTTGACCTCTTTATTTTGTCTCCTTCAAAACTTTCCAAAACCAATGATGGCAACTCAACAACTCTGAAACTATCTTTTGGCATTATGTACGCCATAACTGTAATTGCGTATGATTGAGAATAGTATCTTCTATCATCAATGTTATATTCAGATTCATCTGAAATATCAGTCAGTTTCATAGGCATAAAATGACCGTTTGGCCTTATATAACAGTTAATTGACTTGAACTTTTCGTTCATTATCATATTGAATTCATTCAATAATTGATATTTGTTAGTGAAAATAGAAACAGTATATATTAAATCAATTGAAATAGGCTGTTTAACCCTATAATCAATGAAATATTTATGACCACTTTTATCAACAGCCTGTACTCTTTTCATTAAAAAGTCAATATCACCAGGAATGTTTCTTGTATCGCCAACAATACTTCCTAATTTTGGGTTGTTTTCCCTTGTTATTGTCTTGAAATTAAGAATAAGATTCTTTTTTTCATCAACATTTTGCCATGACTGCATATATTCAGAAAATCTTTGATTAGAAAGCATTAAGTACGTAGGTAATTTCTGTTCTTCTAATGAAATAGCCAAAGCTTCAGATACCCATGTTTCAAATTCTTTATCAATGTCTTCATATTCCACTGGTTTTGGCAATGGCGTTGAATCTTGAAGAACTTCCTTTGCTAAATTTTCACGTCTTTCTTTTCCAACAACTTCTCTTCTTAATTTTATAATATTTTTAAAATTTCTACTCATTTTTATCCGTTAAATTCACTTGCGTCAATGCTTGCACATTGTATTGTTCTCGCATAAGGCTTTGTTCCATACAATGTGAACTTATTTGAAGTCATATTAACCCTTCCATCGTCAACTACTGTAAAATATTCACGATGCTCAGTATCTATCTGTATTCCAATATAATCACCTCTTGAAATGTCGCAATGATTTTCTTCAAGAGTTTTCAAAAGAACACTAAATGTTAATTTTCCTGTTTTTGCATAATATCCAGTCTGTATTTTATTATTATAAGACTTTGTTTCTGCATCGTTAATCTCATAAATTACAGGTAAAACTATTGGCGTTTTAAACCTTATTGCATCTTTAGATGCCTCATTATACGTATCATTAACTTTTGTTTTTTCAAAATCAACTTGATAAAGAATTATCTCTTGATTTGCATCTTGTTCCAAATATTCAGTGGCAAAACCTACTTCCAAATCAAAATCCTCCATGCCAAAGAACTTATTGTTCCTTGTTACGGGTACTTTGTTCGTATTTTTTGTTTGATTAAATTCAAGTGCCATTTATTTTTAATTCTTTAAAGATAAATAGTGAAATCATAATAAAAATTGTATTTCGTGCGTGTGGTATACTAGTGCTTCTAGAATATATTTATTAATATTTATTAAATTAAAAATATAATTAATATATTATATAAAAAACTAGTTCTTATAGCACTAGTATTTGTTTTTTTAAAAAAATTTTTGTAAATAATATTTAGAAATTATATAAAATTTAATGTTTAACACGATAAAAGGAAAAAATGAAGCGATAGACATATTAAACAGTTACAATGGGCCAAACCCATATCTTTTAAAACTCAAAAGAGATATTGTTTTGTGCAGAAAAACAAATTTACTTAGCGATTATGTAGTTGAGTATATAAAGAAAAACCATGATTTTTCGCCAATTCAGATAAACAAGAACGTTTCAATCGCTGACTGGTATGGTGAAAAACTTAAAAATGACTATGAATTAGAATTTATTCCTCAAAAGATAAGAATTTACACATATTTTGGGGAAACATCAGTTGCTTTCCATTGCACTATCAAATATAGGCAAAATATGGAAACGATGGAGATTTTTCTGCCAAAGAAAGCGGTACTTGGAAACTTCTTGATTGGAGATTATCACTCTGTTCAAGTGGATTTTGACCGTTATGACAACTTATCAACGGCAAAAGACCCGAACAGGATGCTTAAACCTCACCAAAAGGAAGCAGTTCAATTCCTTTTGCATAGGAAAAAATGTATATTGGCAGATGACATGGGATTGGGAAAATCCTGTTCGTTAACAGTTGCTGCAATTGAAGGAAACTTCGATTCCGTATTGATAATTTGCCCCGCTTCTTTGAAAACAAATTGGCGTGACGAGTTACTTTGGTATGTTCCTGAAAAAGATATTTCTATAATTGATGGTGTTAACGATAAGACAAAGCCTGAATTGGAAAAAATGCTTGGATACGGCGTTGGCAAATCAGGACTTAAAAGAGAACAATTGCTTGAAGAAGCAAAAAATCGTGGAAAATGGGAAGATAATAGGTTTGTTATTGTCAATTTTGATATTCTTGATGAATTTTACAAAATTCCAAGGACAAGAAGTGCTGAAAACATAAAAAAAGCATATGATGAAAGCCCTATGCTTCAATATGCAATGAATAAAAAGACACTTTTAATAATTGACGAAGCACATAGGCTGTCAAATTCTGATTCAGATAGATACAAAATAATAAATGACTTTATAAAAAGAGGCAATCCAAATAGTATATACCTCGCAACAGGAACACCAGTAACAAATAATCCAAAAAATTTCTATTGTTTATTAAAATTAATAGGGCATTACATTGCAAATGATTGGGAATGGTATATGAACAGATTTTGTGATAGTAAAAAAATACCCGCAAAAGGTGAAAAAGCAAAATGGTCTGATATTTATTTTAAGAAAAAAGAAATTGAATATGAAAAAGAAGGGAAAAAAGCACCAAAAATTTGGGCTGAATTAACATTTAAAGAAAAAGACGAATTGAAACAATTTATTTGGGATAATTCAAAAAAAATAACATTAACAAATGGTGTTTCTAATCTTAATGAACTTGGTAGTATTGTATCGGATATTTATTTAAGACGTACAAAAGAAGACATTGCTAATGGATTGCCGAATAAGACAGTTCACGAACTATTCTATGATTTCGATATGAAGCAAGAGTTTGAATATGCACGTCTTTGGGAAGAATATGAGTCGGCACAACTTGAATTGGACCCGACAAAGGAGATAAACAAGGATTTGCTTGAAGGCACTGTTTATAGAAAATATTGTTCCAATCAAATGATTCCAAACACAATAAAATTGGTTGATAACTTTATAAAAAATGGAGATAAAGTTATAATTGCAACTTGTTACGATGAAGAACTTTATAGTTTAAGAGATTATTATGGCGATAAATGCGTAATATATAATGGTAAAATGTCATTGAAACAAAAAGATGAGTCTAAAACTGAATTTATTAATAATCCTGAAAAATTAGTATTCATAGGTAATATTCAAGCTGCCTCTGTTGGTATAACATTAATTTGTTCACATATTTTAGTTTTTAACAATATAACATATGTTCCTTCAGACCAAAGACAATATGAAGATAGAATTTATAGAATAGGACAAAAAAAAGACTGTGATATATATTATCAATTTTTTAGAGGGACGGAATACGAAAAAATATGGAATACAATTATGAAAAAAGAATTAACAATAAATTCTATAATAAAAAAAGAAAATGAGAAATAATGCCAAAAAAAATAACTCAAGAAGATTTTATATTAAAATCTAATAAAATACATAAAAATAAATATGACTATTCAAAAGTTAAATATTATGATTGCAAAACAAAGGTTTGCATAATATGCCCTGAACATGGAGAATTTTGGCAAAGTCCAGATAAACATATAAACTCTAAAAATGGTTGTCCAAAATGTAAAAATGAAAAAACAAGTGAACGATGTAAAAAAAGCAAAGAAGATTTCATAAAAGATGCTATAAAAATACATGGTAATAAATATAATTATTCAAAAACAGAATATGTTAATAATAAAGTTAAGACTTGTATAATATGCCCTGAGCATGGAGAATTTTGGCAAACACCACATGCACATTTATCAGGTCAAGGATGTCCATTATGTAAAAACGAAAAAGCGAGAAAACAGAATAATAAAGGTATTGATAAATTTATTTTTGAAGCAAAACAAATTCATGGAGAAAAATATAATTACTCAAAAGTAAATTACATTAATACCAATACAAAAGTATGCATAATTTGTCCCAAGCATGGAGAATTTTGGCAAAAGCCATCAAAACATTTAATTGGACAAGGATGCTGTATATGCAATCATAATGGCCATATTATTGAAACAAAATTGTATAATGAATTAAAAGAAACATTTGAAAAAGAAAAAATCATTCATTGTTATAGAAATAAAAATATTTTAGGAACTCAAGAATTAGACATTTATTTTCCAGAATATAACATTGGAATAGAAGTACAAGGAGAACAACATTTTAAACCAATAGACTTTGGAAAATACGGAAAAGAAAAATCAAAACAAATTTTTAAAGAAATTAAAGAAAGAGACCGTAGAAAAAAAGAAATTTGCGAAAAAAATGGAATAAAACTGTTATATTTTAATTTTAATCATAAATCTTTTTTGGGAGAAAAAATTTATAATTCATATGAAAAATTAATTAATGAAATAAATCAAATAATTAAAAAAGAAGATGAAAAAAATTAAATATCATATAGTTAAAACAATTTATGCAATAATTGGTTGGTATAAAACAAAGTTCAAATTTAAAGAGGGCCATAAATATCTTGGAGGAATACAACAAAATACTGCTTCAATATATCGTGGAAACAGAACTTTTTATGAAACGTTGAACGGAATTGAGCCAACATATGGTGTTCAAATAGCAACAACAAGAAATAAGCAATATAAGTATTGGGAATTGGGGTTGCTTAAATGGACTGAAAATAATGATATTGAAGTAATTAATTAGTGATGGAAGAATATTTAGCGTTTGTTGATTATATAGGAAGGACAATAGATGGTCAGTACATATATAGATTTGATTTTACTGTGGACGCAGATAGTGTGTGGGGTGAATATTTTAACGTAACACCAGCTGGGATAGTTCCTGATTTACAACCTGATATAAATTCATTATCAAAAAGTTGTAAGGTAAATTTCCCAATAGAAATGCAATTGGCTAAGAAAAATTATTGTTTTTCAATGCAAGATTGTATTGATGGAATAATACCTTTGATATTTTCTGAGATATCGGAAGAAGGAATTGAATATAATGATGCTCCTTTATTTTTTAAATTTGGAGAAAATTTTGAAACAATAAAAGAAACACTTCAATCAATAAACATTGAATTAT
>JAEEGL011468822.1_pt1 | contig 10495 bp, 7 predicted proteins | sample 9134231 | NCBI WGS metagenome assembly JAEEGL01 (sample SAMN16246548, study PRJNA631951) | gut metagenome | biome: gut microbiome; feature: rumen; material: fiber-attached | host: Bos | place: Iran: Karaj | collected 2018-10 | reverse complement strand
TGATGTGTTCGACCGTCTGACTCCAGCTCTTCAGGTTGGATTAGGCAAGTGGTTCACACCCGCAGTCGGTGGACGTGTGGCCTATCAAGGAATGTCGTTCAAGAACGGAGAGTTTAAGTCTATGAACTACCATTTCGTTCATGCGGACTTTCTCTACAACCTTACGTCCGGCATCAACTGTAATGACCTCGGTCTGTCCCGATGGGACGTTATACCTTATGTTGGTGTGGGCATGATTTACAATCCAGACTGGCGTTCAGCCTGTATGTGCCCTGGCCATGCAAGTGGCAGTCATCCATTCACATTCTCTTATGGATTGGAATGCCGTTACCGACTCACCAACCGTACGCACGTCGTGGCGGAACTCAGTGGAATGACCACTGCCAAGAACTTTGACGGCATCGGAGCATCATCCAAGTTTGGGGATAACATGCTAACCCTTTCTGCAGGTCTATCGTTCACGCTAGGTAAAGTTGGTTACAGACGTATCGTCGATGCAAACCCTTACATAGCACAGAATGATTGGTTGCTTTTGTATGCAGACCGTCTTGCAGCGCGTAACAGCCGACTGGCTCATCAGCACAAAGAAGACGAGCGCATCAAGGACGAGTATCGTAAGATTCTGGAGATAGAAGGACTGCTTGACCTCTATAAAGATAGGATTGGAGATAACGATGATGAGAAAGAACATTCCCTCTATCCCCGTAATGACTATTCTGGTCTGAACTCACTTCGTGCGCGTCTTAGCAACAAGGGATGGGATGGTAATCTTGAAACGATGCCAAAAGCGATGAAAAAGCGAAAGAACACGATGACAGACGATGATGACAATAATTCTAATGGCATGGAACCTCTCTTTGCTGGCAGTACATACGATGGTTATCTTTCTGCCATGATGAACGGATCGGAGTATATAGGTGCTCCCATCTATTTCTTTTTCCGTCTTGGCACCGATGAGCTTACGGAGGTTTCTCAGCTGCTGAACATTGATGAGATTGCACGTGTCGCAAAGAAACACCATCTGAAGGTAAGGATTTCTGGTGCAGCCGATTCAGCCACTGGCAATGAACGCATCAACAACAGCCTGTCCCATAATCGTGCTGACTACATCAAGGCACTCATGGTGCAGCGTGGTATCGAGGAGTCTCTTATCACAACTACCTATGAAGGTGGTATCGATGACTACTCCCCTGTCCAAGCAAACCGCCAGACTTGTGTGTCACTCTCTTTCTAACACAAACATATAAAACAGTTTTTCAATGAAACATATCCCTACTATTCTCTTACTGGTTATTATCATCTCTACGACTTCAACATCATGCGAACACGAGTACGAAGACACAGAGTGTACATGTCCACAAGGAGGTGTTATCGGTGGTTGGGAAGAACCTGGTGATACGACCGTAGTCAACAAAAAAGACACAACGGGAGGGTTTGAAGTTTCATTGGAGGATTGGGGAAATACAGAAACACACGATATATCTATATAGTATTTTAACAAGTTAAACAATCAAAAAAAAATTCAATGAAGAAAATCTTATTGCTTTCAGCTATTGCATTGGGGGTTATGACCTCATGCTCGAATGATGACATGCTCTCTGGCACATCTGATTCATCCTTCGATGCCAACAGCATTGTATTCTCAACAGGTGAAAACGCTTCTGTCGCTACTCGTTCTGGAGTAACTATCACTTCTCTCTCTAAGTTCACAGTTGACGCAGTGACTCCAGACAAGAAGAACTACTTCTCTTCTGTTGATTTCACATTCAACTCTGCGAAAGGTGTCTTCGAATCTGCTACGCCGTACTATTGGCCAACAGATGGTTCTCTCAGTTTCTTCGCTATCAGTGATCCTGGTACAAAGAGCGTGAACGATGATGCCGTACCTTCTTACACTTATACTGATTGGGCTGCCGAGAAAGACCTTGTGGTTTCCTCTGCTATCGCTGGTCAAAAGATGGTTCCTTTCCGTCTCTATTTCAGTCACGCAACATCACAGATTCGGGTAACAGCAGAAGCTGCTGACAAATCTCAGGATTTGACATACAAGCTTACATCTGTCAGGTTAACGACTCCAGCCACTGGTACTCTTACCTTTTCAAACGTGAGTAGCAATAGACCAGCATGGAGCATTGACAACAATAAGGAAAAAACTTATTCCTACGACACTGCTCTTCCTGTCAGCTTTGAAAAGAATGGCAAAGCTAATCCTTCAAGTGTATATTGGAACATTCTCCCTGTAACAGATGGTACAATGACTTTCGAGATTGAGTATCAAGTATTCCAGAACAACAAGATGATAGCGGACTTCACTGGTGAGTACAAGAGGGTCTGCGAGGTTAAATCGCCTAATCTTGAAATGGGAAGGAAATACAACTATAACTTTATCCTTCCCGTTGATGCCTCAAACTCTGTAATCACTTTTACAACAACTGTATATGGTTGGGTGAACGGTTCTAACAGTTCTGTCACTCTTCCAAACAATCCGACCATGCAGTCGATGAAGGATCTACTTGCAGAACAGGGTGACTACATCGAGTCTGGTGAAATCAAATGGGACAAACTGTTCACCGACAATATGGCTTCATGGCCTAATCCTTCATGGGATATGGATGCCAAAGAGATATTCACTCGTAATAACAGTACTCCAGAAAAGGAAATCAAGAAACTGATGACACAGTACCAGAACTGTGTAGAAGCAGCCGCTAACGGTGATTCGTGGCCATGGTCTCCAAGTGACTATCTGGCTGTCATAAACAATGTCAAGTACGCTTGTAACATTATATGGAACACACTGCCAGAGTCTGCTCGAACCTACGAAATGAGGGTATTCCTTGGCCTTGACCTTTAGGACTTTACCCCAAAGTAAGCATTGATAAAAAAGGCACCATGTTTTGATAGAGTCAAGACATGGTGTCAAATAAAAAATCCAAGATAGGTTATGACACCTACCTTGGATTTTTCTAATTAATATAGAAGAATTTTAAGACTATCTTCCAAAGGTGTATTCTCTAAATCAACCAATCAGCTCTACCATGTTCCAAAGTTAACGGCCAAAATGATAATGTGGCTTTTCGTCCTGTTGAAATTCCACTACTGGCACTCCTTTTGCGGCCATTTGTTCGTTAGTATTGTCAACAACAGTTTCATAGGTATAGCCGTCTTCTTTATTGTCAGACTTGCTTTCCATATAGCCAGCCTGACTAAACTTAACTGAAACGGTATCAACGGCAAGGTAAGGTGACTCGCCTCGGTTGGTCAGGGCATTCTCATTTCTCTCTCCGAAAGCCGGATAGAGATTGAGTTCCTTGCCTCCGCCCTCTTCTACCTCTGGAATGAAGCCGTCAGGGAAGTTCTGTTCAAGGAACTTGTCAACCAGCTCCTGCTCATGGTCGCTAATACCGCTGGCATCACCATTAACGATATAAGGCAAAGCCCACTTGGGAATGTCATAGCTGCCATAGTTATCGGACACCTGATGAGCCGTTTCCTGTTTCTCTTCCTTGGCATTGTCCAGTTCCAGCTGAACCTTGTCAATGTGCTGATTGATCATACCCGAAGCTTTCTTCACATCCTGTAGAACGGTCTTGATGAAGGCAGGCTCTTCTTTGAGGGAGTCTAGCCAGTTCTTCAGATAAGGAAGGCTGTCTTCCTTCAAGGTTTTGCTCATTCCATAACGCTGTGAGACAAGGGCTGCTGACATTTCTGCCACTAGTTCTTCCTGTGCGTATTCCTTTGAGCCAAAAGAACTTGGCTTCAAGCGGTTCAACTGATTCTCCGCACCTGTCGAATGCGCCATTTCATGGGCAAGGTTGCTATAAAATGACTCTCCGTTCTTGAACTGTCGCTTCTCAGGAATGACAATCTCATTCTTGCTGATGGAGAAGTAGGCGTTGTCACCATACGTCGGCTTGATTGGACAAATCCATTTGTTCTCAGCAATCATGTGGTCAACGGCAGGGAAAGAAAACATTTCACCTTCCTGCTGGACGGGATGAGTGACCTCATTCTGCTCCTGGAGTTTCTTGAAGAGTTCCGGACGGGCTTCCTTCAGATTGGTCTGACCTTCAACATTAAAAACGTTATAGGTCTGAAGCTTCGGATAGACATTGTACTTGGCTCTGTCTTCCTCCGTCATCCGCTTGTAGTCATCATACTTGATTTTCTCCTTCGTCTCTTTATCGATTACGGTGAAAGTTGTGATGAAGACTGGAAAACTTTTGGCTCCCTTATTGACAGACACCAGAGGAAGATTGTTACCTTCACTGTCCTTGGCTTCCTGCTTGGCACCTTGCTTGTCCTTTACATAGTTCAAGCCGGTGATACGGTCGAAGGTTGCCCATACAGGTAACTTGAAGCCCTCCTTTTCGGCATGGAGCATCAACATCATGCTGTTCATTCCGTTGTACTCCCTTCCGCTTAGGTTCTTGGGAAGGGATGTTGACACCCCTTCCGTGAACCACGGCTTCTTCCAGTCAGCCTGAATCGTCTCCAACTTGCCGATAAGTAATTCTGCAAACTTGTCTAAGGTACGGTCTTCAGCTGACTTGCCATCACTGTTGTAGTTCTTCTTGTACGCCATAGCTACTGAGCATTAGTCCCGCCACCTTGGTATGGCTGCTTTTCCCATTGGGTAAGCTCTGCCACACGACAGGTAATGTCGAGACGGTCATTGTAAATAGACAACTGGAGTTCACCTTTGGCATCGATGCCGCACTTTCCCTGCATCCACTCAGGCTTACCCTGTCCGAAGTGCATGAAGCGTACCCAAGTGAACGAATACCCTTCACCATCCTTCTCACTGCTGAATGCAGAGAAAACCAGATAAGGCTTGTCCTTCTTGTCTTTCTTCTCCTCAATCTTGTTTCCGACGGTTCCACGGAACTCAATGGTTCCCTTTACGGAATCTTCGGCAGGAGCATTGAAGGTGTTGACACCAGTTGCCGACATGTTGAGGAAGATGGTATCATCCTTCTTGTGGAAGGTCAGCACACCGACAAGTTCAACACGGTTTCCAGAGGAAAGACTGTTAAGTTCGTCCATGCCGCCATCCTTGGCAACACTGATTTCGAAGGTCTTATTGATGCCTGACTTGGCTGCGATGACTACACTGACACCAAAGGCAAGAAAAGCCTTGCCGTCCTTGTTGGTACGCATCTGCGCTGAGCGTGTGATGGTACCACATACTGTTACATTACACTTAATCATAATTTTACGAATTGATTGTTTAACATATTGATTTTTGAGCAAGAATTATTTACGTTGTACTGCCTCCTGCTGACATTGCTGCGCTTCTACGCCCTGTTGGTAGTTCTGCGACATCTGCTGTGAGACGATGATGCCGTTAATGACAGAAGCAATGGTACGCTGCTTCTCCGCATCAGAAAGATTGACATTACCTAAAGCTTGCTGGATTCTGGTAAGCTCGGCATTAGATAGCTCATGCGTGAAGTTGACTGTGCCATTGTTCACCTGAAGAAGCGGATTGCCATCATTGAGCATGACTCGACATTCCTTCAAGTGTGGGAGCATGGATGTGAGGTCAACTGATTTGCTGATGGCTGCATCGGTTGCTGCTTGCATCTTCTGCTCCTCCGACTTGTTGTCTATCTGGATAGCAAGCGCCATGAGACTGGTGAACATCGTCATAGCCATCTCCATGATGGGGTCTGAGCTATGGCTAAGTCCCACACCGCTGTCTTCGCTGGAAAGCAATTTCTTCATCCATTCACCAGGTGACATATTTGTGTCAATCTGTTGCTGAACTGGAACTGTTTCCTGTGTCATCGGATTTGCAGCCTTATAACTGGCCAATAAATCCTTACCGTTGTGGAGCAACTGTTGTGACAGTCCACCTTTCTGGCTTATCTCTGCGATATATGCAGCAGGGTCTATATTGCGTTTCGTGCCGTCAGCGGCTACTGTCTTGACCTCGAAATGCAGATGTGGCCCAGTAGTCCTGGTTCCAGTGTTTCCTGAAACGCCTATCTTATCACCGGCATTGACCGTATCACCAACCTTCACGTCGATATTCGACATGTGCATATAGGTGGTCTGGTACTTACTGCCATCCTCTCGGTTGTACTCAATCGTGACAGACTTACCGCCGCCTGTATTGGCGTTGTGATTCACACCAACGACCTTACCGTTATTCTCTGTTGCAAGAAGCGTTTCATTCTTACAACTGATGTCAATACCCTTATGAAACTGTGTCTTACTGTGATCCATTGGGTCACGACGATTACCGTAAGGCGAAGTCACTAACATGAACTCCTCTCGCTTCAGTGGAAGGGAATAAAGGCCATTGGGTGTAGGCTTGACACTTTGTGTATTTGGAGTTGTTGCGGACAAAACTGCTGTCCGATACTCTGTGCCACCAATCTTCTTGCCTTCTTTTCGGGCTTGCTCGATGACCATCTGGTCGTACTTCTGCAGGTTGGCACCTTCAATGACTCCTACGATGGTGCTGACATAGTTCTTGGCTGTGGCATAGCCACCAGCCTTGATACCTGCAGCCCATCCTTTGTAGTCATCAGGAGAAAGGTTCCTGGTGTATTTCTGGTAGCGTTCACCCATGAGGACTTTACTGTGGTCTTCATAGCTCTGGCCAACATTGTCATACTTCTTGAACTTTTCATTGGGCTTATCATCGTCCGCACGTACATACTGGCCATTGAACTCACCCTTCACACCAAAATGGTTGTTGGCGGTTCTGGAAAGCATACTCTTTCCCTCGGCAGACTCAATGATGCCTTGGGCGAGAGTTATAGAGGCAGGTATGCCATATCGCCTCATTTGCTCCATGGCATACTCTGCATACTGGTCTATATAAGCTTGTCTTGATGCTGTCACGTTCTTTACTCTTTTTGTTTATCGATGAAAGGATTGCTGTTTCTCTGGTTCTGCCTTCTGCTCCTTTTCGGTGGCAGCACCTGGCGTTACAAGTTCTGAAATACCACGTTTGGCGGTCTGCTTTGGGGCTTCCAACTGGTCACAGATGGCGACACGCTGACCGGCACGAATGAGTTTGGGCAGATAGGTATCGAGCGCATGGTAAGGGAATCCAGCCATCGCAAGAGGCTTACCTTGTTCGTCCTTCGTCTTGGTACTTTTGGTAAGCGTGATACCAAGTATTTTGGATGCCTTCTCTGCGTCATCCTTGTAGGTCTCATAGAAGTCACCTGTGCGGAACAGAAGGAGTGCGTCGGGATGCTTCTGCTTCAAGTCAAGGAATTGTTTGAGCATAGGAGTAAGGGCTACGGCTGCAACAGCCTTGGTCTCTGCTTTTGTCGCTTCCTCCTTGGCTTTCTCCTCCTTTTTCTCCTTTTCCTTCTGCTCTGGAGAGTTCTTACGTTCCTCTTCCTTCTTTTTCTCTGCATCGACTTGCTTTTCCTCGCTCTGCTTGTCGGAATGAGCCTGTTCCTCCTTCTGTTCCTGCTTGGCTTCCTCTTCGTGGTTCTCGACATTCTTTGTCTGCTCCTTGGCATCAGACTGTGCTTCCTGTTCGGTCTTGTCAGTACCGACAGCTACAGAATTTGTCTGTTCCTTACGGAGGACATCGGCAAAGAGTGAAGCGGCAAGATGGGTTTTGTAGTCCTGGCGGTCATCTGCCAGCCACATACGCTGCCATTGCTGTCCACTGACCTCACGGGCTTGAACTCTTTTGCCGTCAATAGTCGGCACACACAGGATGATGCTGGGCTTATTCTCACTGGCTTTGGTCTTGAAGATGTTCACACGCTCTATTCTAGCCAGTTCCTCCGCTGATGCCTGACTCTTGAAGAGATCAACCTTCATTTCAGGCTTGTCGTTTGCCATGACATAGTATTTAGTGGCCATGTCCTGACGCATATGCTCATTTACCTCATCATTGCCATGCTGGACGGTAGTGAAGAACTTGTTCAAGTCTTCCTTGTTAGGATAAACAGAGAATGCCTTTTCGTTCTCAGGCTTGATGTACATAGCCCACTTGCCTTCGTCATCCTTCAGCATGAGAACCTTGTCAAAGTCAACAGCACCAGAGCGTTTAACAGCATCGGTGACATCCAGTTTGGTAATGTCTTCCAACTCCCACTTGTTGAGTTTGGAAACGCTTACGTCCTTGCCGTCGAAGTATCTGTCATCGGGACGGAACCCCAATGAACCATCGGTATTGTAGAACTTGACGGATTCGAAGCCTTCCTTCTGAAGGGCATGTTCAATTCGCTTCTTGTTCATGCCCGGAATCTCGTTATCGACGGCTAATGATGCTCCGGCAGGAAGAACCACATCTGCCTTTTTGTTCTCAGAGTCACGGACAATGACCATCTCCTTGCTGTCTTTGTTGGGCAAGGTCTTGATTTCATCAGCAACGTAGAAATGCTTGGGGATAAGCGTCTTTGCATTGCCGTTCTCCTGAGCATTGAACTGACGTTTTTCCACTTTTTCGCCACGTTCAGCTTTGTGGATCATGTCAAGGGAATTGTTCACGTCCCTCTCGATGGCATCAATGAGACAAGGATCTTCCTTGAACTCACGTTTCCAATACTCGATGTTCTTCATGCCTTCCTCAGAGAGCTTGGCAGGAAGTCCCAGCTCCTGCATCTTGGCAGCAGTAGCAATCTCACGAACAAGAAGCTCCTGCCTCTGTGCATCCTCACCAGGGGCTTTGCCACCACGGTTGTTCATGCCTTCACGGTTGAGACGCTGCATGTGACCTGTTGCAGCAACGACCTGTTCCACCAAAGCATGAACATAGTCATTGTAGTGCTCATAGTTATCCTGCTTGGGTACATAGACAGTGTCCTGCTTGGGGTCATAATGGGCAACTCCCGTCGTGTCAAGACGGATATCGACGAGGTTGTCACGCACCTTCAGTATGAGGTCATTGACAGGTATCTGGGTTGCTGTAGCATTGATTTCACCACGGTCTGCAAGCCTACCATTCTCCTTGACCTCTTTGTCAAAGGCTGCCTTATCAGCCATCGGGAGGGTTGTCTGCTCAATGTTGAACAGAATACGTACCTCACGATTGCGGATTCCCTTGTAGTCAGACTGTTGTTCGGGAGTGAGTGCCTTATACTCGTCTCGGCTAATCTTTACATCGGGGTCTTTCTGGCTCTGATACTCATTCCAGTTGTACCAATAGAAAGGAACACCTTTCTGACCTGACTGTACACTCTCACCACGTTTCTTGGCTTCGCTGAACAAGGTGTATTCATTGGTCTTGTAGTTGTCCTGGTCACTGTGCAATCCGAGAATAATGGCATTGAAGGGTGAAATCGTCACCCCTTTCTGGTAGAACTGTGGGGCTTTCTTACCGTCCTTATTCCACCACACACCGCCATTTTCCTGTGCTTCGTCGAAAGCATTCACGAGAAGAGTCACCTGTCTTTCGGCAGCGTTCCTCTCTTGCTGATTCTTTTCTGTCATATTCTATGCGCTTTTGAATGGTTACAATTTGGTTACTTGTATTCGAGCACACCAAGTACCTTGGTCTCTGCGATGGACTTGATTTCCCAATCCACCAGACTGCCATCCATGTGCTCACGGAGCAGTTCGTCAGCTTCCTTGGTGTCTTCGGCATTGACATACATGACCTGTGGCGAGAATTTCTTCTGCCCCGTCTCGTCATCCTCGGTGACAAGGGCCACGACAGCCTTGTACCAATGATTGCCTTCTTGCTCTGTGCCCTTGATGATGTCGGACACAGGTTCACGGGAAATTGCAGTGATGTCAAAGTCTCGTGTGCCGATAAGATCTGTTGCAGCCTTATTGGCACGCTTTTCGGTTTCAGTGAAGCTTTCTGCATCAACCAGATATTCTTCACTGACCTTTTTCTTCTTTCCGTCGTCCATCGTCTTAGGGTACTTGACACGGAACTTATACCAGTTTCTTTTCATACTATACAATGTTTTAGTCATTACACTTTTATCTTTGAGCAAGTGCGCGTGTTTCGGTTCTCTGCTGTGCCTCATAGTTTTCAGAAGCCAACTGACGCATCTGGTCATTCTTGGCAAGCACGGCATTGACAAGGGTGTTCAATGGCAATGCCCCCTGATTATAGGCATCCACGACCTTATCAGGGAGTGCAATGGTACAAGGCACTTTGTCGATGGTCGCAATGAGACAGTTGCCACGAATCTGTGGCTGTGAGACACGTGGATTAAGCGGTTCGTCTGCATAGACCTTGTAGTTAGCCCTAACGACTGGACTTCCTCCTTGTGTCTGGTTCTGTCCTGCATGATTCTCTATAGCCTCGTGACCTGCCTTGTTCAGAAGATTAAGCCCTCCCATACCGATGAGCACCATCTTCAGGATCGGATTCCTGACAAACATTCCGGCTACGATGCTGGCAAGGGGCATCAGATTGTCCTTCAGCCCTAATGATTTTGTCTTTCCTGTAAATGCACCGATAAGGACATCTGGCAACATGGCGAGCACATAGCCGAGGTTATTCCCTATATCGGATATACCATTCAAGCCAAAGGAGCTGAGCAATCCACTCCAGCCACTC
>JAEEGL011113081.1_pt1 | contig 10495 bp, 7 predicted proteins | sample 9134231 | NCBI WGS metagenome assembly JAEEGL01 (sample SAMN16246548, study PRJNA631951) | gut metagenome | biome: gut microbiome; feature: rumen; material: fiber-attached | host: Bos | place: Iran: Karaj | collected 2018-10 | reverse complement strand
TAACCCAGAAGGAGATAGAGGGATTCATGGGGAGGCTCAGGACAAGGGACAGCCTCGGACGCGAATGCGCCATCAACCAGGAGGGCAGGGACGCGGCCCTCATAGCGTGGACGATGGCGGGATTCCCCATCTCCGTAAGGAAGTAAACGGCTGAATTTACCCCACACGGGGCGTTTTTAGTGTTAAATCAAGTTAAAACGGCCATATTTAGCGCAAGTATGGCCGTAATTTAGTGAAAATTTCGCGCAAAAGCACTATCTTTGCGGAGACAACGGTAAACTAAACGATTGACCGACAGACAAAATGAATACAGAGAAGATCAAGCTGACGCAGGTTGCAGTCAACAAGGACAACCCGCGCACCATCACGACAGAGAAGTTCCAGAAGCTCGTTGACAGCCTCCTGGTGTTCCCGAAGATGCTCGAGCTGCGCCCGATCGTCATCGACAGGATGCTCAAGGCCCTCGGCGGCAACATGCGCCTGCAGGCGCTGAACTACATCGCGGGGCTGACCATCGCCGACATCGAGCAGCGCCTCGTCAACGTGAAGGACTTCTGGAACATGGCGGAAGACGAGAGGAACGCCCTCCTCGACTTCTGGGAGGGATGGCTCGAGTACCCCACGGCCACCATCGCAAGGGCCGACCAGCTGACCGAGAGCGAGAAGAAGCAGTTCGTGGTCAAGGACAACGTCGCCTACGGACAGTGGGACTTCGAGATGCTGGCCAACCAGTTCGACGACAGCACGCTCGAGGCGTGGGGCGTGGACCTCATGATCGACTGCAGCGACGACGACCCGAGCAACGAGCTCGAGAAGGTCCAGAACGACGACTTCACGGACAAGGAGGAGGAAGAGGCCAAGCAGGCCAACAGGACCAGCCCGGGCGACATATGGCAGCTCGGGGAGCACAGGCTGATCTGCGGCGACTCGACGAAGGTGGAGGACATCAGGCGCCTCATGGGCGACGAGATGGCAGACCTGTGGATCACGGACCCGCCGTACAACGTGGCCGTGAAGAACAGCCAGGGGATGACGATCGAGAACGACAACATGAGCAGCGCCAAGTTCGGCATGTTCCTGACGTCGGCATTCCGGGCCAGCGAGGCCGTGATGAAGAAGGGGTGCCCGTTCTACGTATGGTTCGCGTCCTGCGAGCACATCAACTTCGAGCAGGCGCTCAACAACAACAGGCTGCACGTCCGCCAGGAGCTGGTGTGGAACAAGAACCACTTCACCCTTGGACGACAGGACTACCAGTGGAAGCACGAGCCGTGCATGTACGGATGGAAGGACGGCGCGGCCCACTACTTCGTCAACTCCAGGAGCAACGCCTCGGTAATCCAGGACGAGGCCGAGCTGGACATCGACAAGATGACCAAGGCCGAGATGAAGGAGCTCCTGCACAGCATATACGACGAGAAGGCGGCGACCACCGTCATCAACGAGAACAAGCCCGTCTGCGATGCGGACCACCCCACCATGAAGCCGGTGAGGCTCTTCGCGTACCAGATAGCCAACAGCAGCCGAGGGGGGGGGGGTAGTGCTCGACACCTTCGGAGGATCGGGAACGACGATCATCGCCTGCGAGCAGCTGGGCCGCAAGGCAAGGCTGTGCGAGCTCGATCCCCACTACTGCGACGTCATACTTGCGCGGTGGGAGAAGCTGACCGGACGGGTGGCCGTCAAGGTGGAACCATCAAACACGACAGACGATGAGCAGCCAGGACGAGAACAGACCGCTTGAGAACAGGGTGGGCAACCCGAACGTCATAGAGAAGCGCCGGACCAAGAGGGACGAGAACGTGAAGCTGCTGCGCATGGACATCGTGGCGCAGCTGTACAAGCGGGGCTTCACGTACCGCGAGATCCGCGACGAGGTGAAGAAGAGGCTCAACCTTCCGACGTACAGCCTCTCCACGGTCAAGCACGACGTGGACGCCCTCCTGCGGGAATGGCAGGCCACCCGCATTGAGGAGACCGACCAGGCGATAGCCCTCGAGCTGCAGCGCATCGACGAGCTCGTCAAGGAGGCTTGGAACTCATGGGAGCAGTCCAAGGAGGACTACCTCAAGGAGAAGACCAAGCTCAAGGGCACGCCCGCCATCGGCAGCAGCGGAGACTCTCCGAACGTCCACACCAAGTATGTCGAGAAGACCAGCGAGACCCTCAGATCCGTGGGGGACCCGCGGTTCCTCGACACCATCAACAGGCTGCTCATGGAGCGGCGCAAGCTCCTGGGCCTATACGCCCCGGAGAAGCAGGAAGTGAAGACGGACCTGTCGTTCGCCGACTTCCTGATGAAGACGGGAAGGAGGGAGCAGGAATGAAGGCGGCAGACATGATACGCGAACTCCAGGAGCGGTTCTCCCAGGAGGAGCTCGAGCAGATGAACGTGAGGGCCTTCGGGGAAGAGGTGACGGACATGCACCCGAGGCACGTGGGATTCACCGTCCACTACCTGGAACTGACATAGCAGGAAGACATGGCAAAGATAGACTGGCAGGGCCACAGCAGGCTCGACGAGATACGGGAAGAGCTTCGCAGGAGGCGGGAGGCCCGGATCCGCGCAAGGAACGAGAGGAGGCAACGAAGGCAGCAACGTGAAGAGAAGGTATGACAGCGAAGCACTGGACAGGGCGGCTGAACGACTGTTCGCCCGGTACCGCGAGGACTGGAACTTCTTCGCGGCGGACGTCTTCGGCGTCAAGCTCGACAAGGCACAGCAGGCGATCCTGCGGGACATCCAGCTCAATCCGCGCGTGTCGGTGAGGTCGGGGACGGCCCGAGGCAAGGACTTCGTGAGCGCCGTGGCCGCCATGTGCTTCCTGTACCTCACCCCGGTATGGGACATGGAGGGCAACCTCGTCGAGAACGCGAAGGTGACGATGACCGCGCCGACGCAGCGACAGGTGGAGAACATCATGATGCCCGAGATCTCGCGCCTGTACACGAGGGCGAAGCGCCGCGGCAAGGCTCTGCCCGGGAAGCTCAACACGACATCCATCCGCATGGACGACAAGGAGTGGTTCCTGGTGGGCTTCAAGGCCGACAACAACAACCATGAGGCGTGGTCGGGCTTCCATGCCAGCCACGTGATGTTCGTGGTGACGGAGGCGTCGGGCATCGGAGAGGACACCTTTGCAGCCATCGAGGGCAACCTCCAGGGAGACTCCCGCCTGCTCATCGTCTTCAACCCTAACACGACCATCGGCTACGCGGCGCAGTCACAGAAGCAGGAGCGATGGAAGGTGCACGTGCTGAGCGACCTCGACGCGCCGAACGTGGTGGCGAAGCGCACCGTGCTGCCCGGCCAGGTCAACTACGAGTGGGTCAAGGACCACATCGACTCCTGGTGCGAGGAGATACGCCGCGAGGAGCGCAAGGCCAGCGAGAACGACTTCGAGTTCGAGGGCAGGTGGTACAGGCCGAACGACCTGTTCCGCATCAAGGTCCTCGGCGAGTTCCCGAAGAGCGGCGACGACGTGCTGGTTCCCGCGAAGTGGATCGAGCTGGCGCACGACCGATGGAAGGAGCACCGGCAGACCAGCGGATCGTACTGCATCATCGGCACGGACGTCGCAGGCATGGGCCGCGACAGCAGCTGCGACTGCTACAGGCACGGCAACTACGTGGCGAGGTTCGAGAAGCACAACAGCGGAGGCACGGCGGACCACATGGCCACGGCAGGCCGCATCATCAGGTACATGAGCAGCAACAGCGGCTGCGTGGTCAGCATAGACACCATCGGCGAGGGCGCCGGCGTGTACAGCAGGGTCGTCGAGGAGGCCAGCGGCGAGCAGCCGCCGTTCGAGGAGTACCAGGTGGTCAGCTGCAAGTTCAGCGAGAGCGCCGAGGGCCTGAGCGACTACACCGGCGAGTACAGGTTCGCCAACATGAAGGCATACCTCTACTGGGCCATCCGCGACTGGCTCAACCCGGACAACGAGACGGGCGCCATGCTTCCCCCGGGAGGCACGCTCATGGAGGAGCTCACCGCCGTCCGATGGAGCTTCCAGAGCAACGGCAAGATCCTGATGGAGCCGAAGGAGCACACCAGGGAGCGCCTCGGGCATTCGCCTGACGAGCTGGACGCCCTCGCCAACACCTTCCACCCGCTGGCAGTGGAGAACGTCGGCATCCACAGCACCGACGACGAGCTCACCGACGAGGAGCTCGAGGCCATGTTCATAGACTAACGACAAACCCAAAACATAAAAGCAATGGACATCAAGGAAATCATCGAATCACCGACGATGACGATCACACAGAAGATCATCGCCCTGAAGGAGAAGAACGTCACCTTCCGTCCGTGGAGCGAGCTGATGAAGGAGTATGATCCGAAGCAGCACCCGGTCATGACGGACCCGAACTACGTCGAGCGAAACAGCAGGGAGAAGCTGAGCCGCGTGACGCTCGGATGGCAGAAGCTGGCCACCAAGCGCATGGCGGCACTGCTCTTCGGCATCCCGGTGAAGCGCATCTACAAGAACACCGACTCGGATGAGCTGAAGCGCGCGGCAGCCATCATCGAGGACATCTACGCCAAGAACCGCATCAACACGGTCAACCTGCAGAGGTCAGAGTGGGCATGCGCCGCCTGCGAATGCGTCACCATCTGGTACACGCAGGAGGCCGACGCGCAGTACGCCGGAGAGGCGACGAGGCTCAAGCTGCGCTGCAAGAACTACTCGCCGGTCAAGGGGACGGCCCTGTACCCGTATTTCGACGAATACGACGACCTGGTGGCCCTCTCGGTCGAGTACACGCGCAAGGTGGGCGAAAAGGACAACGTCTTCTTCGACACCTACACCAGCGACAGGCACATCTGCTGGAACAAGACGACCGAGGAGGTGGTGGTCGACAAGGAGATAACCATCGGCAAGATCCCAGGCGTGTACATCGGGCTCTCGGAACCCGTATGGGAGGACGAGAGCAACAACGTGTCGGAAGCCGAGTGGACCCTGTCACGCCAGGGCAACTACATCCGCAAGAACACCCGCCCCAAGCTCGCCATCTACAGCGACCAGAAGGTGAAGGCAGGCCAGGCCCCGAAGGGCGACAACGTCAGCAGCGAGGTGATCCGCCTCGACGAGAAGGCCAGGATGGAGTACGTGTCATGGGCGGGCAGCACCGACGCCACCAAGTTCCAGATCGAGCAGCTCAGGCAGAACTTCAGCGCACAGCTGCAGCTGCCAGACATGTCGATGGAGAGCATGAAGAGCAGCCCGATGTCGGGCGAGGCGCGCAAGATGCTGTTCCTCGACGCGCAGATGAAGGTCAAGCGCGAGAGCGGACCCTGGCTCGAGGCATTCGACCGCGAGTTCAACGTCGTCCGCGCATACGCCAAGATCATGTTCCCGTCCCTTGCCGCCGCCTTCGACGAGCTCAGGGCCACGCACATCGTCACGGCATACAAGATCCTCGACGAGAAGGAGGACGTGGAGACGCTGAGCACGGCCTGCGGCACAATCGCGTCCACCAAGACCTGCGTCAAGCGCCTCGGATGGGCCGAGGACGTGGACGAGGAGGTGCGCCTGATCCAGGAGGGCAGCACAGAGGACGTCTTCACCCCCGTAGAGTGATTTTTTCGCGCGTGTCGGGCGATCGGCACGCAGATGGGACAACTGCACAGGAAGACACGCAAAGGGCGGCAGAGCGCAAGGAAACGGCCCTGTCGCCCGCAATATCAAACAGACATGACATACAGCGAATACAAGCAGGGGGCGCTTCGGACGGCCAACTACCCGAAGCAGCTCGCCATGGAATACCTGAGGCTCGGCATCAGAGGTGAGGCCGGGGAAGTGTGCGACAAGGTGAAGAAGCTCATCCGCGACGAGGGATGGAGGCCGGGCGATCCGGTGCCGGGAAAGCAGCGCGAGGCCATCATCCTCGAGCTCGGCGACGTCGCCTGGTACGCGGCGTGCATCGCCCACGAGACGGGATGGAAGATGACCGTCGGCCGGAGGGCCGGCGAGACGACGGACGTGGACCGCACATACTGCGACCCGATGTCGCACAGGACAGCCGACCTGGTGAAGTACGCGCTCCGCCTCGAGCACACGGTGGACGCCGAGGACTCATACGACATCACCCCGGACGGAGTGACGGCATACCCCGGGTGGGTGCTTTACGCGGTGGCCGAGACCGCGGCCTGCCTCGGATACAGGATGTCGGAGGTGATGCGCCGCAACCTCGAGAAGCTGGCAAGCAGGCAGCGCCGCGGCGTGATCGGCGGCAGCGGTGACGACAGATAGACGGACGACAACGGATACCGGCAATGGCAAGGACACAATTCAGCGCAGCGGTCTATGACCTGCAGAACACCCGCGAGCTGCGGCACGTCAAGAGCCGCATAAAGCGCGCATACGAGGCGCTATGCAAGGAGGTCGGCATCGTAGGTGCCGGCACATCGTTCTCGGATCCGGACAAGCGGTTCCTGCTGTCCGACTACCCGGCGGCGGCCAAGAAGGTGGAGAAGCTGCTCGAGGGGCTTTCGGGCGACATCCAGAGCATCATCACCGACGGCGTGGACAGGGCGTGGAACCTCTCCGGCGACAAGAACTCGGCGATGGTGCACAGCCTTGCGTCGCAGTACGGATGGAGCGACGAGAGGGCCAACGCCCTGTCGCGCCGCAACCTCGCAAGCCTGGAGCGGTTCAAGGCGAGGAAGGTGGCCGGGATGACGCTGTCGGACCGCGTATGGGACTTCGTGCGCCACGACCGGCAGAAGATAGAGTGGGCGCTCGAGCTCGGCCTGGCGGAGGGGAAGAGCGCGGCAGCGCTGAGCCGCGACGTCCGCCAATACCTGGTGGAGCCGGACAAGCTCTTCCGACGCGTCCGCAACAAGCACGGGCAGCTGGTGCTCAGCAAGGCCGCGAAGGCGTACCATCCGGGCCAGGGCGTGTACAGGAGCAGCTACAAGAACGCCCTGCGCCTTGCCGCCACGGAGACGAACATGGCCTACAGATCCGCGGACAACGAGGCATGGGAGCAGATGCCGTTCATCATAGGCGTGGAGATCAAGACATCATCTGTCCACGCCATCAGCGACACCCAGGGCAAGCCGTACGACCGCCCGTACTCGGACATGTGCGACGAGCTGGCGGGCATCTACCCCAAGGGCTTCAAGTTCACGGGATGGCATCCGCACTGCAGGTGCTATGCCGTGGCCAAGCTGGCCAGCAGGGAGGAGATGGACAAGTACACCAGGCTCACGGACGAGGAGCAGAAGCGCTACCGGTTCGAGGGAGAGGTGCACGAGATGCCCCAGGCGTACAACGACTGGATGAAGGCCAACGAGATGCGCATAGCCAACGCCATACTGAGGGGCAGCCCGCTGCCGTACTTCATGCAGGACAACTACGTGGGCGGCGACCCCATCAACGGGCAGCTGCTCTACAAGTGGAAGGAGGAGCAGGAGGCAGAGCGCCTCAGGAACGCCGTGAACATCGAGGAGCTGCGCGACAAGTGGCTCGCCATGGCCGCACAGCGCCACGCCGCGAGGACGCAGGACGAGATCGACGAAATACAGCGCCGGTGGAACGAGCGCCTCGACCGCGTGCGCTCCAGCGAGACCTACGAGCAGCTGAAGGCGCGCCTCGGGGCCGACCTGCCGAAGACGCTGCTGCAGTACCAGGAGGCGCTCAGGCAGTACCCGAGCCGATACCAGGACGCGGCCCTACTCAGGCGGCAGAAGGAGGTGAACGCGCTGATGAGGAAGCTCATGCAGGACAACGACTACGGCATGGAGATCAGGCACGAGTACCTCGAGAGCGTCTTCGACAAGGGATTCCTCAACACGTTCCAGACGGGCAAGTCGGGCGGATACGAGGGATCGAACAAGACATCCGGAGCCATCGAGAAGGATCACGGGCGCCTGGTAATGGCACACCGCATGTTCGACCCCAGGCACAGGGGCGACATCTCGGGGAGAACATATACAGGACCGCAGCTGCAGCGCGAGGAGTACGAGAAGTACGGGCACCTCATCGACAGGGACAAGACGGTGGCCTACGACGAGAACCAGATATCCCAGTACGGCGACGTCCAGGTGCGCTTCAAGAAGAGGGACGTGACGCCGACGTGGACCTTCGACGACAGCCTGAGCACAACCGGCAGCTACTACCAGCCGTCGCTCTGCTCGGATCCCCAGGTGCACTCCTTCGACGACGATGGCGTGTCCATAGCAAAGGGCGACAAGTGGGGCAAGCTGGCGGAATGGCAGCGGGACCACAGCACGCGGTACATCGAGCTGCAGTACCACGGCAAGCTGACCATCGACATGGTGGAGAGCCTGACGTTCGGTCGCAACCCGGGCGACCTCATATCGGCGGACCTCATCGACAGGATGATGTCGAAGGGAATAGAGATATGGTACCAGAAGTCGGGCAAGGTCATCCAGATGAAGAACCTGCGAATGCACAACGACCCCGAGGTGGAGCTGACCAAGGAGGCCCTGCAGCGATTCCGGGAGCGAGGCATCACCATCTGGTACAAGGACAGCGGCGGGAACATCGTCACATACGACTACGCCCGCCTCGACAAGAAGACCATCGCGCAGATCGCCGCCGAGCGACACGCAGCACGAACGGCGGACAAGGAGCAGCAGCTCCAGGACTTCTGGACGCGCCGCAAGGCCGAGGGCGCCGCCATGCGCAAGGAGATAGACGACATCGTGGCCAGATCCAAGGACATCACCGACATGCGCAAGCCGGTCGATGACGTCCTGGACCTCATGTCGGGAAGGACGGGAGGCGCCGTGATGGCATCAGGCAAGACGGCCACGGCATCCATGGAGAAGATGAGGGCCGCCATCACCGGTGCCAGGAAGGTGGAGGACGAGTTCAACGCAGCCATAGACGACGTGCGTGCGGCCATCAGCGAGCTGGCCGGGATGAAGGGCGTGGAGGTGAAGAAGATCCTCAACGCGAAAAGCATCCAGGCGGCCAAGGAGGGTGCAGAGCAGATCCGCGAATTCAAGAAGGCATTCGAGTACATCGACACGCTGCCGCTGGAACAGCAGAAGCAGCTGCTCGAGCAGTACATCGCCGCATCGACCTACAAGTTCGCCAACAAGGCCATGAAGGCCAAGCTCGAGGTGGTGAAGACAGACATCCGCATCGGAGAGCTCACGCCGGAGATAAACACAATCGGCGTGACGGCATCGTCGAGCCGTGTGGCGGTCTTCAAGGGCACGGTGGACGACGCCAAGGCGGCACTCGCGAGACGCGACGTGGCGGAAGCTGAGAGGCTCCTGCAGGCCGCGAAGGATATGGAGGCCGTAGCCGCACAGTACGACACGATGATGGGATGGAACTACACCACGTCGAAGAAGTACAACGACCTGATGGCCGACGGCCTCGACCTCATCGGGAAGGGAGACCTCCAGGGCGCGAAGGACAGGTTCGACCAGGCGGCAGCCGTCAAGGCACAGAACGACCTCAACGTGGCCAGACGCAAGGCACGAGAGGAGGCTGCCAGGAAGAAGGCAGAGGAAGAGGCAAAGCGCAAGGCCGAGGAGGCAGCTGCAGCCGCGAAAAGGAAGAAGATATCGGATGCCAAGTCCATCGACGACATCCGCAAGATCACCGGCTCGGACTGCCCCGTCCTGCTCGACCACTACGAGACGTCGGTGGCCCGCCACCACCTCACGGATCCGGACTTCGTGAAGGACGAGGCAGCGTTCAGCCGCAAGATGAAGGAGTACTTCGACACGCAGGACTTCTCGCACTGCACGCAGTACGAATACCTCGAGGGATACCTCGAAAAGGGAATCCTGACCAACCTCCAGAAGGACGCAGGCACCAGCGACTACGAATGCTCGTACAACCACAGCAGGCGCGCATACGGCCACTTCGCATACGGATTCCAGAGGGACCAGAGCAGGGTCCCGAGGAACGAGCGCCTGAGGGACGGAGACTACTACAGGTGCGGCGTCCCCGTGGATAAGGACAAGACCAAGGCGTACACACAGGTCAGCGGCTACGGACCGGCGCAGATCATCCTCAGGAAGGACGCCGTGGTGACGACGTTCACGTACGGCAACTCGCTCCAGGAGGACACGATCCCGTCACTGACATGCGACCCGAGGGTCTGCTCGCTCGACAGGAAGGACGTCAAGAACTTCAGGGCGAGGAAGTACGACCACGACAGCATCCTCGAGGGCCAGCACTGGGACGAGAGCTACATCGAGCTGCAGTACCTGCCGAAGCGCAGCTCCGAGTTCATCGGGCCTGAATGCTTCGAGAGCATAACCCTGGGACAGCACCCGGAAACCATACGCCTAAAGGGCAAGAAGGCGACAAAGAAGTTCTGGGAGAAATGGGCGGACAAGGGCTGCGACGTGTACTACAAGGACGCCGACGGCAAGGTCAAGCTGTACATGAAGGGCAAGCCGCTCGAGACCGAGGCCGAGAGGCGCGCACGACTGGATGCGGCCCATGCGGCAAGAAGGGCCAAGCGAGACGCGGACCTCAAGAAGAAGGGACTGACGCCT
>JAEEGL010710493.1_pt1 | contig 10495 bp, 9 predicted proteins | sample 9134231 | NCBI WGS metagenome assembly JAEEGL01 (sample SAMN16246548, study PRJNA631951) | gut metagenome | biome: gut microbiome; feature: rumen; material: fiber-attached | host: Bos | place: Iran: Karaj | collected 2018-10 | reverse complement strand
TTGATGTGTCATGATCATTTTGATGCTATCGACACGCTTGCCGTAAAGTGCTTTTTTTTTGGCTATGTTTTAACCTGTGTGGATACAAGTGGCTTATCGCTTGTGGCTTATCGTGGGGCCCTGAAGTCAGGGCCGCCGCATTCTAAAAATACCGGACAGGTCTATAAGCTATAAGCCATAAGCCATACGACATCGCCTTTTTGGTGGTATGCCGCGTTCATGTTACGATGAACTCCAAAGGAATGAAAAACCACTGGGTGTGAGGTGGATTTCCACACATCACACTGCTTTTCCCATTCTTTAAAGGAGTCTATTTATGAGCGAAGGCAAGTTTCATGTAATTAAAGCGCTTGTACTCGGCATTTTGCTGGGTGCTGCGCTCGTCGCATCAGCGGTGGTGATTTCCGGCGGTTTCGGCAAAATTGCTGCAGGCTTCAGCACCATCGCCAAACCCGATCGCGTCGTATCTGTCCGCGGACTTTCAGAACGCGAAGTCGATGCCGATATCGCAACCATGCGCGTTAACTTCTCTGTTAGTGCAGAAACACTTGACGAAGCCCACAAGCTTTTTGATGCGCGCAATGCAGAAATCACCGACTATCTCAAGTCGCAGGGCCTTACCGATGAGGATCTCATTCCGGATAAACCGGATATTGAATTCCGCAAAGCATACGATTCAAAAGAAACCAAGTATAATGATGAGGGTAAAAGAATCGGATACGATATTATTCACCATCCATCCAGAGCGGATATCACACTGCATATTCTCGTTCGTACGCACAATCTCAAGGCCATCAGCGATGCCTATATGCATACGACCGATTTTGATGGCACGGACAAGGAATTCTATGCATCAGAGCCCAATTACGACTTCGTCAGTCTGAACGATATCAAGCCGGAAATGATAGCCGAAGCGACGAAAAATGCCCGGGATGCTGCAGAAAAATTTGCGCTCGATTCCAATAGTAAGGTTGGAAAAATCAAGCAGGCATCTCAGGGATGGTTCTCGGTCAATGATGCCGAAGAAGGCATGGAGCAGCGCAAAGTCGTGCGAGTCGTGACTTCGATTGATTTTTATATTGTCGATTAACACCGCGTATGCCCGCAGGGCATAGCGGTGTTGCCAGCGCGTATCGGCATCGCCGATAGCGCGGCCCCGTGCGAAAAAAATGAACAATTTGCGATAGTTTTCGTTTTTTCACCGTTTATGGGCGCGGCTGACCATTTTTTATCGTCAATGCCGCTTTTTTTAGGGTGAATTTATGCCAGAAAACGAAAAACTATCGCTTCTTGGCCGGTTAAGTCTGATCATGGCAAGTCCCGCGCTGCGGTTTGCACCATTTGTTCTGGTGCTGATTTTGGTGGCGACCGGGCTGCTCGTCAAGCCGGCGATGAATATTCAGAACGACGACGATGTCATCAAGTTTTTGCCACAGGATGACCCAAAAGTCGTGAAATTTATGGAGATCGGCGACCAGTTTCATGGTTTGCAGATGGCCATTGTAGGCGTCGAATCGAAGAAGAATCCCGACCTGTTCAACGTCGATGATTTGATGCTGATTCGGCTGGCGTCGCGCGAACTCAAGCTGCTGAAATGTCACGACAAGAATACCGGCGAACCGGCGTTTTGTGTGAGCAATACGACGAGTTTTACCGAGATTAAGGATATCGCGCACAGCACGAGGGATACCGGTGAGGAAGAGGCATCGGTCGACGATTTGGTGCCGGATTTACCGATGGTTGGGACACCCGAGGCTGCTTCGCCCGAAATCGCGCAGATGCTCGACCAGGTCAAACAACGCACGCTGTCGCTCGACCACGTGCGGGGATTTCTGGTTAGTCCGGATGCGCGCGCGGCCGCAATCTATGCGCAGGTCGATGATACCCGCGTGAGCACGAAAGAAGCTGCCGATATGATTCGCGCAAAAGTGCTCGAAATCAAGGAAAGACTCGGCGTCGACGTCAACCTGTATTATGGCGGCAGCCCGTTTATCGGCGGTTATTCGGCCGATCAGTCTCGTCTGGATATGGCGAAACTTTCGCCGTGGGTGATTGCCATCGTCGTGTTCATTATTCTCATCACGAGCAAATCCATTCTGGCAACGCTGATCTCGTTGTTTAGCGTAGCCATTAGCTTGATTTGCGTGATCGGTGGCATGTCGCTGTTTGGCATCAAGATGACGCTTGTCGCGACGTCGCTGCCGATTTTGCTCGTCGCATTGGGCAGCGCCTATGCGATTCACCTGATTTCGGCGATGCTGTCGAATCTGGATGCTGGCGATTCTCGCGGCGAGGCCATGCGCAAAGCCGTGATTCACACGGGACCGCCGATTATCGTTTGCGTGCTCACGACCGCTGCCGGATTCTTCAGCTTTTTGATCATGGATGTCGAGCCCATGGTCGAATATGGCGCAGCGATGGGCCTTGCGACATTATTAATGATGTTCGTGACCTTCTGGTTCGTCACCTCGGCATGCATCGTCTGCCCGATTCGCGCGAAACAGGGCGGCCGCGCACCTTCATGGGCCGTCAGCCTGATGAAATCGTTCGCCAATGGCATCTATAAACACGGCAAAGTCGCTGCAGTTGCGGTCGCCGCGCTTGTTCTGGTTTGCGCCTTCTTTACGACAAAAGTTGAACCCCACGGCGACAACAGCTCGCTGTTTGCCCCCGGAAGTCTACCGATCGTCGTCGACGATTTTATGAACGACAATTTCGGCGGTTCGAACTTTATCCAGACTCAGATTAATGGCGACATCAATCATCCCCTTGTGCTGCGCCAGATCGAGCGTATGACCGCTTATATCAACGCCCACCCGCGCATCGCAGGTGTTCAGTCGATTTCGGAAGTTATCGTGCTCGTCGGCGGTACCATGGGCGACGGTCAGCATATCCCTGCTTCTGCAACACTCGCCGCAACACTCGCATCACTCGCATTTGCCGATGATGCCAGCGTCGCCATGATGGCCGAGATGGGATGGAAATCCAGCCTGATGCAGATTCGTGTCGCAGGTAAGGATATCAGCGAAGGTGCACGATTGGCCGACGAAATTCACGAAGCCACCAAACCCCTCTATCAGCCGCGTATTTCGGTGCCCCGCGATAAACTCGACGATGCCGCTGTGAAAATTGAACAGGAAGAAATCATTCAGCACCTGCAGTGGATCTTTAAAAAGTATGAAAAAGAACTCTCACACGATGATATCTATCATACGGTTTTTGAACAAAGCGCCACGCTCGATCACAATGATATCCGAATGGTTACCAACATCAATCTGTTCGACGAAAACGATGCGCTCATTTATATGGACGAAAACAAGATTAAAGCATTCGCCTTTAATCAGACTGCTCCAGATTCGGCTTTTAAACAGGAAATTGCCGAAAATACAGAAAATACACCAGATAATGGCGAAAATGCCAACGACACCGCAGAAAACGGCGTAAAGGCGCCAGCCGTGGCCAATGCAGATGACGACGATGCCGAAGTTGCAGAAAGCGCCCCGAATTGCGTTCGCAATGATGCACGTCCCGAATGCATCGAATATTTCGCCGAACAATTCAGCGAACAAAATGATGAAGCGGCGCTCGATATCGTGTCCGACCTCATCGCCAAAGCCATGTCCGAAAACGCCTTTTCAAAAGATTGGTTAATGACGACGCTCAAGCAATTCGCCGAAGATGACGAACTCGGCGACATGGCGGCATTCGAAAAAAGCGTCGATTTCATCATCACGGCCTTCAAAGAGCAGGACCTCGAAAAACTGCGCAAACAGCGAACATCAAAACTGTTTGAACTCGCTCAGGTCACGGATCCAAGCGAAAAATTCAAACAGCTCGTCGAAAGCGCCGTATGGTGCCTGGGCGATCCGGTTGCCTTCTTGCCCAAAAACGACGTTAGCCCCGCCGTTCTGGCCGCAGCCGTCGATTCCAAAGATTTCGAAGTCATCCCGTCCGGCTACCCCGTGATTTACCGCGCCATGAATGCATCCGTCATCCACAACCAGATTTGGAGCCTTGTCTGCTCATTCATCATGGTATTCATCGTGCTGTGCTGCTTTATCGGCGTCATTCGCGCAGCCATCGTATCGCTCATTCCCGCATCCGTCACAGTATTGCTCACATTCGGCACAATGGGTGCACTCAATATCGGCATGGACGTTGGTTCGTCGATGATCGCCGCGATTTCCCTCAGCGTCGGCATCGATTACGCCTGCCACCTCATCTGGAAATACCGTGTTTCGAACCTCAAGCCCAAATCACTCGCCGCAGAATGCGCCGATCATGATGGCAGCGTCTCAATCGAATCCGCCGAAGCACACATCCAGAACGCCAGCGATCGCATGCTCGAAACAACCGGCTGGGGCATCGTTATCAACGCACTCGAAGTGGGCATCGGCCTGAGCGTGCTCTATTTCGGCGAACTGCTCCCGATGCGCAATTTCGGACTCCTCACCGGATTTGCCATGATCGTCAGCGCCATCGCATCCCTCGTGCTGCTTTCGGCCCTCCTGCGCATGGTCTCAATGAATCGCTTCAAACGCTATATGCGTAAAAGCTAATATTTTGGGGGGCACGGCTATGCGCCAGAAGAGACGTTCTGCGAAACGTCTCTTTACAGGCGCATACGCCGCACCATCGCCGAGGGCACCTGCAGTGTCCTCGGCGATTGCATATTGGCGCTCGCCTAAAGACGTGTCACGGCACGTCTCTACGGCTCGCCTGCGCGCCTATCGCCTGCGGCAATACGGCGCGCAATAATGAGAACCAGCATCATTCCCAATGACGAACTGCTTCATTGTAATAGGTAATCAGACGTGGTTTTGCCATGCTATTAATTTCAACATCCGAGGCAACTTCGTCTTTTGCAAACACATAGAGCGCAGGGATGATTTCGTCGGTGAGATAGCGAGTATCTACAGATAATTTGCGGTTTTGACGAAACTCACCTTTCACGGCCATATTAAATCCCCAGTCACCAAAAGCCGGCACCTGTAAATGATATGGACGGACGCTAAATCCTTCACTTTCAAGCGTTTTGTTAATACACCAGAAGGCGCGTTTTGCATAAAATGGCGAAGTGGATTGTATATTCAAAACGCCACCATCCCGCAGTGCTCTGCCACATAATCTATAGAATACATTTGTATATAATTTGTTGAGCGCTGTATTGTTGGGGTCCGGAAGATCGACGATGATTAGATCAAATTGTCGATTAACGGATTCGAGGTATTTATAGGCATCGGCATTAATGACATGCACCCGGCTGTTATCGAGTGAATTGTGGTTAAGTTCCTGTATAATATGATTGGTGCGGCAGAGAGCGGTGATGACGGGATCGAGGTCGACGAGCGTAATATCTGTATCGGGATATTTGAGCAATTCACGCGCAGCCATGCCATCGCCGCCGCCAAGGATTAATATATCGCGCGGTGACTCGACATAAGACATGGGAATGTGTACAAGCGCTTCATGATATCTGTATTCATCACGAGAGGAAAATTGTACATTCCCATCAATATATAATCGTATATCATTGCGGTGTTTGGTAACGACGATTTTTTGATATTCAGACTGCTCCATGAGGACGATTGGATCACGATAGAGACCGCCTTCGATAAATCTGCCGATGTTTTCCGAGAAAATTAAGCCGGATAACATGATCGCCATCATACCTATCGCTATGGCACTAAAAACTTTATGATATTTGATGTTATTTTTATATTTAATAAGAATGAGGATGGCTGCAATAATATTGCAAGTCCCCATCAGAAAAGATGTGGCGAAATAGCCGAGATGCGGCAGGAGCAAAAGAGGAAATGCGATTGAACCGGCGAGTCCACCAAGATAATCGAAACTGAAAATTGAAGATAACGTCATGCGGAGACTATTGCCGCTGCCTTCGATAATTCGGGTGAGAACGGGAATCTCAGCGCCGACGAATACGCCGATGATCACGACTTCGATATACATGACGACGGCAGACGCAACGATATATAAGTGGGCGAGAAAGAGCAATAATGCACAGGCACCACCGAAAATTCCGACGCCAATCTCAATTCCAATAAACCAGTCGAAGAGATTCTTCTTAAAAAACCTCGACAGATAGGAGCCAATTCCCATTGCAAACATATAAACGCCGATTGTTGTCGAGTACTGAAGGGTACTGTCGCCAACAAGATAAGAGCTTAGAGCGCTTATAATGAGTTCATATACAATGGAACACCCTGAGATGAGGAGAGTCGTAAACATGAGTAGCCTGAATGGCGTACCCTTAGGCTGTTCGGTACGCGCTTCTTCAGGCCGTTTGACACTCTCCTCTTTGATTTGTTCGGCACTCTCCTGAGTGGTCATGCGATCGCACCACTAACAATCATGGAAAGTCCTACGAATATACCAAATACCATGATACCCGCTGCGGCATTACCATCGCCAATTTCCTTGTTGAGATCATATTTGCGATTGAAGAGTTTAACGGCGACGTATCCAAGAACGAGGAAAATAATGCCGATAATTGAGTAGATGGCGCTTGAGAGAATGCCTTGAAGATTAATAAAATGATCCGCTGCATTGGCAACTGCCGGGGATGAGATAACGGAGCGAATGATGAAGCCCGTGGCAATATAAGCGCCAGCAGAAATCCAGCCAACCGCCTGGTTTTTCTTCTTTATTTCCTCGGGAAAAGAACAAGGAATGACGAGATCAACGGCAAAACTGCCGAAGAGCATAATGACAAGACCGAGTACGACGTAGATTGAGATGCTTGCCAGATCGGTCAAATAATTCATGAAATCCATAATGACTCCTGGAAGAAAGTGATTTAAAGATGAAAGAAACGCTAATATTTACAAATGGTGTCGGGGTTATTTGCCAAAATGCATGCCGCCACCGGACGAAGATCTCGTTCTGCGGCTTGCCCGACGGATGCTGCGGGCTTGTACACAACTATCGTATTCAGCTTTGCACTGTGCATAGTTGGGATCTGATGTGGAACACGATTTACAGGAATCTGAGCATGAATCCGGCAGGCAGGAGGCCAGCGGGAATAAAACAAAGACTATACCGATGATGATATAGCTGATAATCGATCCAATCGAAAATCCTTCGCCGTCGGAAGATGAAGATGACGAATAGCTGGAAAATGACCGAGTCTCGAAGGGGGGATTGTCAAGAATTTGAATATCGATTTCCTTAACGTAATGCCCTTCACTGTACTCGGTCTCGTCTTCCCATTTTTCGACAGAAAACGTACGATCTCCACAATCGTCTTCGTATTCAGTGAATCGCACGCTTTCGCCGATATCGACGTCTGTATCTCCAAATTTCCCCGTCACATAGGCGGTTCCCTGATCGACCACTTTGTAATTATCTGGCGGGCACCTTGATGAAGCGACATTCGAAAGTACGAATTCGTTATCGTTATTATCGACAGATAGCCAGAATATACCGCCACTGGCGCTTCTGAGGTTATACTCGTCCCATGTGTCTGTTGCGGTGCGATAGGAAATACATCCCGTCACGACGAAGCTGTATGAGCCGATATTTACGCCCTGTCCCTGTTTAAGTTTGATCATATCCGATATTCCTTGTAATTGTTCTGATTTGAATGTTTTCAGCATGCAACGATGCTTTTAACATCCTGCAGATATTGTCGGGAACGTCATGCGCACATGAAAAAATATCGACGGCCGCATATCCGCATTCAGGCCAGGTGTGGATGGAAAAATGGGACGTCGTAATCACGGCAAAATAAGTGATGCCTATTGGCGAAAAGGTATGAACACATTCATCAACGATGGCTGCGCCAATCGCCTGAATCGCCTGATGTGCAGTCTGCACAATTTGTTCACGGCTGTTCAGAATGGTTTGGTCACAACCATACATGTCGATCACAAGCTGTTTTGCTGCATTCTGGGGGTTCATTTTTCGTGATGAAGAGAGAAAACACAACGACATCCACTGCGGATATCATGTCTTATTTATCACATGTTTGCGTATTGGGTTAGCTTTTTTTATTTGCTCGCCTGGGTGCGGCCACTTTGGCCGCACCTACGGCTCGCTTTCGGCCTATGCGCCTTTGTCGCATACGGCCTTTTGGCCGCTCGCTATGCGCCACGTAGGCACATGCCTACATGACGCATACGCGGGCGGCAACCCCTCTTATGGTGGTAATATATATGCTGCATTGACATGACCAGATGCAGGATTAAACCCACACCATTGCTTGGCTTCCGCTAATGTGACGAAAAAGTATTATGCCTCGCACCGCGTATCGCAGATAGTGGGCGGCGCGGCTGCGTATTGAGCGTAGCGAAATAGCCAGCCGCCAGCGTGCTGTAGGGGCGGCCCAATGTGGTCGCCCCAAAGCGAGCGCCTGCAATGTGAACTATTGTTTTTTGCAATCTGCGCGAAAAAAATGACATCGTAGCTTAACGAATCAGTAGACGGATACAACCGCTGATTGGATTGGGGACAGTGCTACCGTATTTACTTTTGGCATGATTTTGTTCAAGCCCGTTAGGGCATGAATATCAATAGCCCCCGGCAACGCCGGGGGATGGTGAATGCCCCCAAAGAAGAAGTTCAATATTGAACCCCACTGGGGGTCTATGAATTAAGGTCATGCTCTGATCCCCCCGTAGTCGCTTATGGATCCAACCGGGGGCTATTGATATAGAACATCTACGGCGTTCATTATACGCTTTTAAATGCGGCAGCCCTGGACATGTGTTGCGTTATGCCCGTAGGTTATGCGCTGCGCGCCAGACCCACGGTTAAGGTTAAGCGCCTCTACGGGGCGCAGACAGTTAAATTACCAGCCACGGCAAGCCCCTCACGATCTCGACGGTGCGCACGCTCAATTCGATGATCCGCAAAACTAAATCGAGAATATACCTCGGATAATCGTGCTCGCGTGCCCAGTCGTTCGGGTCGTTCACAATGATATGTCTTTTGTCGGTGATGCGCTGTACTGTGATTGAATTATTTTGAAATAATTTTATTGCAATATGCTTGTAATGTCGGAATATCATTTTGCACGACATCCCAGGTAATAGTATGATCAACAGTACCATATCGATGCGCAACGATGTTGCGCATCAGCTAAATATCACGCCATGGAATGTCAGGATTCGCTCGTTTAAAATCATCCGTCAAAATAGAAACGATTCACCAATCTGGAGAATACAAAGAGAAACTGCATTTTGATAGACTTTATTGTTAAGAAATATTGCCTGATCATTTCCAAAATGCTCCATAGCCTCTGTAATCTGCTCACAATAATTGATGATATGTTCCAGTATTTGAATATCTCGATTAGTTTCGTTCATATAATAACATCTCGTCTGGTCGTATTGCTTCCAGAAACTGTTCGTCCATTCCTGCTGTAGAAATAAGATCTACCTTGTTACCGAGTGCTTCTTCCAAATCTCCCAACAAACCGGCAAAACGCAGACCTCGAATCTCTCCCTTGTCGATTCTCAGATCGATATCGCTCTGTTCTGTCGCCTCACCGCGGGCATAAGACCCAAACAGATAGACACGTTCCGCGCCGTATTCTTTTGCCAGCCGGCTAACGATTTGTTGTATATCCTGTATGGTGGTCATAATTTCCCTTAGGTATTGCCATGCGCCCCATACGCATGGCTATTGGCTATTATAGCGGTGTTCGGCAATGAGCGCAAGCACTGGTGGGCATGCGCTGCGCTAAGCCTGTGGGTGACGCGCTGCGCGCTAACCCCAAGGTTAAGGACAAGCGCCCCAACGGGGCGCAGACAGTTAAATCGCCAGCACTGGCAAGCCCCTCACAATCTCGACGGTGCGCACACTCAATTCGATGATGCGCAAGACCAAATCGAGAATATATCTCGGATAATCGTGCTCGCGAGCCCAGTCGTTCGGGTCGTTTATGATGATACTGTTTTGGTCGATGCTGACCTGATATTGATCGACCTGCCAATCCAATGCACTGCGTGCACTATTTTCCGTCCTGCCACAGAGGATGAGAATTCCACTGTATTGGTAGCCCCATCATCCTCAATTCTTCAGGTGTGACCACATAACGATTAAACAAATCATTCATTGAAATGGGCCATTCCCACTCTGGGGAAATAATGTTCAAAAAATATCGGCATATAAACAATAGAAAACCTATATGCGAAGTTTCAATGGAACCACAGCTTTGTTTAATCTTCTCAAATTTTGGAAGCCTCCACTTCACATTATAATACGCATACCAGTGAATATCACATAATCGATTGGGTAACATTGGGCGTGTTCCCCAAGTTCTGTCCCAAATACGCATGTGATGTGCACAGGCGTTTCTCAAAGTATTCAAGGACCGAAGAAAAGAATCCAGTACAATGGATGGTAAACCAATGTTTTTAGCAATCGCATTTTTAATATTCTTATCCGAATATTTTATAAAATATGTAAGATCACCAAAATCCATAAATTCAGCGGCCATCCATATTGGAAGATGGTCTTCTTTATAAACTTC
>JAEEGL017339852.1_pt1 | contig 10496 bp, 10 predicted proteins | sample 9134231 | NCBI WGS metagenome assembly JAEEGL01 (sample SAMN16246548, study PRJNA631951) | gut metagenome | biome: gut microbiome; feature: rumen; material: fiber-attached | host: Bos | place: Iran: Karaj | collected 2018-10 | reverse complement strand
ACATGGGTTCCTAAGCAGTAGATGCAGGACTGTCCACCGTCAAAACGGGTTTCGATCATAAATGATTGCATGTCATCGGCGAGCGGTATATCATTGGATATGGTACTATAAAATACAATGCAGTCACTAAACGACAGGCTGTTATATGAAGTTATGACTTCTTTGAGTGCTGACATAAGCATGGCCTCCAAAAGAACAGATGTTCGATAGTTAAATTATATCGAACAAACGTTCTTTTGTCAACCATGAAAACGAAAATAGCCATCAGGCATTACTCTTTTTTTATTCCGTATTCTTCACATATTCCCGCGAATTCGGGCGAATTGGCAAATCCTGAGAATAATTCTTCTCTGGTCATTCCGTCTTTGAGTCTCTTAACCCAATCTGTTTTTCCTGCCTTGTCAGAAGGTCTTCCAAGAAGTGCCTCATACATTTTTTCTACATATACTTCATCGCTGTATCCATTGTTCCGGAATTCTGTGCTGTTTACAAATCCCCATGCACATTCTATTCCATTTCTTTCTTGCGAAAGAAGCATTCTTACCCAGTACTCCTGACCTTCCTGTTCACCTGCTCTTTCAAGACATGTTCTATAAAGTCTGTCAACGAAAAGATTATAAGTATTTATCGGCAAAAACGCTGTATTTCTTTAATAAACACACTTTTACAGCTTTTAGCTTCATTCTTTTTAATACCCATACCAGAAGTATATAAAATAATATACAATTAGTATTGATAGTGCGTTGATTTTCATCACCACGGCATATAGAATATAACCATAGATACGAAAAACACAGTTTTAAAGGAGATACATCAATGGAAATGAAACTCGCTGAAAACATAAAAAGATTAAGAAAAGAGAAAATGCTCACTCAGGAACAGCTTGCGGAAGTTTTGGGAGTAACGGTCGGAGCAGTATACAAATGGGAAGCCGGTATATGTTTCCCGGAACTCAAACTCATAATGGAACTTGCGGATTTCTTCGACAGCTCGGTCGACGTTCTTCTGGGTTATGAAATGAAGGACAACAGCGTCGGAGCAACAATCGGGCGACTTTACGAGTACATCAACAATTCGGATATTGCCGGTATTGAGGAAGCCGAAAAAGCCCTTGTGAAATACCCCAACAATTTCACGGTGGTTTATCTGAGTGCAACACTCAATCTTGTCATGAGCGGTGCATATCTCGAGAAAAAGTATTCAAAGCGCGCGTATGAACTATTTGAAAAAGCCCTTCTTTTGATAGATCAGAATACCCTTTCCTATGTAAGCGATATGACTCTGTACAATCTGATGTCCCAGGCAAAAATGATGTCGGGCGAAGCGGAAGAAGGAGTCGAAATACTTAAGAAGCACAATAAAGAAGGTGCTTTCAACGATATCATCGGATTTGCTCTTTCGGCATACTGCAAAAAACATGATGAAGCAGCCGGTTACTTATCTTTATCAATGCTGCAGAGTTTCAGAAACATCACGGAAGCAGTTTACGGATATTCATCGGTTTACTGTTCCAAGGGAAAATTCAAAGAGGCTGAAGAAATACTTCTCTGGGGCATAAACTATATGGAAAGCCTCAAAGTTAGCGAAGAGCCCTCCATTATCGATAAATATAACAGTGTTTCCCTGGCAATCCTTTCGTATGTATACCTTAAATCGGGCAACGAAAAGAAAGCCAAAACAACATACAAAAAAGCAATCAAAAAAGCAGAAGAATTTGATGCCGATCCAAATTACGACGTAAATAATATCAGATTCGTTAATCCCGGCGAAAGTTATAACCTTCACGATATGATTGGCAAAAAAGCATTGGAAAGTATCGACAAAGTTCTGGAAACATTTGATGACAAAAAAGCACTTTCAAAATTAAAAAATCTGTGAGTTTAAAAAGTACTCTGAAGTTTTTCGTATCCAAAAACCAAAAGTAATCTGAAGTTTTTCGTATCAAAGAATAATATACAGGAGATACGCCATGAATAAGAAAACATTATATAAACAGCTTACCGCTGAATTTTATAAGAAAAACAAAATAATCTTTGTAATCGCAGTTATAGCATCTCTTTGCTCAGGTACCGTAGGTATAGCCTTTTCCTGGGTAATCAAAACCCTTCTTGATACCGCAGCGGGAACAGAAGGTTCAATGCCTTTTGATAAAGTATTAATCGTTGTTGCAATCATTCTGCTTCTGGCAATCACTTTTGCGATGATGGATTACCTGTCCCGTCCGAGATTCATTAAAAAAGCAATGCTTCAGTATAAGAATTTCGCATTCGAAAAACTGACTCAGAAAAACATCTCTTCTTTTAAGTATGAAAACACTGCTTTATACATCTCCGCTTTAACCAATGATGCAACGAGTATCGAAGCGGATTATCTTGGCAAGAAACTTTTGCTTATAACCAGAGCGGTATCCTTTTTCGGAGCACTCGGAGTTATGATTATCACTTCTCCCATTCTTACACTTACTGCAATCGTTGTGATGCTTATCCCTGTTGCGGTTTCGCTTATCACAGCATCAAAACTTGTCAGTGCTGAAAAGAACGTATCAGATAAAAACGCAGATTTTGTAACATCTGTAAGTGACTGTCTCAGCGGATTTAAAGTTGTAAAAAGTTTTAAAGCCGAAAATGAAATCTGCAAAATATTTAACGAAGACAATGATAATCTTGAAAAAGAAAAATTCAGAAAAGACAGAATCAAAACTCTTATCGGATCTTTGGGAAATCTTGCAGGTGCACTCGCACAATTCGGAGTATTTATTGTCGGAACGCTTTTGTGTATCAAAGGAACCGGAATGACATCGGGCGTTGTAATGATGTTCGTAAATCTTATGAACTTCCTCATTCAGCCCGTATCCGAACTCCCTGCACTCTTAGCAAGTCGCAAAGCAGCACTGGGCCTTATCGAAAAGCTCGCAGAAGCACTCGAAAAGAATACCGAAAGCGAAGAAGGAAAAGAACAACTCTCATTCGAAAAGTCAATCAAGTTCGATAACGTATCTTTCGGATACAGCGATGAAAAAGAAGTATTGCATAACATAAATGCAGAATTTGAAGCAGGCAAAGCATACGCCATCGTAGGCGGAAGCGGCAGCGGAAAATCGACTCTTTTAAACCTGTTAATGGCATCCTCAAACGATTACCGCGGAAACATCAGATTCGACGGTCTCGAAATGAAGAATATCATGCCGGAGTCCTTATACGATACGGTCTCCATGATCCAGCAGGATGTTTTCGTATTCAATTCTTCGGTAAAAAATAACGTTACAATGTTCAAGGATTTTGACAAAGAAGAAATTGACGAAGCGATAACACGTGCAAGACTTGACGGTTTTGTAAAAGAAAAAGGTGATGATTATCTTTGCGGAGAAAACGGCAAAGGCTTATCGGGCGGTGAAAAGCAGAGAATCTCGATTGCAAGAACTCTTTTGAAAAAATCTAAGGTTCTTCTGGCTGACGAGGCAACTTCAGCACTTGATGCCGACACTGCATTTCAGGTTTCAAACGACATCCTCAACCTGACAGGAATCTTACGAATCGTGATTACACATTCTCTCGATGAAAACCTTCTTAACAGATACGATGAGATACTTGTTTTAAAAGATGGAAGGATTGAAGAAAAAGGAACGTTTGACGATCTGATTTCAAGAAAAGGATACTTCTACGCTCTTTATACCGTAGCACACTAAAGCAAACCGGGGACGTGGTTTCGCTTCAAACAACAGAACACTAAAGCAAACCGGAGAGACGTGGTTCTGCTTCAAACAACAGCACTACAAAATGAACTGAAAACTCCATCCCTTATATCTAACTAAAACACACCAAAATAAAAGAGACCGTCACGCATTACTGTTAGCGCGACGGTCTTCTTTATTGTTTTTTTATTATAAAATTCCAAGATATTTCTTAAGTTCAGGCAGGCGTTTTTCGGCTTCGCTTCGACCGATCTGATATACTCTCTCAAGTTCGTCAGGGTTCTTTTCGGTACGCTTGATGCCGAGATCTTTAGGAGGTCTTATGACGAAGATTTTTCCTTCTTTTTCCATCTCCTTTATCGCGCTTGTCTGACCATTATACATGTTGTGTCTTGTCGTCATAATCTTTGCAATATTCGGATATTTAAGAAGTGCCAGGCGATAGATAAGTCCGGCCTTGGTTTTGTGTTTTACAAAATCGTAAGGCTGTGTCAGAACGGCAACGTTTCTGTCATACCCTTTTTCTTCCATGAATTCGTACGGAATCGAATCCGTAATTCCGCCGTCAAGAAGCGTATACCCGTCGACTTTTACGGGCTTTGAAACCGTGGGCATTGATGCAGATGCTCTAATCCATTCAATGTCTGTCGCATCACATGTTAAGCACTGATGAAATACGATTTCTCCGGTATCCAGATCAGTCGCTCCGACATAAAACTCCATCGGATTTTTCTCGAATGTTTCCCAGTCAAAAGGATCGAGAACTTCGGGGATTTCGTGATAGCAAAACTGTGCGCCGTATATGTCGCCCGTAAAGATAAGCGAACGGATGCTGCAGTATCTCGGGTCTCTTGAATATTTCTTGTTGTATCTGACCCCTCTGCCTATCTGTTTTGATTTAAAATTCGTACCGAAAATGCCGCCTGCCGATATTCCGACCATGCCGTCGAACTCGATGCCGTTTTCCATAAAGACATCCAGAACTCCGCTGGTAAACATACCTCGCATTGCGCCGCCTTCAAGTATAAGTCCTTTTTTCATGCCACCTCTTATCAGTATTTATCTCAAGTCAGGATAAAACATTTTGTATTTTTTCACGCAATAAACATTATACAATAATATCACAAAAATAAAATGTCTTTTACTCACATTTTATTATCAACAAAAATATCAATTTAACTTAAACTTATCGCCCAAAATCGAAATGCTTCCCGACAATTTCCTTTATAAAAAAAAACAGTTGTGATGAAATGCCCCTGCTCGTGCACAGACCTCATTCGACGCAAGCCGGAAATTTTCCTTATTTGGTCCTGAAATATAAAGCGCCGTATATCCGGATGGTTGGTATACAGCGCTTAAAATGGGAATATAATGGAAATATTTAAAAAGGGGAATATGAATAATGAAAATTACCGACTGAATTATTTCAGCGCCTCTTTAAGTACTTCGAGGTTAGCCGTCATAATCGAAAGGTAAGTTTTTCCTGCTTCAATATCAGCTGATGTTGTTGTCTGCATTGAGTCAAGTGTCAGGATTTTCTGGTCCTTTGACTGTGTGTTATCTTTTACAGTCTCAGCAATCTTGTGCTCTGCACCTTCGATTGTCATTACAGATTTAAGGTTGAGTTCATCTACTTTTTCTGCAAGGAAAATTACTGTATTAAAGCTTGCTTCAACCTCTGTTGAACAGCCTGCAAAAGCTGCATAATAATCAAGTCCGTAATCATCAGCCATATATCTGAAAGGGAATCTGTCGCCGAAAAGAAGTGTCTTGCAAGATGCAGTATCAACTGCTTCCTTGTACTGTGCATCAAGGTCAGAAAGTTTAGTCTTGTAAGCTTCAACGTTGGCTGCATATGTATCCTTGTTTTCGGGATCTATTGTTTCAAGAGCGTTTGCGATTTCATCACAGAGAACAGATGCATTTCTTAAAGAAAGCCATACATGCTCATCGCTCTCATGCTCTTCATGCTCATGATCATGCTCTTCTTCACCGTCTTCGTGATCGTGTTCTTCACCGTCTTCATGGTCATGGTCCTCGTCACCGTCCTCGTGATCATGTTCCTCACCATCTTCATGGTCCTCGTCACCGTCTTCGTGATCGTGTTCTTCACCGTCTTCATGTTCATGCTCATGTTCCATGCCTTCAACGATTTCTTCTTCCTTAACGCTGTCGCCGAGTGCTTCAAGAAGATTGATCACAATCATGTCTTTGTTTTCGCTTGTTTTAAGAACATCGTCAACCCATTCATCCGACTCGCCGCCAACATAAATGAACAGGTCGCAATCCGATATTTTAGCCATATCGCTGAATGTGGGTGTATAGTTGTGAAGATCTGCTCCGTTATCCAAAAGAAGAGTCATCTCCGCATCGGAAATCTTTTCTCCGAGAATTTCTCTTGTCCAGTCATATTCAGGAAAAATTGTTGTAACTATTTTGATTTTATCTCCCGAGCCCGATGCACTTTTTGCATTCGCATTACCTGCACCTGACACACATCCTGTAAGTGCACAGACAGTCATCAGAGAAGCAATCATAAAAGATAAAATTTTTCTCATATTGTTTTTCATGCCACGTTTCCTCCGTATTATATATGTCATGTCTTGAAAATGAATTAACCGCTTAAAAAATGTGTTATATCTGCAACTTATATGTTTTGGAAAATCCTTTTCAAACACGTTGCATATATACATTTTTAAATTTGTATCCTGGTTGCAAATATACACTTTGAAATTGTTTTGCAACACAGTTGCATATTATAGACATGTAAAAAGTGTTTGTCAATACTATTTGCAAATTTGTTGCAAATCTTCGTGAAGGTGTTGCAAATTCATTAAAAAGAATTGCCATAACGACCTCTGCTTATCTGCCGGCAAACATGTTTATATTACAATTTGATTTATTTCAATTTAAAAGCGGTACCTCTTTTGAAGTACCGCAGTTTTCTTAAGTAATATTACTTTTTGCTTTTAATATTTTAGAATTTACTTTAGTAATATTATTTCTTTTTCTTCGCCGGTTTCTTTATCTTCGAAGGCTTGTTGCAGTCTGTGCACTTGCCGATAATCATTGTCTGCGAAGAATTTACATCAAGCCCGTAAATCGATTGCATTTTCTCTTCGAATTCATCCACGAACTCACTCTCGAGATGGAAAATCTTTCCGCATTCGCTGCACTGCGCATGCAAATGTTTGTCGCAGTGATCGTGCTCTTTTGAATACTGATAATACCACGCATCCTGATTGGGTTCTTTGTATCTTATCAGTTCTCCGAGTTCACAAAGACGATCAAGATTACGATAAATGGTAGTTCTGTTTATGCTTTCAATATCGTCTTTTACGCAATCGTAAAGTTCCCTTGCAGTGAATCTTTTGTCGGAATGTTCTTTAAGATAATCAAGTATATATTCTCTGGCTTTTGTCTTGTAAACATTCATAGGTTAATGAAATCTCCTTTACACTTTCGGAAAACTATTTTCGAAAATCATGAATTCAAAACTCTATTCTGTTTATATTCAATTTACAGAGAATTGTCAAGAAGCTGATAAAGTATGCGATATAAATCCTCGGCATCCTTCCTCGAAAGTTTCACGCAGCTGCCCACTTCCGCAGGAATGTTGACTGCATAATCCTTGAATTTATCTCCTTCTTCGGTAATTTCAACCACGAGAACACGCTCATCTTTTTCGCTTCTTTTTCTTGTGATAAATCCGCGTTTTTCAAGTGTTTTAAGCAACGGAGTGAGTGTTCCGCTATCGAGATAAAGTTTCTTTCCGAGATCCTTTACGCTTATTTTTTTTACTTCCCAGAGAACCATCATCGTGATGTACTGAGTGTAGGTCAAATCCAGTTTTGAAAGATACGGATGATAGATTTTGATTATTTCTCTTGAAGCCGCATAAAGCGGAAAACAAAGCTGATTATCCAGTTTTAACGCATCGTATTTACTCATTTTTCTGCTCCGTCATTTAGATAATTTTACAGAAGTTCTGCTACCTTTGCATCAAGGTCTTCCATTGAATATGTAGGCTCGAAACGTGCAACGATATTGCCTTCGCGGTCGATTACGAACTTCGTGAAGTTCCACTTGATGTTGCCGTTGTTCTTGTAATCCTTGTCAGTTGCCTTTACCACGCCTGACATCATGAGAGCCTTGGGACCTTTTCCGAAGCCGTCGAATTTGGTGTTAGTTGTAAGGTACTTCCAGAGAGGAAGTGCGTTCTCGCCGTTTACATCAACCTTTGCAAACTGAGGGAATGTGATACCGAAACGTCCCTTGCAGAACTCGTGAATTTCCTCGTTGCTTCCGGGTGCCTGATTAGCGAACTGATTGCAGGGGAAATCAAGAATCTCAAGTCCTTTGTCTTTGTACTTGTCATATATCTTCTGAAGGTCTTCGTACTGGGGTGTGAATCCGCAGCCTGTAGCCGTATTGACGATAATAAGAACCTTGCCTTTATACTCTTCCATTGAAACTTCTTCACCTTTTCTGGTGTTGAATTTGAAATCATAAATGCTCATATGTTGTACCTCCTTAATATTTTAAATCTTCAATATTGTTTCTTTACGCTATTACTTTCTAAAGATATTCCTCTTTTAGAATGTTTGCGTTCATTTCAGTTTCGATTGATTCAATAAATTTTCTTCAATTCGATTGTGTTCAATTAAATTATATTCAATTGTTTTTATTTTTGCAACTACTTTTTTAAATATTTTTTTCTTTTTTTTCAATTTCGATTTTTTTCCCATTCTTTTCTCTTTCTTTTCCCTTTCTTTTTAGTGTGAAGCCTCAGCAAAAACTTTCGAAAAATATTTATTCTTTTTACTGCGAAGTTTCAATTAAAACTTTTTTTGTAAAATATTTATTCTTTTCACTGCGAAATCTCAACAGTAAACTGATGAAAAATTTTAATCTTTTCTTTTTCTTTCCACCTTACAGTCTTAGCAGAAAACTGCTGTAAAATACGTTTTTTTGTGTTAAAATATCTCTGTTTTTAAGAATAGGATTACAGAAAGAAAAAGGGGAAAAAATGAAAAAACGTTTTTTATCTGCATTAAGCATCGGTTTGTGCATGGCAGTAATTGCATGCACTCCAAAGATAACACCGCTCGAAGATCCGACTGTTAAAGATCCTGTAATGGTACCCAAGGAAGATGACGGAAGGATTAAAGTACCCGAAGATGACGGCAGCGGAACAACTTCAGGGCCCGTAAATCCCGAAGATTACAGTGTCGAATATGACAGAGAAGAATTAAGCATTCTTCTTCCGACATTAATCAATAAACTTGTAAGCACTTCGAACTACAAGTGGGAATTTGTTGATTATCTTTACACTTATAACTTCTACCATCTCGAAGAAAGCAAACACGAAAACGAAAGACCTTACACGGGAACATACGAAAACATATCAGAGTACATTGAAAAGATTCCGTATGCAATTCCGAAAGATAAATTCGATTCATGGTTATACACATACTTTAATCTCAAGGTTGGGGATTTTTCGAAATTCTACGATGAATACTATGTTGTGGAATCGGATACCGACTATTACTATTACTATCCCGGCGGTGGCGGAGGTACTTTGTACGAAAGCTGTGCATACATTTACGATACTTCTTTTGCCAAGGATGAAGCTGTTTTCAAAGCCGACGTTTACTTTGATTACGCATGGAACGTCGAGGAACTTACCAAAAAGAGCAGGGACGAAGTTCTTATGGACAAAGATACGGAGTATCTCGACAGTTATGAACTGACTTTCGATACTTCCGACGGAAAATTTCTTCTTGTAGCCGCCAAAGTTCTTGAGGATGAACAGCCGATACGTCTTCTCGGATTTGCCACAGGCGACAAATATAATACTCTTGAGAAATTAAAGAAAGATTTCGTATCCGGAACCGAAATTCCCGGATATACCTACACTGAAGAGCCTTATGTATTTTCCTGGAAAAAAGACGGCTGGGATATCGATTACGATTACAGAGGTGCTGACGCCTACACAATAGGCGGAACCGAAGACGAAAATACAGACAAGCCCATACTCGTAGACTTATACAATTACGATTATGACTATGACTTTACGGATACAAAACCCGAAACGGTACTGGTCGGACATGTGATTTTCTCGGATGATTCGGAAATTCTTTACTACGCCGACGGACATATTAAAATCACTTCGGTACTGAAAGAACTTGCAAAATGATTTAAATAAAAATCAAATTCAGATTACAGGAAGGTTCATCGATTAATTTCGGTGAACCTTTTTTATCACACATTAAATGGTCGCTCGAAAACAATATTTTTTACACAAAAAAGAGACATCTCGCGATGCCTCTTTTTTGTCTGATATATTTGGTTATGGAAAACTGTTATCTGTAAATTAGTTGATGTCTTCCCACTTCCAGTTAACAACTTCGGGAAGGTCTACACCAAAGTCATGGATGTACTGTTTGTGCTCAACAAGCTTGTCGCTCATCTTCTGGTAGAGGTATGCACCTGTGTTTCCAAGCTGAGGTAAGAACTTAAGAGCATCCTGTACAAGGTGGAAACGGTCGATATCATTCTGTACACGTACGTCGAATGCAGTTGTGATTGTACCTTCTTCCTTGTATCCTCTAACATGCATGAGACGGTTGTTGTGACGTCTGTATGTAAGCTCGTGAACAAGTGTAGCATAGCCGTGGAAGTTGAAGATTACGGGCTTGTTTGTTGTGAAGAGCATATCGTACTCTGCATCTGTCAAACCATGAGGGTGCTCATTGTGAGGCACGAGTTTGAAGAGGTCAACTACGTTGATGAAACGAATCTT
>JAEEGL017244258.1_pt1 | contig 10496 bp, 10 predicted proteins | sample 9134231 | NCBI WGS metagenome assembly JAEEGL01 (sample SAMN16246548, study PRJNA631951) | gut metagenome | biome: gut microbiome; feature: rumen; material: fiber-attached | host: Bos | place: Iran: Karaj | collected 2018-10 | reverse complement strand
TGATAAATTGAAAGAATACGCCTGGTGAAGACAGTGCTGTTGAACCACCTGTACCCATTCCGAACACAGAAGTGAAAAGCAGTGACGCCGATGGTAGTGTAGCATTCGCTATGTGAGAGTAGGTCATCGCCAGGCACTTATTAAGATGGAAGGGAGCTTTGAGCTTCCTTTTTTATTTTGAACTTGATTGTTCATCACAGGATTATCCTGGTGAAAACAGTGCTGTTGAACCACCTGTATCCATTCCGAACACAGAAGTGAAAAGCAGTCACGTCGATGGTAGTGTAGCATTCGCTATGTGAGAGTAGATCATCGCCAGGTACTTATAACGAGGGAGTCAGATGACTCCCTTTTCTTTTTTTATTTACTGCTTATTTCCTTTTAGAATTGTCACCTTAAATGCGTCTCTATGCATTTGATTTCCATGTGTCGATAACCACAGCTACTCAATACGGAAATTCAGTTATAGCGGTTTTACGTGCGAGCTTCTTCAGCATGATATTTATGAATGAATTGTAAGCAGTGATTATGTTTCATTTACCGACTTCAGGTAAGAAAACCGTTTGTTTTTATGGATAATTAATCCGGACAATAAGACATCTCCACTCTGATTTTATTATCCGTGTTTGCCGATATCCGGGTATCAGGTTTATAATGTTTCAGATTTTTAGGATTTAAGAATAATAAAAATTCAACCTGCTGATGCTAAAACCTTAAGTGGAAATTGCCGTGTGCCGGTGCTTCTTTTTTTTTTACTCAGACAGGCTGTTTTTTTTAGTGTGTGGCTGTTTTACCGGGTGTGGGCTCAGCGGCTGAGAGTCTCTTCCGAAGGCAGAATACCTATTCAATTTAGCTGTTTTTTTTAAGTAATTCTTTAGGATTACATATGTTAATTCCGTATGGTATAGGTATCTCCGTGCCATGGTATGCAGTCTTTCCATAGACAGCATTTTCACGGTTTCTGCCTGCTGTCGGCGTGGCGACGAGCAGAAGTCTGATATTATTAAAGTTAAATTTAAAGGATATTTTTATGAAACCATATGCTCTTTTAGGCTGGATTGGCTTTCTCATCACCTGTGTAATTTTTATTGTTAATGTAGTTTTATCAAAGCAGTTCCTTAATGCCGGACTTCTGCTTATTCTGGCTCCGTTTATCTGTTACTTTGTAAATAAGCGTGGCTGGTACTGGATTTCCATTGTTCTTTCCCTCTTCCTTCTTGGAGTATGGAGTTCTTTAATGGGTTATTTAAGCAGGATTTTTTAGGATTAGGTATTTTTTTTTTCGGTAAACACGTCTGCCGGAAGAGTCGGCAAATAATTTTTTATGGAAAAAAGGCTGTTTCCTTGCTGGGGAAACAGCCTTTTAGTCAGAATACTTCAGTTTATTTATTCTGCTCCTTTATACATCTGAATCGGCATATTCTGTCACCGTTTGCCCAGCAGTTAATCTCCGTTACGGTGTAGTCTTCTCCTGTATATACCTTCAGCACTCCGGCTAAAAAGCCTTCATCATAGTCACAGACCATTTCATTGGTAGGCGGGAGACCGCTGCAGTCAAGATCGTCGGCAATGGAAACTATAATCTCCTTAAAGTCGGAATCCACGTGTTCCAGTTTCAGAATGCCGATCTTTAGCTTATACAGAACTTCATACAGTTCTCCTATGTACTCATCAAAGCTTGCCTGAGTATTGAGATGAAATCTGGCAAACTCCACCCCGGCAATAAAACCGGCTTCCCTGAAGATATCATTGGCTTCCTTGGAACCGTAGCGTCTGGTGAGTACTTCTATCAGTGAGAATTCCAGCTGACGGTATATGGCTACCGGAACGGTATCCCCAAGATCCGGACGGCCTATACTGATATTGCCCAGATTTTTCCACTGGTACTTCTTGCTTGAGCTGTTCTTATTAAAAATTGCATTCATAATGTTATCTCCCTGTGTGCTGTTGGGCATGCGGTCACTGATAACGACAGTGCGTTTGCTGTTTATGCAGGGATAACCCTTTCCAACAGTTTAGATTGCCGAGATGCTTTATTAGTATTGGCTTTTGGGCTTCTTTTATTATATTTACGATGATATTTTAATTATAGGTTTATATTTTTTTATTTTCTATGATTGACGTACGATATTTATCTAATGGTCGTATGCTGAAAATTCTCCCGAAAACCCGTGATAATCCTCTCCGGAGTTCCGGTGAGCTTTTTAGGAAACTCCGGCGGATGCACTGCATAATTACCTGAAAGTCATCCTGCTCAGAAGCCTTATGAACACCTTTACGCCAGACTTTAATGGAAGGTGGGATATCTTTTTATGAAGACTTGGAAATGCTGTGAACGGCTGATTATTTCAGTTTTTAGGAAAAGTCAGTTCATGCATTTCCGAAAGATGTTTGAATTATTCTGAAAGTACTCTTAAATTTTGCACGGATGTTAAAGTTCACATTTTTGTTTTAATTATTGTTTAAGCCATATTTATTTGTTGCTAAGAAAAACCATTATAGGTAATAATGACTATGAATTGTGCCGGGATCATAAAAATAATTGTTTTATTTATTAAAAAGCACGATTTAAAAGTGTTTTGATTCTGAATTTTTGTGGAATGCCCGATGTTAAGGCACGTCACTTAATATGCTGAAGATAAGAACATATGAAGATGAGGTTTAGTCACCATCTTCTGCAAAACACTCAAATAACCGGCAGTGACCGGCGAGGAGTCGTAACCCCTGACGGCGGGTTTTTTACCTAAAGCTGCGAAACGGAAAATACCGGGATAATATGAATACTGCCGGATAGGACAGTGGTGGCATTGTCCACGACGGTTGAGTTATGTCAGGTTATAAGAGTGAATTGAAAAAATTAAAAACAAATATAAAAATGCATATCTGAATAAAAAAATAACAAGAAAGATATTATTAACTGAAGAATTTAATCCCAGTGTTTAATAATCCTTAATTTTTCAATTATTCATAAGGAGTAAAAATGTCATTAATCAATAAAGACATCATTGATTTCACTGTTCAGGCTTTTGTAAACGGTGAATTTAAACAGGTTTCCAAAAAGGATGTACTCAATAAGTGGAGTGTATTCTTCTTCTATCCTGCCGACTTCACCTTTGTATGTCCTACCGAACTTGAGGATCTCGCCAACAAGTATGAGGAATTCCAGAAGATTGGCTGTGAAATCTACAGTGTTTCCTGTGACTCTCACTTTGTTCACAAGGCATGGCATGATGCCTCCAAGACCATCAAGAAGATCAAGTATCCGATGCTTGCCGATCCGACCGGTACCCTGGCAAGAGGCTTTGATGTAATGATTGAAAGCGAAGGCATGGCTGAACGCGGCAGTTTCATTGTTAATCCTCAGGGAAAGATTGTGGCTTACGAAGTTATTGCCGGCAATGTCGGACGTAATGCTGACGAACTTTTCCGCAGAGTACAGGCCTCCCAGTTTGTGGCTGAGCATGGCGATGAAGTATGCCCGGCAAAATGGCAGCCTGGCGGAGAAACCTTAAAGCCAAGTCTTGATCTGGTGGGTTTAATCTAGAGACTCTTTTTCCGGAGAATGATAATACCGGCGAAATGAAGTATTTATAAAGCGATACTGTCCGGATCCTCATTCGGAATCAGAAAAAATAATAGTTTTAAAGGACAGTTGCGACTGTCCTTTATAGTCTCAGGTATAACCATGGCCGAAATTTCCTTCAGTATCTCCAAAAAAAATGAGGATACTTTGGGGATAGCGGAAAGGTGTACGGCGTACGGCACTTTCACAGAGTATGCGGTTATCTGAGACGGCACCCGGTAAGGCTGCTGCTTTTATTTACGGATTATTTCCCTCTACATATTATATTGGAGTTTACTGATTTCTTTTACTGCTGTTCCCTTACCGGTTTGGTGTTTTAATGATTTAATGATTCAGGCATGCATCCCGGATAAACAGAAGAGCAGTGACGAAATTTAAAAATAACCTTAAAAGGTACAGGAGATTTTTGCATGGATAATTATAAAAACCATTATGATGTAGTCATAGTCGGCGGAGGACCTGCCGGCCTTTCAGCGGCCATTTATGCCGCCCGTGCCAAATACCGGGTTCTTGTGGTAGAAAAGGATCATATCGGCGGGCAGATTACCATTACCTCCGAGGTGGTTAATTATCCCGGCATAGAAACAACCAGCGGGAAGGAGCTTACGGAAAAAATGCGGGTGCAGGCCGCCAATTTCGGAGCTGAATTCATGATTGCCGAGGTGAAGGGCTTTACCGATATCGCCGCCGACATCAAGACCATTCATACGTCAAAGGGTGACATAAAAGCCCTCGGTATCATCATAGCCACCGGTGCCAATCCGCGCCGTATAGGCTTTACCGGGGAAAAGGAGTTTCAGGGGCGAGGGGTGGCTTATTGCGCCACCTGTGACGGTGAATTCTTTACCGGTAAGGAAATACTGGTGGTGGGCGGCGGTTTCGCCGCCGTGGAGGAGGGCATATTTTTAACCAAATATGCTTCCAAGATAACCATGCTGGTTCGGGGAGAGAAGTTTTCCTGTGCCCAGTCGGTGGTAGATGAATTAAAGCATTATCCTTCCATCAGTGTGCGTTTTAACAGTGAAATAGACAGCATTACCGGTGCATCCATGCCGGATACGGCGGTAATAAAAAACAATAAAACCGGGGAAATCAGTGAATATCACGCGGCTGACGGTTCAGGCTTCGGGGTGTTTGTTTTTGCGGGATATGTACCGAATACCGAGTGGCTTCCTGAGGAAATAAAGAGGGATGAACGCAACTATATCATCACCGATATCAATCAGAAGACCAGTGTTCCCGGTGTTTACGCCGCCGGTGACCTCTGCGTGAAGAATCTGAGACAGGTGGTAACCGCCGTGTCTGACGGTGCGGTGGCCGCTACATCTCTGGAAAAGGTGGTGGCGGAAATCCATAAGAAATATGACATCGGCGATCTGACCGTTTACGGTCCCAGCATGAAAAAGCCGGAGGCTGCGCCTAAGGAAGCGGCTGCCGCCGCTCCTCAGACCGAGGCTGATAACGGTAAGCTCTTAAGTGAGGCTATTCGCAGTCAGTTAACCGCCGTGTTTGCCAAACTCACCCGCAATGTCGGGGTTAAGCTCTGGGATGACGGCAGTCAGCTTGCCGGTCTGATGAAGAATTTTATGGATGAACTCAAGGGGCTTTCAGACAGGATTATTCTGTCCTACGAAGATGCCTCCGCCATTGGTGATGATGTTACCGCTCCGGCCATGGAGTTAATCAATGATGACGGTTCCTCTGCCGGTATATTCTTCCATGCCGTTCCCGGCGGACATGAACTCAATTCATTTGTGATTGCCGTTTATAATGTCGGCGGTCCGGGACAGGCGGTGGATGAAGAGGTGAAGAACCGCATCAGTGCCATATCCTCTCCGGTGAAGATTCAGGTGCTGGTATCACTTTCCTGTACCATGTGTCCGGAAACCGTAATGTCAACTCAGAGAGCCGCCACTCTTAACAGAAATATCAGAGCGGAGATGTTTGACCTGGCTTACTTTCCGGAGATGAAAGAAAAATACAATGTAATGAGTGTGCCTTGTACCATTATCAATGGAAGCAGGGTGGTTTTCGGGAAAAAGAATCTTGCGGAGATTGCGGATATTCTGACTGAGTAATCATGATGGCATAAGAGAGATGACAGGCTGAATCTGCCTCATTTCTCTTTTTTCCCGATGCCGACACGGGACAGGGGATTGATTAAAGGGAAATCCCTTATTCAGGATAAAAGAAAAGGACCGGTTTTCACCAGTCCTTTTTTAACCATTTGCTACAATCGGGAATTACTTATTTAAGGCGTCTTTAATCTTTTTGCTGAGGCTTCCCATATCTGTTCTGCCTGTTGCAAGAGGTTTGATAAAGCTCATAACCTTAGACATGTCCTTCATACCTGAAGCACCGGTTTCACTTAAAGCTTTCGCAATAAGTTCATCAACTTCTGCTTCAGACATCTGGGCAGGTAAGAATTCCTGTAATACACTAATTTCGAACTTTTCACCCTGAACCAGATCAGCGCGACCTGCAGCTTCATACTGGGCAGCGGATTCCTCGCGCTGCTTAACCATCTTGGTAACGATGGCAATAATCTGACTGTCATCCAGGGTAATACGCTGGTCTACTTCGACTTTTTTTATCTCAGAGAGCAACAAACGCAACGCACTGGTGCGTTCCTTGTTCTTTGCCAGCATTGATTCCTTAATTCGAGCGTTTAAATCTTCACGTAAGGACATAATCTCTTTGACCTAAAAAGTTACGATTAAAATTAAAAATTAGTATAAACGATTGTGACGTGCATTTTCGCGAGCAAGCTTCTTAGCCTGACGCTTAACTGCAGAAGCCTTAGCGCGTTTACGAACAGTAGTTGGCTTTTCGTAAAATTCACGGCTGCGAACGTCTGCTAAGATACCTGCTTTTTCGCAAGAGCGCTTGAAACGACGTAATGCTACGTCAAATGGTTCATTTTCACGTACTTTAATAATTGGCATGTGCCATCACCTCGATAATAAAAAAAATAATGAGCTTCCCACGTGATATAAGAAAGACTCATCTATGGACATCCTATGCTGTACCGGTAAGTCCCGGCAGATACTGCCGTTTTCATCTGGTACAGACAGAAATAATTGTGCGAATTTTAATACTTTTAGTCGATATTGTAAACAGTTATTTGATGTTATTGCCGGAAAAAATGGTGTTCCCGGAGTATCGGAGAGCAAAACGGCTGATTTGCGGCTGTGGGGCCTGCATTAATGGTGTTTATTGCAGTTAATGGGAGTTCCCTGAGTCCTGTTTAACGGACGTGTTAAACCGGCGTTACGGAATATTCTCAGAACGTTTTTTTTAGTGGAATTCCTTATCCTCAGTCTCTCTCTTATAAGGATTAAGGGAGTGATGCGGATTACCGGAAAATAATGAGAATTAAAGTATTAATGAGGATTGGCAGAATAATGGTGATAAGAGAGAAGTAATGCAGGGAAGATGATCATTAGAAAATGGAAAGCGGAAGACAACAGGAATCCATCCATATTGCCGGTACGGCAAAAAAAAACGGTAATGTCTGACATTACCGGAATAAAAATAAAGGAGTAAAAGGAAAATAGTTATAGTATGAGTAATTCTTTTTTTCTGTGTATCTTTTTTTTCTTTTAAGTCTCAGCGCGAGAATTATTCCGGAGCGTTGAGTCCGACTCTGGTTTTCTGGCTGGAATACCTCTTTTCGATGAGAATGTTGTTCTCAAAAATAAAGCAGAGAGTTCTGGTTTCAGCCTTTGCTCCGGTGAAGAACAGACCGATAACCGGAATGACTGCAGCCGGATTAACCTCGGTTTCCGTATTGTTGTAACAGAGGCTGGTTTTATTGCTGTCTATATCCATTTCAGAGGTAGGTGAGCCTAAGGTGCTTAATACGTCATTATAGGTGGCCGTGCCTTCCCTAAACTGCTCGCCAACGCTTCTTTCCACATGGGCCGGGGGAGTGGTGCATGCCGTAACGGCAAGACCGGTAAGTACCGTTAAAAACAGTTTTTTCATTTCTTATTAATCTCCGAATTGTTTCAGTTGTTTTGTGCTTTTTTGTATTTGTATTGTGATAATAATTATAATAATAAATATAAAAATTGTCAATAACAATATTGATTATGTGCTGATTGATAAAATAATTACCGGCAACTCTTTTGAAATGATATGGAGAGAAGGTCTATGGCTGTGTTGGAAAATGAATCATGATTATGATAAAGTTGGCGGTGTTGGCGATATCTGCAGTGAATCCTGAATGATATTTCTGTGATTTTGGATGTCTTAAACCATGGCTCTTTCCAAAAAGAATATAATGGTTACCGGTTGGAGGTACTTCTGCCGGTAAGCATAAGGAATTGAGTCTGATACCCTGCAGTGCCTTTCTCTTGGATTTAACGGTAAAGTTGATGCAATGACTTCGAGTAAAATTAATGGCTGGTGCCATGCCGGTGATTTTTCCTTTGATTTCAGTGACAGAAAGAATCCTGTTCTTCATGTGGTTTTTCATATCAGTGAAAATGAGGAGCGGAATCTTTCCGTCAGGATTAAATTTGACAGGCGGAAGCGCACTAAAATCAGTATTAAGCTGGAGTTTCAGCAGCTGATTCTGCTGTTTCCCTATGGCTTCTGCAGATTAAGCCGCAGGGATTTGGCATCACTGATTATTGAGAGAGCTGATTTTCTGGTGTCATTTTTTAATGATCTTGCAGAGCGGGGGAAAATTCCCTCTGATTTTTCAGAAAGCGGTTCATCTGCCGGTTTTCACAGGTCTAAAGACTCTGACGGCAGCATCATCGCCGAATTTGCCGAGGCAATCAATCATAATCCGCTAAGATGCATCCCGGTAATTTCTCCGGAGCTTTTTCGGAAGGTTTTTTCCCTGAAATGTCCTCAGTACGTTCATCTCATTAATAGCGGTGATAATCTTTCTGAACTGCTTTTGAGTATTGACGCCGTTAAAGGCGGTGCACTTCCTTTACAGGATGGTTATGATACGGCAGGTGATCCTGATTTATACAGTCACTGCAATGTGCTTTTCGGGCATCTTGCCGAGTTAACATTAACCAAAATGCTGCCTCTCTGTATGGAATATTCCGGCAAAATGAATCTTTCCTTCAGGGATATCCGTATTCGTCTTCAGAGAACCAGATGGGGGAGCTGTTCCAGTGGTAAAAACATCAGTTTCAGCTGCCTTCTGGCAGCCACAGATGAGGCCTGTTGCCGGTATCTGGCGGTTCATGAGCTGGCTCATTTAAAACATATGGATCATTCCGCCGCTTTCTGGGAAACGGTGGCTGCGTTCTGTCCGGATTATATGGATTGTGAACGGAAACTTCATGACTACAACAGAATCTATATGCCCAAAATCCGGAAACTTATGGATCTCGGCAGTCTTCCTCCAGGATTTGGCAATGTGGTTCTGGCGAGTGTCCGCTCAAAGCCTTGAAAAATCATAATTTCAGACAATTTTAAATCATTTACCTAAAATGTAATATTATTCAAAAGCGTTAAAAGATGAATATGTACAGGGTAGGGCTACTTCATAAATAGGCACCTCCGCACAAATTGTTTTCTGTGTTTTGTATTTCTGAAATGATCCTCCGAGTAGTTAAGTGGCAGTACGCACTAAAACAACCTGCTTCCATTAAAACTCATGGCATTGTTGTGGCAAAATACGGTATCTTTCGATGTAATCTTTTAATTCATCGAATGTTTGTGGCGGGGTTATCCGATACCCGGATAAACTTTATAATTTTGAATAGAATCATCGTCATCGCATATGGCTTTAATTTCGTTAAGAATTTGAGTCAATGCGCTGGCAATGGTTAGAGAATCTGATTTTTCTATATAGCAATTCAGTTCATCAACACCAATGTATTCCATGTTCAAATTGATCTCTTCCTCAATATGATGACTCAAGTTTCCCACTTGAATTTCAGGGGATAAACCTTAATCCATGCGGTTTAGGTGTTCTTTAAAAACATGCGTTGATTTTTTTAGAAAAAATATTGAAGTTCTTTTGAGGTGGAAAAAACGATATTTAAAAATCGTCACAACCATTGAAAAATAAGGATTTTGTGCGTGTTTTGTGGTATAATAATTGATATCAACTCGGAATTAAAATCCCACGAAAACACGCGAGGCTATGATACACCAAATGAACAAAAATTTCTCTAGATATTCCGCTTTTCTCAGCATTTTTTCTTTATTCGGATTCACCACCATGCTTAATAGAGCAGGGTTCTATAAAATCAAAGGTCTTTGCAGTGTAGAAATGATTAAGGAACTGCTCATAAGCAATATGGTTGGTAAAAGTGTTAATCGTTATGCAAAGAGTGGAATAGCTGTGAATGGAAGTAATGGTACATCCAAGAGCTCACTGTACAGATTTATGTCAGAATCAAGCTATTCATGGAGAAGCCTGCTGACTCAGCTGGTTGTCAATGTTGTCAGTCGTACAAGCAAGTTAACAGGTTCAGATAGAATAAAAACATTCTGCATTGATGATTCTGTAATAGATAGAAACAGAAGCTCCAAAGTGCAGTTATCTGCTAAAGTTTACGACCACTGCACACATACCTTTCTAAAAGGCTTTACGTATCTGTCAATAGCCTGGTCTGACGGCAATTCGACATATCCGGTAGATTTTGCCATGGTATCCTCAAAAAAGAATAAGAACTGCCTGAATCCAGTAGACAGTATGGACATTGATGCCAGAAGATCCATCGACAAAAGGATGATTGAGAGCAGAAAAACAAAACCGGAACTGGTTGTTGAATTTATCGACAGAGCCCTTAAAAAACGGCATTATGGCTGATTATGCTCTTTTTGATACCTGGTTTACCACAGAATCTCTTGTTACCAAAATCAGAGCTCTGGGACTCCATGTTATCGGTATGGTAAAGCACATGAACAATGCCTGTTATCATTACAAAAATGA
>JAEEGL016809448.1_pt1 | contig 10496 bp, 13 predicted proteins | sample 9134231 | NCBI WGS metagenome assembly JAEEGL01 (sample SAMN16246548, study PRJNA631951) | gut metagenome | biome: gut microbiome; feature: rumen; material: fiber-attached | host: Bos | place: Iran: Karaj | collected 2018-10 | reverse complement strand
AGGTCTCCAGAAGCTTCCACGCAACAGCTCTGTCACTCGTCTTAAAAACCGCGACCTCCTCGATGGTCGTCCACGCGGTTACATGCGCCGCTTTGGCATGAGCCGTATTACCTTCCGTGAAAAAGCAAGCAAGGGTGAAATCCCTGGTGTAACAAAGAGTAGCTGGTAGGAGAAAGGAAAAGATATGTCATTACAATCTACAGATCAAATCGCTGACCTCATCACCCGCATCCGTAATGCTGGCATGGTTGGCAAAACTGAAATCCGCGTCTCCACTTCGAAACTCAAAGTTGCCGTCGTCGACGCTTTGGTTAAAAACGGCTACCTCGCAAGTTACGAAGTTGAAGAAGGCAAACCACGTGGTATTCTCCACGTCGTAATCGCTAACCCAGGCGAAGTTTCTCGCATCAACGAAATCGAGAAAGTCTCCAAACCAGGTCGCCGCGTTTACGTTGCTGCCGAAGACATCCCAACCGTTAAATCCGGTCGTGGTGCCGTCATCATCTCTACTTCTAAGGGTTTGATGACCGGTAAAGAGGCTAAAGCCAACCGTCTTGGTGGTGAAATCCTCGTCAAGGTTTGGTAATTAAACGAATTGACCGCTTCACGCAAAAAATACCCCTTCAAATAGGGGTATTTTTTGTTACAATAGCCTTAATGAAGGTTTCCGTTATTGTTAAAACTGGCTCTAAAAAAGGCCCCCTCGTGGAGCCGATTTCTGATACTTCGATTCGCGTATTCTTGCGCGAAAAACCACACGACAACGAAGCCAACGATGCTCTAATTAAGCTACTTTCAAAACATTACGATTTGCCCAAAACCGCCATTAATATTGTAGCCGGCGCCAAATCGCACGTCAAAATTATCGAGATTTAACTCACCCAAGTTGACCGCATTGGTATTTTATTATATAATAAATATATATTTTGTACCTTAAGGAGGTGATCATTTGGGTTATATGGTGAGAACCATAACGAATTATTGGTTCGTTAGACGTTCTAGTTATCTACCCGCTGGGTCAGTAATTATGCCAAAAGATGTAATTAGCGGGGATTATATCTTTGGCTACGTGGATGGCGAACCAACCATGACGAAGCCGATAGCGATCAAGCTAGAAAATAGTGCTACTACGGATGATGGCGAGATGTATTTACTTGGTCGCTATGATGACGAGTATGAAGAACTCGACAGAGCCTGCAAAGAGGGGATTATCGTCGCAACCGACTGGTATATTTGTGACAAGAACCGCAAAACTTTTTGGCACCACGACCAAAACAAAGTGTGTCCGTGCTATAAGTTTACGGCTAGGATAATGTCGCGACTCTTTGGCAGGATCTCCGGCGAGATTATCGACCAGTACGGAAATCATCTGGTACTGCGAACCTCGAAGGGGACCAAAGACGTGCTGGTTATATGGCACAACATGTCGAGAAGGCAGTATAAGCGGATCAAAAAAGACAACGGTTTACTGCTAAACACTCAGTACCCGGAAGAGAGCTTCGGCTCAAAAACTCGCCCAATAATAATCCAAAAAAGCCATGGCTAAGGCCATGGCTTTTTCTCTTGTATTTTACCTCTTACTATGATATAATTACCAAGATATTAACAATAAGGGAAAATATGAGTCGTATCGGAAAACAACCTATCGATATTCCGGCAGGAGTGACAATTACGGTCGGCGACAAAGAGATTACTGTCGCAGGACCAAAAGGTTCACTCAATGTCCCGGTTCAACCTATGACCTCCACTAAGGTCGAAGGTACTCAAATTATCGTTACCCGCAAGGATGACGAACCAAAGTCTCGTGCCTGGCACGGTCTTCAGCGTGCATTGCTCAACAATGCTGTTGAAGGTGTCACCAAAGGTTTCGAGAAGAAACTAGAAATTAACGGCGTTGGCTACCGTCTTTCCGGTGGTGGAAAATCCATCGAAATGGCTCTTGGTTTCTCACATCCAGTGAAATACCAAGCTCCAGAAGGCGTCGAGCTAACCACTAATAAAATGGAGATCACCGTCTCTGGTATCGACAAACAAAAAGTCGGCCAGGTCGCCGCTGAAATCCGCAGCCTCAAGAAACCAGAACCATACAAGGGTAAAGGTATTAAGTATGTTGACGAAGTCATCATTCGCAAGGCTGGAAAGGCAGGTAAGAAGTAATGAAAGCTATTGATCGCGCTAACCGCACCCGTGCGAAGATTCACGGCACCGCCGAGCGCCCACGCCTCAGCGTTAATTTCTCAAATCTTCACATCACTGCTCAAATCATCAATGATGACAAAGGTACTACCTTGGCTTACGCTACTACCGTTGGTCAGAAACTTTCTGGCACTAAGACGGAAAAAGCTGCTGAAATCGGCAAACAAATTGCTGACAAAGCTAAAAAAGCCAAAATCACCAAAGTTGTCTTTGATCGTGGCTCAAAATTATATGCTGGCCGCATGTCTGCACTCGCTGACGCTGCTCGCAAGGAAGGATTGGAGTTCTAATCATGGCAGACGAACAAGCAAAAGTTATTAACAAGTCCGGCACCCTCAAGATGACCGACGAAACCGCCGCCAAAAAAGATGTCAAAGACATCAATGGTAAAAAGATGGATCGCCGCAATCGTCGTGATCGTGTCAAAGCCGATGTTGCACCAAAAGAGTTTGATGAAATCACCATCGCTGTCGACCGCGTTTCTCGCACCGTCGCTGGTGGTCGCCGTATGCGTTTTAAGGCTCTTGTAGCTGTAGGCAATCACAAAAACAAAGTTGGTATTGGTGTTGCTAAGGGTAACGATGTTACCGCCGCTGTCGCCAAAGCCACTTCTAAGGCTAAGCGTACCATGGTTACCTTCGCGATGGATGGTGAAACTATCTGCCACGAAGTCGAAACCAAAGTTACCGGCGCTGACATCTTGATGAAGCCAGCCGCTCCTGGTACTGGTATTATTGCTGGTGGTACCGTCCGTTCTATCATGGGCCTTACCGGTGTCAAGAACTTGATTTCCAAATCTCTTGGCTCTACCAACAAAGTCAACATTGCTTACGCCGTAATCGAAGGCTTGAAGCAGCAAGTTCCTCGCTCTGAGTGGACTGGTGCTAAAAAAGCCGCCAAGAAGGAGACTAAGTAATGAAATACAATGATCTAATCGTCGAGAGAAACACTCGCCCATCCCGCAAGGGTCGCGGTATCTCTGCTGGTCAAGGTAAAACTGCTGGCCGTGGTACCAAAGGTCAAAAAGCCCGTACCGGCCACCGCAAAATGGCTGCCGGCTTCATGGGTGGCCAACGTGCCATCATGCAAGCTATTCCAAAGCTCAAAGGCTTCAAAAGCTTGCACGACAAAGCTGAAGTTGTCTATATCGATCGTCTTAACGATCTCAAAGGCAACGTCGACAACTTTGTCCTTGCTGACCAAAATTTGATTTCAACCCCATACACGAAGGTTAAAGTCATCACTCGCGGTGAGCTTACCGCCAAAATCGATCTTGAAACTCAATTTGCTAGCAAAACTGCAATTGAAGCCATCAAGAAAGCTGGTGGCAGCTTCAAAAAGGTGAAGGTGCCTATGCGCCCAGCCAAGAAAGCTGAATAAAAAAGAGCGGCCTATCAAAGGCCGCTTTTTTGTTGCTAGACTCATTTTAGCTCGTTTAGGCAGTCTCTTAGTATGCTGCTCGCTTCTTCGCAAACTCCGTTTCTATGGACAGTGTTTTCCTGATCCACATAGTTTAGTGCCTGCGTCAGAATCTTTTTAGTGAGCGCAACTACTTCACGATAAGCCTTGGTGGGATTATCTGTTTTGACAGGCTTTCTTAGATAAACAACCAGTGTGTTGGGAAATACTCCGGTTCCGAAAGTTAATCCGCCATCAACGCACTTGCCATCCTTTTTTGTAACGGCATGGCGAATTTTACTGATTGCATCTCCAGATAAATCGGAGGTGTTTATCTCGAAAGATTCGTACTCGCCATCGTACTCTATGAGCTTAAGTCTTGCCATAAAATCACCCCTTTCTAAAAGAACTCCCACTTAGTATATATATTATAACACTTAATGCGAGTTTTTTCAATCAGAGCCCCAGGTGATAGGTGTAGTATAATATATATAAATAAAGTGGAGAAATCATGAAAGAAGAAATGCTAAAAACTAGCACCCGTCAGCGCATCTTCAATGCTGCAATTGCTGTGATTACATTAGTAACGCTTGTCGCCTCATGCGTACTCACCGTTCAGAGTAGCCAGTCTAGCACGCAGGCCGCAAACAATATCAATAAAATGATTGCCAAATACGAAAGCGAATATAACGATGCAATTTTAAAAATCCCAGACGCTTCGTCGGCCTATTTCAGTGATTTTGCCAAATTCACATCCAGAGTCTCAGCCTACAATGAAGTCAGCGCTAACGCCAGTGCGCTCCATACCGAAGATCTAAAAGAAGGCACCGGCCGCGTCCTCACAGACGGCGACTATAATTATCTAGCATTCTACATTGGTTGGTGCCCAGACGAAACCGTCTTCGACTCCACGCTCGATAATGTCAAAAATCCAACCAAATTCAAGAGTGTCTTAACCGGCAGCGAAAACCTTATCGAAGGTTGGCTGCTGGGTGTAGTTGGCATGAAGCTTGGCGGTATTCGTGAATTTACTATTCCAAGCGAACTCGCCTACAAAGATGGTGAAATCTGCGGTGGTACTAATAAGCCACTTAAGTTCATTGTGATGCCAGTAGAAAACACTGGCACACTTGCTGAAGTTGCCAAAGCGGCAGATACTGCTCGCACAAAACTTCAATATGCCTACTATGGCATCGACTACGAATCCTTAGACGAGGAATAAGCATGGCTCAAACTTTCTTCTTTTACGATCTCGAAACTAGCGGCCTCAATGTGCGCGAGGACCGTATTATGCAATTCGCCGGTCAGCGCACCGACCTTGACCTCAACCCAATTGGCGACCCAGTTAACATCCTAGTTAAATTGCCAGATGACACTCTGCCGAGCCCTAGTGCTATCATGGTTACCAAAATTACTCCACAAAAGACTCTGCTAGATGGCATCACCGAGGCTGAATTTGCCAAATACGTAACTGAAGAAATTTTTACGCCTAATACGATTGCCGTAGGTTACAATACTGTGCGTTTTGATGACGAATTTATGCGTCATCTATTTTGGCGTAATTTTTATGATCCATACGAGTTCGAATGGAAAGATGGTCGCAGTCGTTGGGATTTGCTTGACGTAGTTCGTCTAACCCGCGCCTTACGCCCAGAGGGAATTAACTGGCCGGTCACTGAAGATGGCAAAGCTACCAATCGTCTAGAACTTATTACCAAGCTCAATCAAATTTCTCACGAGCATGCTCACGACGCCGAGGCGGATGTGCAGGCTTCGATCGACGTTGCAAGACTTATTAAATCAAAACAGCCAGACCTATTTAACTTTTTATTCAAGATGCGCGGCAAAAACGATATTAAGCGCCTAGTAAACCTAGACGACAAAAAGCCTTTCGTCTACGCATCTGGCCGTTATTCTTCTGAATTTAACAAAACTACTGTCGCCTTCCCACTTACTTCGTCACGTAATGGCAATATTCTTGTTTATGATTTGCGCTACAATCTCGAAGAACTGGATCCCGAAAAATCCGCTTTTCCAATTGTCAAAGAATTTGCGTTTAATAAATGTCCGGCCGTCGCACCGCTCTCGGTGCTAGACAAAGCCGATGGTTGGCAAAAACTCTCACTAACCAAAGAAATTATCGAAAAAAATCTCGAAATCTTATTAAGACATCCGGAATTTGCCGAAAAAATGCGCGCCGAAATTGAAGACCGCCCAGAATTTCCGCCAGCCGTGGATCCGGAATCGGCGCTCTATGACGGTTTTTTGAACGACCACGACCGCATTCGTTGTAACGCTGTCCGTAATGCCGACGCTACCAAACTGGCCGATTTTCATCCCGACTTTACCGACGAGCGTTTGCCGGAATTACTACTGCATTACAAAGCCAAAAACTTTCCTACTTCCTTGTCCGAAGCTGAAGAAGCTAAGTGGCAAGAATATCGTGCTGCTAGACTCAATCGCAAGGCTGAGAGTTTCCTAAAAGAACTTGAAGCAGTGCGCGAAAAAGATGATTTTATTGCCGAAGAGCTTAAGCTTTATTATGAATCTTTGGTAGATTTGTGCTAAAATGAGAAAAAGAAAGGTGGGCAAATGTCTAACAAAGTAATGATCGTCGGTACTGGCAATGTTGGTGCGTCAATCGCGTTCGCTATTTTGAATCAACGCACGCCAATCAACGAAATTATTCTAACCGATATTATCGCCAAAGATGCCGAAGGCGAAGCTATGGACTTGAACAATGCCTTAGCCGTAGCTCCAAGCTATATTAAAATTAAAAACGGCACTTATAAAGACGCTAAAGATTGCGATGTAATTGTAATTGCTGCCGGCGCGCCACAGCACGATGGCGAAACTCGTCTTGATTTACTCAGGAACAACGCCAACGTTATTAAAGGCATGGTTGAGCAAATCATGGCTAGCGGTTTTACTGGAATTTTCTTGGTGGTAACTAATCCAGTCGACGTAATGTCCTATCTAGTCTGGAAATTCTCTGGTCTCCCGTCAGAGAAAGTCATCGGCACCGGTACAGTGCTTGACACTGCGCGTTTGCGCGAGCGCATCGGCGGATATCTCAATGTACATCCAAAGTCAATTCACGCTTACCAAGTTGGCGAACATGGCGACTCGGAGTTTGCGCTTTGGTCATCAGCTAATCTTGGCGGACAACTTATTAAGAACTTACTATCTAAAAGGGTACTAGACAACATTGAGGAGTATGTTAAAAACGAAGCCTACGCCATCATCGAACGCAAAGGCGCTACCCATTATGGTGTCGGTGTATGTACGGTTCAGATTCTAAACTGTATTCTAAACGACGAAAAACGTATTCTTTCAGTTTCTTCGTATCATGATTGTGACGACGCCTACTATGGCTTCCCGGCCGTAGTTGGTAGATGCGGTATCGTTCACCAAATCGACGCTGACCTGGCCGAGGACGAGGGGATTAAGCTTGCAAAGTCTATCAACGTCCTGCGCGAAGCAATTAACTCGCTCCATCTTGACCGAGTCAAGCATAAGTAGTAAAGTAAAATAAAGTAAAAGGAAATACAATGGATAATAATTCAACTTCAACTCCAACTCCAGTGCCAAATCCTACTCCTACGCCGGCGCCTAATCCGGCTCCAGCTACTCCTGCCCCGACACTCGAAACTGGCCCAGCTCCAACTATGTCACTCGAAAACGCTTTTGAAGGCGGTGCTGCTATTGCTGGCGCACAATCAGCCTTCGCTTCGCCGCAGCCAGACTTGAATATTGGCGCTACGGAGCCAATTACAATGCCAGACCCAATCCCAGAGCCAGATCCAGTCGAAGAAGCACTCAAAGCTCCAGTCAAAGCTGCTGCTCCAGTGCCAGGCTCAATCGGTAGTGCCGTATCGGTGCCAGCCGCCGCTCCAGCTCCTGCCGAGCAGCCAGCCGCAGCTGCCCCAGCTCCTGCTCAGGCCCCTGCACAAGCTCCAGCCGCCGCTCCAGCTCCCGTCGAACAGCCAGCTGAGCAGCCAGTAAAGCCAGCCAAAAAGAAGAACAAGGCTCTAATCTATGTCTTGCTGGTAGTTTTAATTCTTGCTGGCCTCATTACAGCAGCTGCCATCTTCTTGCCTGATTTGCTTAACGATGGCCTTAATAAAATTAGCAGTGGCGTATCCAAGCCGGCAGGCACTTACGCTGAGCTATCCTGCAAGTATAACCTCAATTCGTCCGAACTTCTAGCAAACTCTAAGGCCATCGATGGTACTAAAGCTTTGCACGTAGAATACTTGGACGGCGAGCTTGTCGAGATTCGTCAAACCACCACTCTGGAATACGAAAACAGCACCTTTGCTAATACCGGCAAAGGCGAAGTACGCGATAAATACGTCAGCGAATTCAGAGCACTTGATTTTGACACCGATCCATTTACTAGTAGCTATACTATTAAGAAAAACATCGTTGAGGTCGTTCACTCAGCTAAGCTAAAAGATTTAACTAGCAACAATATGAAGTTATTCAATCTCAGCTTAGCCAAAGATAAGACTATCGACACCGACGCAGATAGTATTAAAGAAGCTTACGAAAAGCTCGGCTACTCTTGCTCAGAATAATCTCAGCGCGTTGCTAAAAAGCCAAAAATATTGTAGAATTATTTTATGGCAAAAATCTACTTAACTACTGCAATTCCATACGTAAACGGTGCTCCGCATCTTGGACACACGATGGACTATATTATTGCTGACACTTTTTCGCGCTATCACAAATTGCTGGGAGACGAAGTTCGTTTCCAGGCTGGTACCGATGAGCACGGTAATAAAATTTTCCAAAAAGCTGCTGCTAGCAATATTGATATCCAAGATTATGTAGATCAAAACTCTTTGAAGTTTCAAGATTTTATCAAGAAACTTCATGCCGAAAACACGGATTTCGTCCGTACTACCGACGCCGATCATATGCGCCGCTGCCAAGCTATTTGGCAAAAGATTTCCGACCATATTTATCCATCCAAATATGAAGGTTGGTACTGCTCTGGCTGTGAAAGCTATGTCACGCAAAAAGAATATGACGAAAACCATGGCGTCTGCCCAGACCATCAAAAACCATACGAAAAATTATCAGAAGAAAATTACTACTTTAGAATTTCCGATTTCAAAGACCAAATCCGCGAAAAAATCCTTTCGCACGAAATGTTGATTTTGCCAGAATTCCGCGAAAAAGAAATTCTCAAAATGCTCGACGATGCACCGGATGTTTCGGTCTCGCGTCCAAAATCTCAGCTTACTTGGGGCATCCCGGTGCCAGGAAATGACGAACAAGTCATGTATGTTTGGATCGACGCTTTGTCGAACTATATTACCGTGCTCGGTTACGCCGATAATGATATTAGCGATTGGTGGCCAGCCGCCGTTCAGTTCGTCGGCAAGGATATTCTGCGCTTCCATACGATTATTTGGCCAGCTATGTTGCTTGCTCTAGGTCTACCTTTACCAAAAGTTATTTGCTCACACGGCTTTATTTTGGCCGATGGTCAGAAAATGTCCAAATCGATCGGTAATGTAGTAGATCCAAATGAAGTTATCGACAAATACGGCATCGATGCCTGCCGTTATTATTTCTTGCGCCATGTCGACAACTTTAGTGATGGCGATTTTACTTGGGATAAATACGATAGTGCCTATAATACCGAACTCGCCAATGATCTTGGCAATCTAGTGCAGCGCCTAGCTACTATGTCGGCCAAAAACCAAGTCGCCGGGTTGGATGCTACCGAGTCTCACTCCGCATTCTTTGGCGACCAAGATTATCTCGACATGATGAATCGCTTCGAATTCACAAAAGCCTTTGATTACGCCTGGACCAAAGTCCAAGCCATCAACAAGCGTATTGACGACGAAAAACCTTGGGAACTCGCCAAGAAAGGCGAAGACGCTAAGCCAGTATTGATCAGCCTTTGCAAAGACTTGCTAAACGTCAATGAACTGCTAAAACCATTCTTGCCGGTAACTACCGCGCGCATCGAAGAAGTGTTTACGGCTAATCAAATTGTCCCGCCGGCCACACCGCTCTTTCCAAAGCAATAAAAAATATGCTACCAATTGGTAGCATATTTTTTGTGCTAGCTATTAGGCTTGTTCGCCAGAAAGCTTGGAAGCGAAATCGGCAAGATAGAAGCCAACTACGCCACCAATCATTGGGAATAGTGCATAGGTTGCAAGAGCCGAGCAGATGCCGCCAAAGATTTCACCAAAGTTTTCACCAGCAACTGGGAAGATTTGGTACATGAACGCAATAGCTGGGTTCATGATGAAGTTGCCTTGGGCACCAAAGAATGCGAGCGAAACGATGAAAGCAATCAAGAATGCTGACACGACACCACCGGTTACAACTGCAGCGAAAGTAAATACGCTACGCTTGTAACTAAGTGCACGGGCGAAGAAGAAGCCAATGATGATAGCTCCGAGCATCTCGATTAAGGTGATTACCCAGAAGTTGCCTTCGGCAATTTCGGCCATCGTAGGAACTGGATAGGCAGTGGCACCACCGCGTAGTTGGAACGCGTTAAAGATGAGCCAGCCAAGCCAAGCGCCGAGGATTTGAGCGATGATATAAAGAACACCGCGAATCACCGAAACACGACGGGTAGCCATCATACCGACGGTTACGAGTGGGTTTAGGTGAGCACCAGAAAATGAGTAGACTGCTACAATCAGCGCAATGAGCGCAAACGCGTGGATAGCAATGCTTTGTACGCCCATAAATGAAAGCGTAAGCATCAACATGGTGAGAACCATTACACCGATAACTTCGCCGATGAGTGCACCGTAGAGTTTTGGTTGTTTGAAAATAGTTAAAATGCTTTCGTTGCCTTCGTATTTTTTGGCGAAGAATCCACAAAAGACACCTTTTTTAGTTTTAGATTCCACCGTTTCTGT
>JAEEGL015668887.1_pt1 | contig 10496 bp, 7 predicted proteins | sample 9134231 | NCBI WGS metagenome assembly JAEEGL01 (sample SAMN16246548, study PRJNA631951) | gut metagenome | biome: gut microbiome; feature: rumen; material: fiber-attached | host: Bos | place: Iran: Karaj | collected 2018-10 | reverse complement strand
TCTGCCTTCCCGATCTTGAGCGGCGCAACCAGCTTTTCCATCTCCAGGTCATAGTCATCATGTGTCACATCGAGCTTTTCGATCTTCTCATGTACATCCTTGGGGATGTCAGCGATCGCGCGATAGTATCCGTCACCCGCCTTGAAGGCATAGACGTACTTGTCTTCATAGGCCGCTGTCTGATATTCATCCGGCTGAAGCTTGATGATATCGCCGATCGTCTTGAGCTTATCGACATCGATCGTTTCCTTCGGAATGGATGTCATAGGTTTGGGCATAGAATCATCTTCATCCACGTTCTCGCCGTCCGTTGCGCTGATGGCATCCGGCTTTCCGCAGGCCGTAAGAATCAACAGCCCCAAAGTCAGTATAAGCATGAAAGAGAATATCCGTTTCATATGCATTTCCTTTCTTTTGGTTTAGACTGAAAACGCTTTTTGCTCCATTTCAGATACGCTGTCCTGATTGATGTGCGCTATTTTTATTTTACAATACCTCTTTTTCAAAGACAATTATACTTTTCTGCCCGAATCGTTTATACTGTTTCTAACATGGTAAACAAAATGCTCCGTATGTTAATTGAAAGGGATAAACCATGAAGCTGCTTGACTATGAACAAGACCATCTTTCCCGTGTTCGCGCAGGCCTTTCCGAGTGTATGGTACTGCTGAAGAAAAACGGTGCTTTTCCGCTTGAGAATCCGTGCCGGCTCGCCGCGTACGGCAGCGGTGTCCGCCATACTGTAAAAGGGGGAACCGGATCGGGAGAAGTCAACTCGCATTTCACCGTCAACATCGAGGATGGACTGAGTGAGGCCGGCTTTGATCTGACGAGCAAAGACTGGCTGGATGCATACGATGCAGTCCGGGCAAAGGCAAAGAAGACCTTCCGCAGGCAGCTGCGCCATGATGCCCGCGCAGAAGGCGAAAATATAATCACTTATGCCATGGGCAGTGCGATGTGTGAACCGGAATACAGCCTCCCGCTGAATGCCGGAGCGGATGCAGCTGTCTATGTCGTCTCGCGTATCTCCGGTGAGGGAGCCGACCGTAAACCCGTCAGCGGTGACGTCCTGCTGACTGATTCTGAAATCCGGGACATTTTAGAACTCGACGCGCTGTATGAGCGCTTTATGCTTGTGTTGAACACCGGCGGTCCCGTGGACTTATCGCCTGTGAAGGATGTCAGCAACATCCTGGTTCTCTCACAACTCGGATCCGAGACCGGCCGTGCGCTGGCTGATGTCCTGCTGGGGAAGGCTGTTCCGTCCGGCAAACTGACAACCACCTGGGCCGCCTGGGATCAGTACTGCAAACGGATTCACTTTGGTTATAACGATGAAACTGAATACCGCGAGGGCGTCTATGTCGGATACCGGTATTTTGACACAGTCGGAGAGAAAGCACTTTTCCCGTTCGGCTATGGCTTATCCTACACGGACTTTGCCGTGGATCACGTCCATGCGTTTCCTGACGGAAGTACTGTCACAGTCACTGCACGGATTAAAAACACAGGCTCCTACGCCGGCAAAGAAGTCCTGCAGATCTATGTGACCGCGCCTGAGGTCAGACTTAAAAAACCCTGGCAGGAACTGGCGGGCTTCGCAAAAACAACTCTGCTGCAGCCGGGTGAAGCTCAGACTGTACAGGTCTCCTTCGACATGGCGGACATCGCATCCTTTGATGATGAACGTCTCTGCTACTGTCTGGAACCCGGCAAATATATTCTGCGGGCGGGCACAAGCAGTACAGATACCGTTCCGTTCGCAGTCATCATGCTGACAAAAGAAGTTGCTTCCGCACAGGTAAAGCCGGTTACACCGGATTGGAATGTAACTCTGGCCAAGTTCGTGCGCGTCGCATCAATCGAAGATATCCCTGAACTGCCGCATTTCGAACTCAATCCGGAAAGCGTGCGGATGCCGGTCTTTGCCTGTGACGGAGAGCCTGATGCCGGGGCCGATATCCCAGCCGAAATAGCAGCTCTCAGCGACGAAGAACTGGTCTATATGGCAGTCGGCCGTTTTTCAGAACAGAAAGGATTGGCAAGCGTCATCGGAAATGCCGCCTCCCATGTAGCCGGCGCTGCAGGTGAAACAACCTCTAAACTTGTTGATAAAGGCATTGCACCGCTCATCATGGCTGACGGCCCGGCGGGACTGCGCCTTGCCAAAGCGTATTTTGAAGATGAGGAAGGCACCCACGCCGTGGGCACAGGGCCGTTGCCGGAGGGCATGCTCGATATGCTCAGTCCCCCCTTGCGCAAAATCCTCACCACTCTCACAAAAGGTAAGAAACCGCCGAAAGAAGCAGAGATCAGGTATCAGTATTGTACTGCAATCCCGATCGGAACCGCTCTCGCACAGTCATGGAACCTGGATTATGCCGAGGCACTGGGCGATCTGGTCGGGGCAGAAATGGACCGATTTGGCGTTGACTTATGGCTCGCGCCGGCACTCAATATCCACCGCAGCATTCTCTGTGGCCGGAATTTTGAATACTTCAGCGAAGATCCTCTGATCAGCGGTAAATTTGCCGCCGCGATCACACGCGGTGTCCAGTCTCATCCGGGACGCGGCACCACAATCAAACACTGTGCGGCAAACAACCAGGAGCTGAACCGTTACTACAACAACAGTTCTGTGAGTGAGCGCGCCCTTCGCGAAATCTATCTGAAGGGCTTTGCGATCTGCATCCGCGAAGCGCAGCCTCTGGCTCTGATGACCTCCTACAATCTGATCGGCGGACGTCACACCTCTGAAAATCGTTCCTTGATTGAAGGCTTCCTTCGCACGGAGTGCGGTTTCAAGGGCATCGTCATGACTGACTGGGTCTTCTCCCTCAAAAACCGCGGCACAAAGTATGCCAGAGCGCATGCAGGGCGCGTTGCCGCTGCCGGCGGCGATCTGTTCATGCCGGGCAGTATGACGGATTATGAGAATATCTTAAACGCCCTGAAAACAGGCATGGTCAGCCGAAGGCAGCTGGAGATTAATGCCACACGTGTGCTTCGGCTGAAATAACACTGAAAGGAGACAGGTTATGGAAGAAAAAGTGAGAGCGCTGGACAGGGCCTTTGACATCCTGGATATCCTGTCCGAGAACATTGTACCGATGAGACTGTCCGAAATTGCAACAGCCAGTGGTCTGAGCAAAAGCACCGTACACAGGATTCTCTCTGCCATGCTGGAGCGCTCCATTGTGGCTAAAACAGATACGGGCGCCTACACAATCGGCTATAAAATCATTGAATTTGCCAGCACACATATCAACAATCTGGAGCTGCTGACAGAAGCTAAACCATATCTGAGCCGAATCATGCGCGAGCTCGATCTGACTGCGCATCTGGGTATTCTGGATGGTGCGGACGTCGTCTATCTGGAGAAGCTGGACGGCCATCCGAACGCGCAGCGCTACACCCAGGTAGGTCACCGTTCACCGGGCTTCTGCTCATCTATCGGCAAATGCCTGATGGCAGGCATGTCCCGCGATGAGCTGGACGAAGTGCTGGATCTATGTGATTTCAGAAAATATACACCGAACACAATTACAAGCCGCCGTGATTATATACGCCATTTGAAAGAAGTGCGTCGCCAGGGCTGGGCGATGGATGACGAAGAATATGAGATCGGCCATCGTTGTGTCGGCGCTACGGTCTATGACTACCGGGGGCTGCCGGTCGCGGCCATCAGCGCCAGCGGATCTGTTAACCTTCTCACCGACGACAAATTGGAGACGGTGATTCAAAAAGTAAAAGAACTGGCCGGGCTGCTCTCACGTCAGATCGGATATGTAGAATAACAAAAAAAGAACCGGGACCGCTTATTTAAGCAGCCCCGGTTCCTTTTTTAAAACATCAGATGATGTTCTTCAGTACGATTGTCTTCGTGCGTGTCACTTCATCAAATGTGGACATCACACCTTCTGTGCCGACACCTGAATACTTGTAGCCGCCGAACGGCATTTCAAAGCTGCGGAAGAATCTCGCGCCGTTGATGACAGTGCCGCCGCACTCGAGCGCGTTGCACACCTTTACAGCTGTCTTCATATCCGCTGTAAAAACGCATCCGCACAGACCGAACTTGGATCTGTTTGCGATCTCAATCGCTTCCTCAACCGTCTCGAACTCGATGATCGGAACGACCGGTCCGAAGATCTCCATGTCAATCGCGACATCGGCATCCTTTGGTACGCCTGTGATGACGGTCGGTGTGATAAAAGCTCCGTTTCTCTCACCGCCGAGCGCGATTGTGCCGCCCTGCTCAACTGTCTTGTCGATCTGATCCTTGACTTTGATAGCAGCCTTCTCGCTAATCAGGCAGCCGATCTGAGTTGACTCGTCAGACGGCGGTCCTTGCTTTAACTGTTTGATTCTGGCTACAGCCTTCCGGGCAAACTCTGCTGCGAGGCTCTTGTGCACCAGATATCTCTTGGATGCGCAACAGACCTGTCCGGTATTGTACATACGACCCCAGATCATTTCCTCAACTGCCAGATCAACGTCGCCGTCCTCAAGGATAATGAACGCGTCGTTACCGCCGAGCTCCAGCGCGATATGCGCCAGATGCGCCGCACCTCTCTGATAGGTCTCAATACCGACTTCCGTGGAACCTGTAAGCGTGATCCCGTGAACATCCGGATTCTCGCACAGCCATGTACCGGTCGTACTGCCGCGGCCTGTTACGATCTGGCAGGCACCCGGAGTCACACCTGCCTCGCCGAGCATTGCTGTCAGCTTGCAGAGTGTAAGGGGGTTATCTGTCGAGGGCTTGACGATCGCGGCGTTGCCTGCGAGGAGCGTCGGCGCCACCTTTTGATCAAACAGATCACACGGGAAGTTGAACGGAATAACGCACGCAATCACACCGATCGGCTCTTTCTTGGTGATCAGCACGTGCTTGTCCTGTCCTGGCTCTAAACCCGCCGGAAACGTCTTGCCGTAGAGATGCTTTGCCTTCTCACAGAAGCCACTGAATCCGATGCGGATATTGCCGATCTCGGCACGTGCCTCGGTGATCGGTTTGCCGGTCTCAGCAGAAAGTGTCTGTGCCAGAGCCTCTTTGTTGTCATCAACGATGTCGAGGAACTTATAGAGAATGGCAACCTTCTCGGAAACCGGAACTTCAGCCCAGACAGGCTGTGCCTTCTTGGCATAAGCTACAGCCGCATCCACATCTTCTTTTGTCGCTGCCGGTACGGTGTCAACTACCGTACCAGTTGCCGGATTGATTACATCGATCGTCTTGCCGTCTGCCGCATCTGTCGGGATGCCGTTTATGAACATTTTCATGATGAGATCCTCCTTTTGATGCGTATGTTATGCCTTAAATCCTGTGAAGGACAGAGACAGACCGCCAACTGTATTTGCAGAATGTTCCGCTGTACCGTACTCTCCGAAGGTGAAGACCATCAGGAACTCTTTGTCCCCGGTCACTTCCTTGACTGCCGGATAGATCTGATCTTCCTTGCCCTCAAGCTGCAGACCAAGTCTTCTGCCGCCGCAATGGACGAGGAAATAAGAATCGGCGCCGCCGAGGCACTCATCGACTTCTTTGATTGTCTTCGGGTTCGCAGCCACCATCTCATCCGGAGTCATTTCCATCTGGATGACAGCAGTCTTCTCGATCAGCTGGGCGCCGATGTTCATGGAGCCGTCCTCATTGGCTGCCATCGGATGACGGATCGCAGTCACTCTGCCAACGATATCCTTGACACCGAGCGGCTTGAAGATCGTCTCGACAAGGAGATTGCCGCCTGCGCAAGCTTCCTCGTCCTTGCCTGTCCACTCACAGTATTTCTTGAGCGCCGGCTCCCCATCGATCTCAACAAGGCAGCGATTGTCAACGACCTTGGTCATGACGCCAAAGTTATCAGACTCCTTGAACTGGCCTGTGTAGATATTGCACCTCGGGGCTTTGCTCGCGAACAAAGCAATTGCGCAGCCGTCTGCAAAAATCTTATCATCACAGATGATGCTCCATTTACCCTCAACGGTATTATCAGCAGCTGAGCCGCCGAATACCGGAACATCCCCGATGACATCCTGAATACCTGCGATGTATTTTTCCTCTTCTGCCGGGCTCGCCGTCATGAAGAAGTAATCCGGCTCTGCGCCGCCGAGCTGTGCCAGCGCTTCCTTTGCCAGCTCGCGTCCGATCGTGCGAGCGCATCCTCCTTCAGGTTTAGCGGCTCCGGCCACGCCGACTTCAACATCGCCGCCGAATGCCATGATGCCTGAATACCCCGTCTCTTTGTTCAGATATCCATCCTTGACACAGATCGCTGCAGAAGATGTGCAGCCGAGCACATGCGTTCCTGCTACGCTCTGGATACCCTTGACGACTTCAGCCTGATCCAACACGACTGAAGTGAACAATAAACCAACCTTGGCGTCGGCTAACTGAGCCATCGCGGCTGTTTCCGCTCCGCTCTTGAAAGCGTCAGCATTCTCGCTGTATCCAACTTTTGTCTTGAACATGGTAAAGCCTCCTTCCATCCGTTACATCACTTACAAAAAACCTCATAAAAACCTTAGAGATTTATCATCTTTCCCTACATGTAAAATGTATAATAATCAGGGATAGCAGACAATGCCGCTATCCCACTGAATGGAACGAGTGTTCCGCTTAGCGGAACAAAAAGGCGAAGGAGTTTTAACTCCTTCGCCTGTTACTGTGTTCTCTTTTATGATGCCTGTCTATGCCCTGCGTTTCTTTCCGCTTGCCAGCAATCCCAGCATGATCGCGGCACTCAGAATCATCAGCAGATACCAGACCCTGAACTCTGCATGATCACCGGTCCTGGCAGACGCAGCTGTCTTGCTCGCGGAAGTACCGGACGATGTCGTCCTGCTGCCGGATGAACTGCCCGACGATGTCGTCGAACTCCCGGTCCCGCTGGCCGTATTCTTTGACCAGACTGCTTTCAGTGTATGATCTTCGGTGACGGTGTATTTGTCTCCCGGATAGAGCTTGGAGCCCTCCCAGTAGTCAAACTTATACCCCGCTCTTGTCGGCGCATCCTTAACTGTGATGACTTCGCCCTCTTTATGCTGCTCAGTGATCACACCTGTCTGACCGTCAAGCGTCCCGCCGTTCAGATCATATTTGATCGTGTACGTTGCCTTCTCCGGCTCATCGTCATCGCCACTGTCGTCCGGATCGGTAACCGTGAGCTTTATCGTGTCTGTATATGTCTCTCCCTCAATATCGGGTGCGATCGACAATGTAATCGTGGCCGTACCCGGCTTTAAGGCGGTGATGACTCCCGTATAGTCAATCGTCGCGACAGACTTATCGTCAATGGTACATTCCACGTAGGTGTCCTTAACCGGCCGTCCCTCCGGCAAGAGTGTGTAGGCCGCCTGTTTCAGTTCTCCCGGCTTCATGGTCATATCAGGACCGGCCTTGATTCCCGTCGCATCGATGGCCTCTGTTTCTTTCCCGTCATAGATGTGTACTGTATAGGATCCTTCCACGCCGTTATAGGTGCGTGCCGTGATCACAACATCTCCGAGTTGGTGCATCTCAAGTACACCCTCGCCATTGATCGAGGCAATACTCTCATCAGAAACAGAATATTTTACCGCCTTGGACGTCGCCTCTTCCGGGTAGACCGCGGGGGCATCGATAAAGAACTGTTCCTGATGCAGTGGAACCCATGTTTCCGATCTGGTGAAAAAGATGGCTTCCGGATGAACAGCATCGCTCTCATCGATATAACGCGCTTCAAAGACGGTATCTTCTGTTATAGGATCTTCATCATAAACTGACTCAGACCCCTCCTTATACCAATTGACAAACAGTTTTCCTTCTACGGCCGGTGCATCAGGAGCATCCAGAACACCCGGTGCGTTGCCCGTTCTGATCCGTGCTGTCCCAATCGTTTCCCCCTCCGCTTTGAAGGTTGCTGTGACATAGACATGACCAACCTCTCCTTCAGCAATTTTCTCTCCCATCTTTTCGCTGCGTTTGTTGATATAGCCTTTCAACTTCGTAAGAACGGCGTTATAATCTTCGGCGACCTCAGCATCTTCACCGATCGCCTCGGTCCATATTTCATAATCCTCACTCTGAGACTGAGCCAACTGAGCCCCATACTGATCAATAATACCGCCATCTTCTGTCAACTTATCCAGCTTTTCCTTTATCGTATCCCAGCGCTCTTCCAGCAGATCGACAAACCACTGATCTTTATCCCTCAGCTGGTCGATCCAGAGCATCTCTGTCCTGTTAAAGCTCTCATAAAAATCATCCGACATCTCCATGTCTAAAGGACCCCAACCCATATCGAAATCCCAGAGCGGTCCCCAATACAGCTTATCTCCTCTCGGCTTGTACAGATAAGTGCTGGATGTAACGAAGGCGTCCCCATTGTTTGAAAACTCCTGGATAAACCAGTAATCGGCAAGAGACTGCAGATCCATCATGTCAGCAATCTGATTGTGAACATCCTCGGTAAATTCATCCTTAGGCGTCATGATCAGATCTTCCAGTTCCTGAATATATCCTTTGATATACGAACGCTGCGCTTCCTGTCCTGCACTCAGTTCGTCGTTGACATACTCCGGCTCCTCATTAATCAACTCCACGCCCGCCTTCGTTTTAAAGACTGTAGTCTCAGGCAGCCCCGAATCCTGCATCTCATTATACATTGCCAAGAGGTAGCCCCCGGTGATCTCCGGCTCAGACGTGTGAGACTTCTTCGGCAATTCCATGTTGATACGGCTGGCCTCCACCTGCACCAGCTCACTCAGGCAATAGCTGCCCAGATATTCTCCTTTTGCAGGGTCCTTGCCTACCATATACACATCGACCGGAACCATGCGGGGTGTATAGTCCAAACCGAGCTCATCGCCCAGCCAGCCTGTGATCCGGTTCTTGATCAGCGTCTCATCACGGGCATTTGCCATGAGCGCCCACTCTCTGCTCTCTCCCATACCAAAGAGATCCGGCCCGGGATCATCAGTAACACCCTGCCTCTTCGCCAGCTTAATCTTATACGGCTTTTTGGGAACTCCCCAAGTGGAGTTGCCTCGGCCGCGGATGTAACTAAGCGTAAGCTCCCCTTCCGGAACGTCTCCCCCGAACTCATTCACGAATCCATCCGGAACGACGAACTCGACCGTGCCTTTGCAGCGGATCTGATGATCCTTATCGTTATTCATGTCCGCGATGGTTCCGTACCAATCTCCATCTTCAGGGTACTTCTCATCCGGCTCATCAACACGGATAATCACGAGCGGTATCCCGTTTTTGGGCGCAGAAGGAATACCGTCCTCCGCAAATGCGGTGACGGGCAGCATCGCCAGCGCCATAATCCAGATCAATACCAGGGCGAGTGTCTTTTTCATGCTTTCTCTTTTTACTTGATCGCCTCAAACTGACCGACAATCGGGAGGGGCTCCTCATTCCCCTGCGCCGCGCGGATCAGTCCCCAGATGCTCAGAACCAGAACCAAAACATCAAGAATATTGCCGATCATACCGATAGCACTTCCAAAGCGCGACAGCAACGTCGCAACGGATGCCATCACATTCAGGCAGAGGGCCTGATTGATGTGCCGGCGCACCAGGGGATCCGCGGGATCACGCTTGACTAACGCAATGATCCATCCGATCCATGTGATATAACTGATTACTGCATAAAGTTTAGAATTTGGATACATGATTATCTCCTTCGTGAAAACGTTTTAACGCTTTTAAGTATTATAGCACAGCTGGATAAACACCTTACAACACAAAGGCCAAAAACGACAGATATTTTTCCGGTGATAGAAATGAATGCGGAAAAGGATTATGATAGAGGCGGAAGGAGACATGATGACAGGATTTGAACTGTTTGGCAAAGCTCACCTGATCTGGCTGACCATATCGATCATATGCATCGCTCTCATCTATGTGCTGAACCGGCGCCTGGATGAGCGTGCCCGTCTGCGCCTTTCATGGGCACTGGCCTGGCTGACGCTCCTGTCGCATCTGGCAGAGAGCGGGTTCAGAATTCACGAAGGTTCCTACAGCATCTATACACTCCCGCTGCATATCTGCGCATTGACCTCCTACCTGGTCTTTATACACAGACTCCGGCCGCGCCGCTCACTCGGGGAGATTCTCTTCTGCCCGGGCATTGCGGGCGCTCTCGCCGCACTGCTCGCTCCGGACTGGACTTATTATCCGCCGTTTTCTTTCATGAGCGCCATCGGCTTTATCGCGCATATCGCAATTATTCTCTACATCCTGCAGGCAATCTGGAGCAGGTTGATCACGCCGTCTATCAAAAGAGCGTATATACCTGTCCAGTTCCTGGTGGTATACGCGCTCATCATGATCCCGTTTGACCGGCATTTTAATGTCAACTACGGATTCTTAAACGGCCCCTCTCCGGGCTCGATCCTGGTACCGCTCGCAGAGCGGTTTGGTTATGGTCTTGGGTATTATGCGGGATATGCACTGCTGGTGCTTGCGGGTATTCTGATCAGCTACGCGCTGTACGCCCTGCT
>JAEEGL015461184.1_pt1 | contig 10496 bp, 9 predicted proteins | sample 9134231 | NCBI WGS metagenome assembly JAEEGL01 (sample SAMN16246548, study PRJNA631951) | gut metagenome | biome: gut microbiome; feature: rumen; material: fiber-attached | host: Bos | place: Iran: Karaj | collected 2018-10 | reverse complement strand
TGAGCGTCAGAATGGTGGCCGCCGACTCAAAATAAAACTGGTCCATGTAATACATGACCCGCTCCGGATCGTTTGCAAGAACGGCTCCCGTCATGGCAAAAATCGCAAAAACGCTGTATGCGAAGGAAGCCGTGGCTCCCATTGCAACCAGGGTATCCATGTTCGGTGCACCGTGAATCAGTCCCTTGAAGCCGTTTATAAAAAACTTCTGGTTAATGACCATGATTAAACCCGAAAGCAGAAGTTCATAGAGCCCCATGGCCACATGGTTGCCTTCCAGAAAGCCCGGCAGCGGCCAGTTCCACAGCATATGCCCCATGGAAACATACATCAGGGGGATTAAGAGAATCACGGATGCAATGAGACGCTTCCGTAGTTTCGGCGTCTCCGTATCCTTCAGGGATTCCTCGTACGTATTCGATTTTGCGGATGTACTGCCTGTCTTTTTTACGCTTGCCCCGTATCCGGCCGCTTCCACGGCTTTGATAATCTCATCCGGCGCGGCACTTCCTTCCACTCCCATGGAATTCGTAAGAAGACTGACCGCACAGCTTTCCACCCCGGGGAGGGCATTTACCGCTTTCTCCACTCTTGCCTGGCAGGCGGCACAGCTCATGCCCGTTACATTATACTGTTCCAAATGCATCACCTACTTCATTAATTTCTGCAGTGTAACTACAAGTTCATCGATAATTTCATCGTTGCCCTCGCGAATATTTTCCGCCACGCAGGTTTTCATGTGGTTTGCCAGAAGCACTTTGTTAAAACTGTTTAAGGCACTGGTAATGGCGGATACCTGTATGAGAATATCCGTGCAGTAGGCATCGTTTTCGAGCATCCCTTCCACGCCCCTTACCTGACCTTCGATTCGTTTCAGCCGGTTCATTAGATCTTTGAATTCTTTCTCGTCCCTCTCTTTATGTTTCCCCGAGCAGAACGGACAGCATTCATCCGGTTCATCTATCTCATTTGTTTTTTTCGTATTCTCTGACATAGGCTGAATTTCTCCTTGCATAGCAATACCCCGGCGGGGTATATGTTGGCTTTATACCAATATATACCCTGCCGGGGTATTTGTCAATCATCTTACACTCCTTTAGGCGCAGAAAATTGTACAGTAGTCTCCACACGTCGCACTTGAACCGCATCCTCCGGCAACCTTCGCAAGATCATCTTCCGATGCAATCCCTTCTTTGGTTCCGTTTAAGAATGCCACAACGTCAGCCGGGGTAGCATCACATTTCTGCTTTTCCAGGAATTCTCCCATCGAGCCTTCTTTATACGCAGACACGAATTCCTTTTTCAGTTCTTCGTTTTCCTGTACTTCTTTGTAAAAATCTTCTAATGTTTTCATGGCACTCTCCCCCCCTTCCGGTGAACGCATACCTGCTTTCTCATACACCTCTTTATTCACACATATATGAATCACAACAATCAGGCGCACATGTATGACTTGTAAAGCATCCTCCGGCTACCTTCGAAAGATCATCTTCCGATGCAACCTCTTCTTTCGTTCCTTTTAAGAATGCCACAACGTCGGCCGGGGTAGCGTCACTGTCATGATTTTTCAGGAATTCCTCCAGCCTGCCTTCTTTAAATGCAGAAACAAATTCCTTTTTCAGTTCTTCGTTTTCCTGTACTTCCTTGTAAAATTTTTCTAATGTTTTCATAACACGCCCCCAAAAAAACTATATTACCGGACAACCGCCGTCATATGTCTGAAGTCCGCAGGTCTCCTGACATGTATAACTTGACATGCATCCTCCGGCTACCTTCGCAAGATCATCTTCCGACAGAATCTCTTCTTTGGTTCCTTTTAGGAATGCCACAACGTCAGCCGGTGTCGCGTCGCTGTTCTGACTTTTCAGGAATTCCTCCAGCCTGCCTTCTTTGAATGCAGCGATAAATTCCTTTTTCAGTTCTTCATTTCCCTGTATTTCCTTGTAAAGTTCTTCTAATGTCTTCATGGTCGTATCCTCCTTATTCTTTATTCTGTTCCTGTTGTCGTAATTACACCGGACCACATGCACGAACGCTACATAAGTCACATGTATAACTTGACATGCATCCTCCTCCGGCTACCTTCGCAAGATCGTCTTCCGACAAAATCTCTTCTTTGGTTCCTTTTAAAAATGCCACCACGTCGGCCGGTGCCGCGTCGCTGTTCTGACTTTTCAGGAATTCCTCCAGCCTGCCTTCTTTGAATGCAGCGATAAATTCCTTTTTCAGTTCTTCGTTTCCCTGTACTTCCTTGTAAAGTTCTTCTAATGTCTTCGTCGTCGTATCCTCCTTATTCTTTATTCTGTCCGGTTTCGCTCACACCCCTTTAGGTCGGCGGACAATCGGTAATTGTATACTGACTGCAGCCGTCATAACATGTATAACTGCTAAAGCATCCTCCGGCAACTTTTGCAAGGTCATCTTCCGATACAATCTCTTCTTTGGTTCCGTTTAAGAATGCCATAACGTCGGCCGGTGCCGCGTCGCTGTTCTGACTTTTCAGGAATTCCTCCATCCTGTTTTCTTTGAATGCAGCGATGAATTCCTTTTTCAGTTCTTCGTTTCCCTGTACTTCCTTGTAAAGTTCTTCTAATGTTTTCATAGTGTTTTCCCCCCCCCTTTCGCATTAGATACATTACTTTTCTCTTTGTGATGATTTTATAATACTACTGCATCTGTCACAGAAGCCACACAAATTTTATCCTTCTCATTCCGGCCTCACAAAGCCTGCAAATCCGGCAAACTCTTGCTCCCGCTGTCCGCCTGCAAATCCGGTAAAACCCTACTCCAGCTGCCTGGATGCGAGGTTCGCAAAAATCCCTCCCTTTGCCATCAGCTCGTCAAATGTACCTTCTTCCTGAATACTTCCGTTTTGAAGAACGAGAATACGGTCGCATTCGCGTATCGTGGAAAGACGGTGTGCGATTACGATACGCGTGCAGTGCATTTCCGCTAAGGAATCGGTCACAATCTTCTGTGTAATATTATCCAGTGCGCTGGTGGCTTCATCAAACATCAGAATGCCCGGTTTGCCGCAGATCGCCCGTGCAATGAGAAGACGCTGTTTCTGCCCTCCGGATATTCCGCCGCCTCCCTCGGAAATGAACGTATGCATGCCCATCGGCATATGCCGGATATCCTCCGCCATGCCGGCTTTCTCGGCTGCCTCCCATGCGCCGGCCTCATCCATCCAGGGTACGGAAATAATAATATTTGAAAAAATGTCTCCGGTAAAAAGTTTTCCGTTTTGTAAAACCGTTCCGATATGCTGCCTTAAGGAACGGATATTTACGCTTTCGATATCCTGATCATCATAGTAAACCGTGCCCTGCCTCGGGGTTTCAAAACCGAGAAGGATTCGAAGAAGCGTGGATTTGCCGCATCCGGACGGTCCGACAATCGCAACATATTCACCCGGCTCAATCTTCAGGCTCAGATTTTTGATGATTTCGGGGCTGTCCTCTTCGTAGGAAAAGGTTACATTGTTCAGTTCGATTTTCCCCTTCAGGGAACGTATGCTTTTCTTATTCTCTCTCCCTTCCGGTTTCGTCCGGAGAATCGGCTCTCCGCGTCTTAAAATCGGCCGGATGGAAGCAACGGCAGATCCCGCGCTTCCCAGTGCGGTAATCCCGGAAACCGCAAGCGCGAAAGCGGAGGAAAATCCCGCAAACTCCGCCACGCTAAGACCCTTGCTGTAGGATACGGAATAAGCCCAGAGCGTTCCGAGCAGCGTGATTGCACCGAGAATCGGCACGCGGAACGAATACGGAAAACGAATGACATAGGAAGGCCGTATCTTGTCCGAATAGCTTTCCATCCATTTGGACATCGCCCTTTTCTCGCTTCCGCTGACCTTGATTTTCTGGATGCCCTGAATAAAGGAATAAACAACTCCGCCGTTAACTTCCCCTGCGGTAAGGGACGCTTCGATTAACCGCCCTTCCTGTGCCACGGTCACGGTAAAAATCGCAAGCTCCGCCACATAGGTGACAAGCGCCGGCAATGCCAGGGACGGGGCGATAAAAATGAGTTCCACAACGTAGATGAGTGATACCGCGGCCGTAAGTACACATCCGAAGAGGATATTGCTAAGAAGCATCGGAATCTGTCCGAGTGCACTGACCTTCTGGGCAATCCCGCCGGCCGTCTCTTTTCCGAAGAACGAAGCCGGGAGGTTCATGACTCTGCCGAATACGGCATTCTGCTCTATGACGTCAAGCCTTGTGCCGATACGGTTATTGACGGAGGTTTTTGCGATATTCATAAGCCAGCTTCCGAATGCTACCGTGAAAAGCAAAACCGCCATCGGAATCAGGAGTACTTTTTGCCCCGACGGAACTAAATCCGCAAAAGCAAATGCGGTGACCGCAGGCGTAATCGCCCCGAACAGGGTGATAAAAATAAATGAAAGGATAAACAGCGCCACATCCGATGCCCGAAGCTGTCTTAAAAGAAACAGAATGAAATCGTTCGGGCCCATGGATTCCGGCGGGAGCGGCTTATAGAAACACCAGCCGTCCTTTTCGAATAAGTCTTTATTCTTCTTTGTTACACGAATCTTTTTTCCGCTGTCACTGTCCGTATACCGGTAGCCGCTTAGGAGGCCCGGAATAAGCGCCTTCGTTTCTTTTGTCCCGGCCATAACCGCTAAAATCGGGCCGTCTCCGTTCTTCCACCAGATATCATTTAACTCGATTTCCCGGCACATCACACCCGATGGCTGAAGTACCAGATCAATCTGTTCATCGATATCTTTTCCGACGGGAACATTCTCCGGAAACGGTATGGATAAGTACTGAAAAATCATTTCCAGCTGCATGATATTATGCTCCGGAGATTCTTTGGCTCCCGGTTGGATTTTTTTACGGCCTTTTGTCGCAACCGAAAGCATCCGCAGGTTTTTATCCTGCAGTTCTTCGTCTTTTTCAATCCGGTCCTGTAATTGTTTTCCGAAAATGCTCATTCAGGCTTAAGTCTTTCTGTCGTTTATTGTGTTTTTACCAGGTTCCTGTACACGCCTTCTTCGGCAATCAGTTCCTGATGCGTTCCGCGCTGTACGATATGACCGTGGTCAAGTACGATGATTTCGTCGCAGTCCCTTATGGTGGAGAGACGGTGTGCGACAATAATACAGGTAATTCCCCTGTTATGAATGAAATCCGACAAATCACGTTCCGTTACCGCATCCAGCATGGAGGTTGCCTCATCCATAATGATAACGGAAGGATCGCCGGCAAGGACCCTGGCAATCTCCAGTCTCTGGCGCTGACCTCCGGAGAGGTTTTTTCCGCCCTCTTCGATGAGATGTTTATATCCGCCTTTCTGGAACATGATATCCTCATGAATCACGGCATCCCTTGCCGCAAGAATCATCTCATAGTCTTCGATAGTGTCATCCCACATCTTGATATTATTTTCAATCGTGTCATGGAAGAGGGTTACATCCTGATCCACCATGGCTAACGAACCGCAGAAAATCGGTTTCGGAATTTCCGATACGGGCTTTCCGTCAAATAAAATCTCACCCTCCCAGGGTTTATAAAGTCCGGCCAAAAGCTTGGCAACCGTCGACTTTCCGGAACCGGAGCCGCCTACAATCGCAATTCTTTTTCCGGGTGTTACGTTTAAATTAAAATCGGTAACCACCGGCTCTCCGAAACGTGAATAGCCGAAGGAAACGTTCTTCATTTCGATTTTTCCGGTCAGTTTCTTCGCTTCTGCAATTTCTTCCATGTCATAGTCTTCTTTTAAAACGGCATCTTCCGGATAGGTCATAACATCGTGGATACGTTCAAGCATCGCCCGCATTTCCTGAAGGCTCTGTCCGACACCGATTAATGCATTCACCGGCTGTACAAAAGCGGAAAGGCATCCCTGGAATCCCAAAAGGAGACCTTCGGCGATATGACCCCGCATAATGCTCCAAAGTCCCAGCACAAGTACCACGATGCTTGTAAGCTGCTGAAGCAGTGCCGGCACCGTACCCATGACCCGGTTCACATTTTCAAAAGCGACTCTCGCCCGAATGACACCGGCGTGATATCCGGACCAGTGTTTTAAGAATCCGCTTTCGGAACCCGATGCCTTGATGGTCTCAACCATATCGATTCCCGCGATGGTCGCTCCCGAAAGCAGCGCCTGGTCACGCATCTGTACCTTGGAAATCTCCGTTCTTTTTTTGGAAATGCGGTTTGCCACGAACAGGTTCACCGCCATGCTGGCCAGCCCCACCGCCGTAAGTAACGGACTGTAATGAATCATGACAACCAGATAGAACACCAGCATGATGAAGTTGATGACAATCGGCGCAAACTGCCCGATTAACGTGGCCGCTACGATATCGTTCGACTGCTGCCGGTTTGCCAAATCACCCGCCGTACGCTGTGAGAAAAATTCCATGGACATGCGGAAAATATGTTCCATAAAGGAAACATTCGAACTTACGGCGATTTTTCCGGTTGATAATTTGATATAAAGCTGATTAATGGAAGAGGTAATGAGCTGATAAAGAATCAGCCCCGCAAAAAACAGAATAAACCCTTTGTACCAGTCATTCGCATGACCGGAAAGAATTTCGTCGGTAAAAACCCGGGTGATGACGGGAGTGAGTGCCCCGGCTGCCATGGCGAGACCGCCGGTGGACATGACAAGCAAAAGAAGACCCTTATTCTTAAAAAAGAGCCCGCTGAGATACGATAAAACGCTTCTTTGCTTTCCTTCCGGAACAAAATCCTCTCCCGGTGTCAGTTCTAAGGCAATCCCCGAATAATGCCTTTTGAAATCCTCGATGGAAATGCGCATAAAGCCGGCCGCCGGATCGTTAATGTAGGCATATCCCCCCTTAAATCCGCAAAGAACAACGAAATGACAGTTGTTCCAGAAAACAATCGAAGGCATGTTTCCCTTTTCCAAAAGCCGGTCCGTATCGTACCAGAATGCCTGGTACTTTAAACCGAAGTTCTTCGCAGCTTTTACGATACTTAGCGCATTGCAGCCGTCCCTGGATACGCAGCAGGCGACACGCACTTCTTCGAGCGGCACCCATTTCTTATAATACGCAAGAACCATGGTAAGACAGGCCGCCCCGCACTCCAGCGTTTCCATCTGCAGTATGACAGGCACTTTAACCGGTTTTAGTCTTTTTCTGTCGACAGTCTTCATCATAAGTAAGCAGCCTTACCTCAAAAGAAAAGATATGGGACTGACTTCTTTCATAATAACGGATACTTCCACAAGCTGTCCCTGATAATCCGCTAAATCTTTACTGGTATCAATTACGATAATGTAGGAATACACCCCGTCTGCCAAATTGCTCATCTCCCAGGAAGAATACTTAAACTCTCCGGAGAGTTCTTCCTGCGTATACGGAGTCGCGGAAACCCATGAGACGGTTCCGGTTAACGTACTGCGGTCTGACATCTTTATTGCGGCAGACTTTCCCATCATACTTTTCCCATCGTAATTATCCGCATTCACAAATACAAAAATCTCTCCGCTTTCGTTTAAATCCACAATGCCGGTGAACGCAGCCGTCTCATGCAGTTTTCCGGTAAAGCCCCAGAAAATAACGGCAACAAGCACCATCGCCAGAGCCGCAATCAGGGCAATGATTCCGGGAGAGCCGACCCTGATATATTCATTTAACCGTTCCGCCGAACGCGGTTTTTTTTCATCCATAGTCATTCCGTCCGATCTTTTTTATCCGTTATAATGCAGTCAGAAATTCCTCTTTATTCGTATATCGTATCAGTTCATACCCAATGCCTGCCAGTCCGAAAAAGAGTGTAACATTATTGTTTGGAATAAAGTCTGCAAAGCCTATGCTGTACCTTCCGTTCTGCTCTGCGTATTTTATCACCTGTGCCAGCAGTATTCCGGCCCTTGCATCATCGCCCGTTTCCAGATAATAATCCACCGTGGACATATTGCCGCAGCAAAGATGATCTAACGGGTAAAGATTGGAGAGGGGAACCGCGATTTGTGCATTCGCAAGAATCCGTTCCGTCACGGAGTTCTTTATGCCGTTATTCTTTAATCGTGTACAGATAATGCCCATTCCCTCCGAACCGTAGCAATTCCCTCTGGCCGGTTTCCGGCTTCCGGGAATTCTCATATCCTTATAAGATCCGAGTTCCGGATCAAAGCACGAATCATCGAATTCAAGTGCATCGACCGCATCTTTTTCATATTTCGTACATCCGCACCTTAAATCCGCCATGAGGAAGCTTTCCGCAATACCCGTCATGCCGTGAACCGCCCCGGAAACAGGATGGTTTTTTATGGTCTTCCAAAGAAGGGTGCCGTTATAATCAAGCGTCCTTAGTTCTAAAAGCCTGTTGGCGAGTTTTTCCGTCAGTTTTTGTATTTTTTCATCGGAATAAAGTTCTTCATACCGGCACAGGGTAACAATGAGACCGGAAATACCGCCGGATTTATCCGTATATTCAAAGAATTCGGGATTAATACGGCAGGTAAGATTTTTTGCCTTTTCAAGAAGGCTGTCATATTCGCCGTTCGTATACCGGTTTACCAGGACAAGCGCCCTTAAAATTCCGCCGAGACCGCCGCCTTCCCCGAGGGAGACCTTCTGCTTATCCTCCGGACCTCCGGTTACCGGGAGGGTGTCTAAGTATCTTTCCAGCATATTCATGGCAGAAGTAAGACACTCCTTCGCCCTTCTTCTTACGCTGTCCGTAACAGCGGCCTTTGCCATTGCCGCAAAAAATACCGCCATGCCCACAGTCCCGCTGTATAGACCGATGCTCATTAAGGTGCAGTTTTCGGCTCCCGGATCAAAACCGAACCAGGTTCTCTCGCCGGATTTCAGTTTCAGGCCGTCTTTATAGATCCTCTCAAAAATCGCCTCCGCTTCCCGGATCGCTTTTTCTTTTGTAACCGGCTCCGTTTCGTTAATCAGGCGATTTTTAACTTCCTTCTCATCCCGGATTCTGGTATAAGATAAGGACAGCTGCATTAAATGAATTTCGAACTGTTTTTCCTCTTCCGACAGGGAATCAATGATTTCGAATACCCGCTCTTCGGCCGAGAGCGTATAATATCCGGCCGAAACAAGTTCTCCGTCCGCATAAATATCCCTGCTGTCCGCATACGTATAAAAAAACGGAATTTCTCCTTCACTTAAATGCTTCATCTCCGACTTCGTAACCGCATCATTTTTGACCTGTTTTTCCGACAAAAGAACATCCGGAAGTTTGTCAAGCTGTGACTGATAGTACTCTTCGGAGCTGTAGGAATAACAGCTGTTCAGTCTGTTTATTATATCCGAGTAAGACCGGGTCGCCCAGACGATTACGCGCAGAATATGTTTGGAAAAAGACTCCCGGATATCGTGCTTTAATTCTTCTTTTTTTGCAAGGCACCGGTCATAAACATCCGAAAAACCGCGGAAGAATTCTTCACTGTAATCAAGAACGCTTCGTCTTTGTCCGTCTACAATCGGAGCACTTCCTTCTTCCTCGGTATTTAAAAGAATGCTGAATTCTTTCACTATGAATTTTCCTTCATAGTGCATGTTTAAAAAAGCAGCCCTGAGAAGGGAATTGGATATGGCTTTTTCATCTTCCGGAGCGTAATATCCGGCTCTTCCCCTGCCGATGCCATCCAGATACGGATATAAAAGCGTTTCGATATCGATTAAGGCAAGTTTCGTACCGCACGCAAAAAGGTTCTCCATATGCATGTCAATGCTTCCGAGCATTTTAATGACGGCGCCTGTTCCGCCGAGAGAATAATAATATGCTTTTGCTTCCTCATCCCCTTCGGCGACTCTTTTTTCCAGGAATTCGCAGACTCCGAATTCCTCACCGTGGGCATATACCTTCGGCATAACAATCACATCGTCAAAGTATTTGCCCATGAATTCATATGCCATTGCATCGATTGCACAGCTGTGCGGTTTGAAAACCATTTTTCCCGCATCGGTCTCTACGACAGTCGTGCTTTTTCCGTGATTATGGGAGTCTCCCTCAAGGTGAACACCCGTGATTTGTGTATAGATTTTTCCGCCAAACAAAAGTTCACAGATTGCTTCCCTGTGATTGCTTAAGCATTGAAGCATGTAACTTATAAAATCCCCGTAATTGCGAAGAATTACATCGACGGTCTTTTGCATTCTTTCGGGCAGAACGAATTCTCCCGAATCAAGCTTATCAAGGATAGTTTTCGCGGCTTTTTCCTTATCCTCACGGGTAAGCAGCATAAGGTCATACTGGGCAAGCGGATTGTCGTCCTTTACAACCTTCGCGCTTAAATCCATAAAATAATTCACGGTGACTCTTAAGATTCTCTTTTCCCCGGTAAGGATAATCTCTTCCGTTGCCTTTTCGGAAAGAAGGTTTCCGCCCGGTTTGTCCTTTAAAGAGTTTGCCAGTTCTGTTATTCGCGGTTCAAAATACCGCATGTAGTCTGCATTTATTTTCATATTTATTCCACTTTTGTTCAGACGCTTTAAGACGGGGTTTTCGTGTCATTTTTTT
>JAEEGL015127562.1_pt1 | contig 10496 bp, 14 predicted proteins | sample 9134231 | NCBI WGS metagenome assembly JAEEGL01 (sample SAMN16246548, study PRJNA631951) | gut metagenome | biome: gut microbiome; feature: rumen; material: fiber-attached | host: Bos | place: Iran: Karaj | collected 2018-10 | reverse complement strand
GTGCGATCTTCTTTACGATCGGACTCTTTACGGTCTGTACATTCGGGCTGAATCTATTTACAGGCAAAGTCTGTTACGCACTCGATAACAAAGCATCCTATATTTTAGATCTCTTTTTGATCTGGTGCGGAAATTTTACCGGCTGTATTTTAACCGGCCTTGCGATGCGTCTGACACGTGTTGCGCCAACGCTTATCGAAACGGCGCAGGGTATCTGTGAAAAGAAACTGTCCGGCAGCCCGCTCAGTACCATCATTTTGGGACTGTTCTGCAATATCTGTATCTATATCGCTGTCGACGGATATAAGAACAATCCGCATGAGATCGGGAAGTATCTGGCGCTTCTTTTCGGGGTGACCGTGTTCATCCTTTGCGGATTTGAACACTGTGTTGCCAATATGTTCTATTTTTCCATGGCAGGGATCTTTACGGGAAATATGATCGTATTTCTCCTGCTGAACACCTTGGGAAACATAATCGGCGGTCTTTTGATCCCGTGTATGTTTAAAATTATTAAAAAGTAACAATGTGGGGTTACAAAAAGGAGGTAGTAGTATGACAGGTTTTCCATTAATCATCGTTTTTGTTCTGGCGATCGTTCTGATGATCGTTATGATCTCGAAGTTCAAGATCCATCCGTTTATTTCCATCATGTGTATTTCGCTTTTACTGGGATTGATCGCAGGGATCCCGCTTGTTGATGTCACATTGGAAGACGGTTCCAAGCAGTCCGGCATTGCCACGGTCATCGGGCAGGGCTTTTCTGGGACCTTTACTTCGATCGGTATCGTCATCATTTTCGGCGCTTTGATCGGAAGTATTCTGGAACAGACCGGAGCAGCATTGAAGCTTGCCGACATGGTGATCAAACTTGTAGGTAAGAAACATCCGGTTCTCGCCATGGAACTTATGGGCTGGGTCGTTTCCATTCCGGTTTTCTGCGATTCCGGTTTTGTTATCTTAAACCCGATCCGTAAAGCGCTTGTAAGCAGGACCGGAGCTTCTTCCGTTGCAATGTCCATTGGACTTGCTTCCGGTCTGTTCGCATCCCATGTATTCATTCCGCCGACACCCGGACCGATCGCAGCAGCGAATACGCTCGGCATCGGCGATAATCTGTTACTGGTCATGGGACTTGGTGTTCTTTGCTCGATTCTGCCGCTTGCAGCCGCATATTTCTATGCGCTGATCATAGGTAAAAAGGTAAAAGCTGATGATGAAGCAGATGCTGCAGAGATCACAAAGAGTTATGAAGAACTGGTTGCCGAATACGGAAAGCTTCCGAACGGCTTCTCCGCACTTGCGCCGATCATCGTTCCGATCATCCTGATGGCACTTTCATCCATTTTCACAATGGCCAAAGCGGAAGGTGCTTTCCCGGATATCATGAAATTCCTCGGAACACCGATCATCGCGCTTGCTGTCGGCGTGATCTTTGCTGCAGTACAGCTTTATGGTGCAGGAAAGATGAAAGATTTCTACAATATCTGTAATGATACCTTAAAGACGGTCGGCCCGATCCTGTTTGTTACGGCGGCCGGCGGTGTTCTCGGCAAGGTGATCGCTTCCACGGATATGGTTCCTTATATTTCCGATCATGCAGAGGTATTGTCCGCTATGGGTATTTTCTTCCCGTTCCTGCTGTCTGCGATCTTGAAGTCCGCGCAGGGTTCTTCGACCGTAGCGCTGACCACAACGGCAGGTATCGTGGCGCCGTTACTTCCGGTACTCGGATTTACCACGCCTGTGCAGGTTGCGCTTGTATGTATGGCGATCGGCGCCGGCGCTATGACCGTATCGCATGCGAATGATTCCTATTATTGGGTTGTTACGAACTTCGGCGCCATGACTCCGGAGCGTGGTTACAAGACCTGGACGGTCGGCACCCTGATCATGGGTATTGCAGCGATCATCGAGATCTTCCTGTTAAGTCTTTTCATGCACTGACAGTTACTAAGGGAGAATAAGATATGAATGAAGCTTTACGAAAAGATGCGGACAGGATCATTTCCGGATCCCTGCAGGCTGTTTTGCCGGATGAAGCAGTAAAAAGAGCCCTGCAGGACTTTAAGCCGGGAAGCGGAAAAGTGGTTCTGGTCGCCGCCGGAAAAGCAGCCTGGCAGATGGCTTCAACGGCTGCAAAAGTGCTCCCGCATCTTGATGACGGGATCGTGGTCACAAAATACGATCATGTAAAAGGCGAGATCCCGCATGTGGCCTGTTATGAAGCCGGACATCCGGTTCCGGATGAAAACAGCTTTGCAGCTACGGAAAAAGCCCTTGCACTTGTCGAAGGACTCGGTGAAAATGATACCGTGGTATTTCTGTTGTCGGGCGGCGGCAGCGCATTGTTTGAAAAGCCGTTGATCCCCGGAGAAGAGCTGCAGGATATCACCAAACAATTATTGGCGTGCGGCGCGGATATCGTGGAAATGAACACGGTCCGGAAGCGTCTGAGCGGGGTCAAAGGCGGAAGATTTGCGCTTGCGGCTGCTCCCGCAAAGGTTTTCGGTATCGTCTTAAGCGATATCTTAGGCGATCCGCTCGATATGATCGCAAGCGGTCCTGCTTATCCGGATGCCTCAACCTGTGAAGAAGCGTTGGAGATCGTTTCACGCTACGGACTGAAACTGTCCGTTCAGGCCATGACTTTGCTCCGCGAAGAAACGCCGAAGAAACTGGACAATGTTGAGACACAGATCACGGGCTCTGTTCGGGAGCTTTGCAAAGCAGCGGAGAACGAATGCAGAAAACTTGGGTATGAACCCGTATTCCTGACGGACGAATTATGCTGCGAAGCAAGAGAGGCCGGGTCATTGCTTGCAAGTATTGCGAGAAGCCATGCCGGAAGCGGCAATAAACTTGCCTTTATCGCCGGCGGAGAGACTGTCGTGCACCTGAAAGGTACCGGTAAAGGCGGGAGAAATCAGGAACTGGCATTAGCTGCAGCCATCGGCATCGACGGTTTGGACGGTGTAGCCGTATTTTCTCTCGGAAGCGACGGAACGGACGGACCGACGGATGCGGCAGGCGGTTATACCGACGGCACCACGGTCAGCGATCTGAAGGCTAAAGGAATGCAGATCCGGTCGTATCTTGACAACAATGATGCCTACAATGCATTAAAAGCGGTTGACGGCCTGATCGTTACCGGCGCTACGGGTACCAATGTGAATGATGTATCCGTTCTGTTGATCAACCGGTAAAGAAGGGCGAACGATAATCTTTTATAATTTCATAAAGTATTTGACACGATAGGGCACTTCCTGTATAATATCTGCGTATGCCGCGTGGCGAGGTTATAAGTGACAAGGTCCACCGAAGCCAGCGAGAAATTGTAATAGGAGGTGCCCTATGTACGCGATTATTGCAACAGGCGGGAAGCAGTATAAGGTTTCCGAAGGCGATATCATCAAAGTGGAAAAGCTTTCGGCAGAGGCCGGAGATACTGTGACATTTGATCAGGTTCTTGCTGTCAGTGATAAAAAGCTTCTGGTCGGTGAAGATGTTGCTTCTTCCACCGTTTCCGGTACGGTCGTAGAGAATGGCAAAGATAAGAAAGTCATTGTTTACAAGTATAAGAGAAAAAGCGGTTATCACAAAAAGAACGGTCATAGACAAGCATACACAAAGGTTAAGATTGAAAAGATCAACGCATAAATATGTTTGTTAGGTGACAGTCATGATTACTGCAAAGGTTCTGAAAGATCATAAAGGGATCATTCAAGGCTTCAGTGTGCAGGGACATGCGTTGTTTGACCGCAAAGGAAAAGATATCGTTTGTTCTGCGGTGTCCATCCTTACCATCAATACGGTCAATGCACTTGAAAAATTCACAAAGGCAAGATTTTCACTGGAACAGGAAGACGGAATCTCGCTGTTTTTCAAGGACGATCCCGATGAAAAAGCGCAGTTATTGATAAATACCTATCTTTTGGGACTGCAGGGAATCGAAAAAGAGTACGGAGATTATTTCAGATTATCAGTCGAGGAGGTGTGGAAATGTTAAGATATGACCTTCAGTTATTTGCTCATAAAAAAGGTGTAGGCTCTACCAAGAACGGCAGAGACTCCGAAGCCAAGAGACTTGGCGCAAAAAGAGCTGACGGACAGTTTGTAAAGGCCGGAAACATCCTTTACAGACAGCGCGGGACCAAGATCCATCCGGGCGTCAATGTCGGCAAAGGCGGAGATGATACACTGTTTGCTCTTGTTGACGGTGTTGTACGCTTTGAAAGAAAAGGAAAAGACCGTAAACAGGCTTCCGTATATCCGGTTGAGCAGTAAGAAGAAACGGTAGATGTAAATGAGCGTGCAAGACTCGGTATTTGAGTCTTGCACATTTCTATTTTGAGGAAAAATATGTTTGCAGACAGAGCAAAAATCTATGTGCGCAGCGGAAAAGGCGGCGACGGACATGTTTCTTTCCGAAGAGAGAAATATGTGGCAAGCGGCGGTCCTGACGGCGGAGACGGCGGTAACGGCGGAGATGTGATCTTCGAGATCGATGAAGGCATGAATACGCTGACCAATTTCCGCCATATCCGCAAATATTGTGCCGGAGACGGTGAAAACGGCGGCAAACGCAACTGCAGAGGAAAAAGCGGTGAAGACATCGTGATCAAAGTCCCTGCCGGAACCGTCTTAAAGGAAGCGGAATCCGGAAAAGTCATCCTGGATATGTCAGGGGATAACAAACGCGTGGTCCTGTTAAAGGGCGGCAAAGGCGGAAACGGAAACCAGCATTATGCCACTTCAACGATGCAGGCCCCCAAATATGCGCAGCCCGGACAGAGCGCACAGGAACTGAATATTGCCATGGAATTGAAAGTGATCGCGGATGTCGGTCTGATCGGTTTTCCGAATGTCGGGAAATCCACCTTTCTTTCCAAAGTCAGCAATGCGCGTCCGGAGATCGCAAATTATCATTTTACGACATTAAGCCCGCATCTGGGAGTAGTGGACTTAAATGATGCGAACAGTTTTGTGATGGCTGACATTCCGGGACTCATTGAAGGAGCCAGTGAAGGGGCAGGCCTTGGACATGATTTCTTAAGGCATATCGAGCGGACCAGACTGCTGCTTCATATTGTTGATGCGGCTTCCACCGAGGGCAGAGATCCTGTTGAAGATATTTATACGATCCAGAAAGAACTGGCCGGCTATAATGCTGACCTTGCGAAAAGACCGCAGATCCTTGCGCTGAATAAAACGGATATGATCCTTAAGGATGAGGGATCCGGTGAAGACAAAAAGGACCCGGTTCAGCGGATCCGGGATGAATTCGAACCGAAAGGATATGAGGTTTTTCCAATCTGCGCGCTGACCGGCGACGGGATCAGGGAACTGCTGTATCATATTTCCGATGTCCTTGGTACACTTCCCAAAGAGCCGGTCGTATTTGAGAGCGAATATCAGATCGACAGGAAAGAACTTGATTCCAAGGATCCATACACTGTAATATATGATCAGGCGAATGACCAATACGTGATCGAGGGACCGCGTATCGAGAAAATGCTCGGGTATACGAATCTGGATTCCGAAAAGGGATTTCTGTTCTTCCAGGACTTTCTTAAAGATACCGGGATCCTTGACGAACTCGAAGCACTAGGCATCAAAGAAGGCGACACTGTCCGCATGTACGGGCATGAATTTGACTATTACAAATAACAGAGGATATTTATGACGACAAAACAACGGGCGTTTTTAAAAAGTCTGGCTTCAACGATGGATGTGATCGTACATATCGGAAAAGAATCCTTGACACCGCAGGTCGTTGCTTCCGTTGACGAGGCATTGACCGCAAGGGAGCTGATCAAAGTCGGTGTATTAAAGAACTGTGCGGATGATCCGAAAACGCTTGCGCAGATCATTTCCGAGCGCACGCATTCCGATGTCGTTCAGGTGATCGGCAAGAAGATCGTACTGTATAAACCCGATAAGAAGAATCCAAAGATCAAACTGCCTTTGGCATAGACAATTGCGTAACGGAGAGATTATGAAGATCGGCATTCTTGGCGGAACATTTAATCCGATCCATACAGGACATCTGATATTGGCGGAAAATGCCTATGAATTCATGGGCTTGGATCAGGTGTTATTTATTCCAAGCGGTGTCTCTTATCTTAAGGATATGAACGAGATCCTGCCGGCTCATCAACGTCTGAAGTTGGTTGAGCTAGCGATCGCATCCAATCCACATTTTGCGCTTTCCACCATCGAAACGGATCGTAAGGGGAATTCTTATACTTATGAGACCTTAAAGGAACTGAAAGCACAGAATCCGGACGCAGAACTGTATTTTATCTGCGGCGCGGATGTGATGATGAGTATCCACACCTGGAAAGAACCCGCAACGATCTTAAAATATGCTTCTTTGGTCGTTGCGCCTAGGAATGATACGGATCCGGATCTGATGAACAGGCAGAAAGAAGCGTTAGCCAATGATTTTCAGGCAAAGGTATATATTCTGAATACCGCCGAACTTGACATTTCATCGTCCATGATCCGGGACAGGCTCATTCATAAAAAAAGCGTGCGTTATTATCTTCCGGACCCGGTGATCGCCTATATTCAAGAACATAAGTTATATGAATCAGAGACGGTGTCTGAAAAAGAACAGGAGTAATGAAATGATCGGGATCAAAAAGAAAAACGTGGAATATGACCTTGAAAAGCTGAAAAAGCAAATGAAACGGAAACTCTCGGACTACCGTTACCGGCATACGATCGGTGTGGCTTATACTGCGGCAGCTCTGGCCATGCGGTACGGGGTCGATCTGAATCACGCGATGACGGCCGGACTGTTGCATGACTGTGCGAAATATATTGCAGATGATGAGCTGATTAAAGATTGTGAAAAATATAAGATCGAAGTTACGGATATTGAAAAAATGAATCCGGCTTTGCTGCATGCGAAGGTTGGCTGTTATCTGGCGTCAAAAAAATATCATGTGAAAGACAAGGACATCTTAAGCGCGATCCGCCATCATACCACCGGCTATCCGGATATGCCCATCTTAGACAAGATCCTGTTTGTGGCTGATTATATCGAACCGCACAGGCAGTCCCTCACCAAACTGAATGTGATCCGCAAGGAAGCATTTATTGACCTCGACAAAACAGTTGTTATGATATTAAAGGCAACATTACAGCACCTGAAAAACAAGCAGGCTGTGATCGATCAGACAACGCAGAAGACCTATGAGTTTTATGCGGCAAAACTTAAAGAAAAAGGAAACGATATATGATAGAAGAAATGGGAAATAAGAAACTGCAGATCATATTTGATGCGCTGGATGATAAAAAAGCGGAAAACATCAGTGTGATCGATATCAGCGAGATCACGATCCTGGCAGATTGTTTTGTGATCGCTTCCGGCTCAAATCCGAACCAGATCCATGCCATGGCGGATGCCGTGGATGAGAAGATGTCAAAAGCAGGATACAGCCCGCGTTCGGTCGAAGGATACCGGAACGCAAATTGGATCCTGATGGATTATGAAGACATCGTGGTACATATTTTTGATAAAGAAAGCCGTGAATTCTATGATCTGGAAAGGATCTGGAGTGACGGAAAAAGACTTCAGCTTTAAACCGGCTGAAGTCTTTTGTTTTTCATATATTCTGTTGAGCAGACAAATAAGCGTCTTAAAAGAGTCTCAGAACGCCGTATACTTTACCGAGGATATCCACATGGTCAAAGATAAACGGCTCCATATTGTCATTCTCAGGCTGCAGTCTGATGTGGCCGTTTTCTTTATAGAAAGTCTTAACGGTAGCCGAATCCTCAACGAGCGCCACAACGATATCTCCGTTTCTGGCGGTATTGCACTGTTCCACAAAGATCATGTCTCCGTCAAAGATCCCTGCATTGATCATGCTGTCGCCTTTGACTTTCAGAATAAAGGATTGCGCATTGGGCGCATATTCCACAGGAAGCGGAAAATAACTGTCGATATTCTGTTCCGCAAGGATCGGAGAACCGGCAGCAACGGCGCCGACAACGGGAATGCTTGTCATTTCATGACGGACCAGCTGGAAACTGTCATCAATGATCTCAATGGCACGCGGCTTGGTCGGATCACGTCTGATATATCCGTTCTTTTCCAAAGAAGCCAGATGCGAATGAACGGAAGAAGTGGAACTTAAATGAACCGCTTCACAGATATCACGGACCGTGGGCGGATAACCTTTCTTTAAGATTTCTTCCTTGATATATTCCAGAATTTCCTGCTGTTTGGCAGAGATCTTACCATAACTCATCATTGTACCCCTTTCATAAGAGCATATTGATCAAATACCGGAATCAATGAACCATTAAAAATGAATTCGATCTATACAAAATATAACACAAATGTTCGAAAAAAGCAAACATACATTTGATTTTTAGAATATTTGTTCGAAAAAAGTATTGACAGGCGAATATATGTTCGATATAATAAGCTCATACAGAACATTTGTTCGTTGTTTCTGAAGAAACGGATTTCTTGCAGAACAGTGGGGGAGAAGATCATGGAAGAAAGAGCTGAATACAATTACATGGAAAGAGTAGCGGCCAACAGGTTAAGAAGAATGGCCCGTGAACAGAAAGTGAAACAGCAGAAACGACTGATCGTTCTGATCCTTTTTTTGCTGGTCCTGATCATCGGATTGTTGTCCATGCGAGCATTAGCTTATGCAGATGAAAGCATTAGTGCAAACCGTGTCAAGCAGTATCGGAGTATAACAATTTATGCAGGTGATTCTCTTAGCAGTATCTCCACAACCTATATGACCCCCGAATACTCTGATCCTTCCGCGTTTGTGACTGAAGTTGCTTTCATCAATAACATGGATCCGGAAGCCCCCCTAATTCCGGGCAATCATTTGATCGTTCCATATTATACGGAAGCGCAGGATCTTTGATCACAGGTACGAAGTGTTCTTAACGAACCCCTGGCAGTTAATTCGGATCCCTTAATTTTACTGCATTAGCCGCCTGACGCCTGCGATCATCATCCTGTGCTGCGTAATGCTTTCTCGTTGTATTGACGTCTTTATGCCCGAGCACATCTGCAACCAGATAGATATCTCCGGTTTCCCGGTACAGACTCGTTCCGTAAGTGCTTCGTAATTTGTGTGGCGTGATCTTTTTGAGAGAAGTCACGGCAGAGGCGTACTTCTTGACCAGCTTTTCAACGGCACGTACGGAGATCCGCTTATTCTGCAGGGATAAGAACAATGCCTCTTCATGTCCGGATTCCGGTATGATCTGATGGCGTTCTTCCAGATACAGTTCCAAGGCATTCTGCACTTCATCTCCGAAGTATACAACCGCTTCATAACCGCCTTTTCTCCGGATCAGGATCCCGTTATTCTTAAAGTCTACGTCCTTCAGATCCAGGCCGACACATTCCGATACACGGATCCCGGTCCCGAGTAAGAGTGTGATCAGCGCAAGATCCCGGATTTTTGTTTTCTTATGGAACACGGCCTGCTGTTTTGTCATATTTTCGCCCTGTTCGATGTGATCGAGCAGCATGGCTACTTCATCCGCATCCAGTCGGATGATCTCTTTCTGATGAAGTTTCGGCATTTCCACAAGCGCGGCCGGATTTTTTTCGATCATTTCATTACGGAAGAAGAAGTTGTACATGCTTCTTAAAGAGGCTAATTTGCGCTGTTTTCCGCGTTCCTCATTCGTGATTGCTTCGTCTTCCTTTTCATAATAGGAAAGATAATCCAGATATTCGATGATATCGATGGGCTTGATCATTTCCAGCAGATCTACCGTAAACTGTGAGATTTCAAGATTCTTAAGTGCTGCGTTGTTTTCATGCAGATACTCAAAAAAGATCCTGAGATCATATGCATAAGCCAGTCTGGTCCTGGTTGATGTGGTATCCTTGATCCCCAGGAAGAACTCCCGGCAGAAGGGTGGGAGAGTTTTGATGATCTCCCTGAGTTTGACGGTATTGTCGATGTTGACTTTGTCGTGATAAGTCAGATTTTCCTGATTGATCGCCATGATTTTCCCCTTATTTCCCCTGATAATATCCGTATCAATGATCCGGATCTTAATATAATATAATAGTAAAGTGATTTGTTAAAAAATTAACAAGCAAAAAGAAGAGCATAAAATCTTAGTTTTCAAGTGCACTTGTCCTGTATAACTGGTTTTCTATAGCCGTAAACAGACGTTCCTTGGTGCCCGGATGGTCCTTGTTCATGGATCTGAGGAGTTCTTTGGCATATTCACGCTTGGTATAACCGTCAGCCGGACACGGATTTTTGACCACAGGCAGGTCCATTTTGTTCTTAAGTCCGATGATATCGGCTTCCTCCACATATAAAAGCGGACGGATCACATGCAACTGCATGCGGTCAAGGTAGGTCAGCGGCTTAAAGGTGTGAAAACGGCCCTCAAATATCATTGATAACTACAGGGTTTACACAACATCATCCTTATGATGTGCATAGGCCACCTTGTTGCAGCCTAGCTTCTTGACAGATTCG
>JAEEGL014152502.1_pt1 | contig 10496 bp, 1 predicted proteins | sample 9134231 | NCBI WGS metagenome assembly JAEEGL01 (sample SAMN16246548, study PRJNA631951) | gut metagenome | biome: gut microbiome; feature: rumen; material: fiber-attached | host: Bos | place: Iran: Karaj | collected 2018-10 | reverse complement strand
CATTCATTTTTAAATCTAGATTTACTTTATTATTATCTCCAGTTGCATTATTTACTTCTTCTATATTTCCTCTTGTATCATTTACTTCTATACTTGCAATCTTTACGTCATCTGGATTACATGTTTCTGCTGCTATTACGAATACAGGTATGAATAAAATTATTAACAGAATTGTTAATAGCTTACCTCTCATAATATACACTCTCCTATTATGTCTTAATTATATAATTAATCGAGTTTTTAAGCAATAGAAAAGCCTATGATTTCTCATAGGCTTATAGGACTGAATATTATTACTAATATCCAGGCATCAGTAACCGCATTGAGTCGTAATGACTATAACCGATTACGTAATAATTATACTTTAATAATTATCATTTGGCAATACTTTAGAATAGTCCCTTTATTTTGTTTACATCAGCTTCTACTAAATCAGTCATTTGCCACTTACCATTATTATCTTTGTAGAAATTAAAGACAATTGTGTAAGTTTCTTGATTATTTGATTTAGAAATAGTATCTAATTTATATTCTATTTCTTTATCAACACTTTGGAATAAATCCTTATGACTATCTACATAAGTAGTAGCTTTTTCATATGCTCCTTTAATATCAACACTTGTAACTGATACTGAAATATTTGCATCATTTTCATTTACTTGTGATTCTTCTTCTATTATTTCATATCCGATTTGTTCATATTTCATTTTAACAAGACCAGTATATCTTTCTTTTTGTAAATCACTTAAATTATCTGCAAATGGATAACTTATATCATCAACTACTGTTTTATCTAGTTTAATATATTTTTCTAAATAATCTTTTGTTAATGATTCTGGAGTATTATTTTTAATTATTTTATCTTTTAACATAACTGATAGTACTACTATTCCTATTACTATTATTATAAAGATAATTAGTTTTTTTAGATCTTTCTTTTTCATCTTTTCTTCTCCTTCATAACAAGTTTAACATTCTTTAACCATAGTATTAAGAAGATTGCTATTCCAAATACTATGAATCCAAATATGTATAATATATTAACGCTTACATTACTCTTAGTATCTTTGTTTGTATTGAAGAAAGATATTAAATCTGGTGTTCCATTTATTTTATCTGTTTCAGATACTGGATCATTTTCTTCTAATACTTTATTTACATCGATTACTTCATATGAATTAGATATATTATTATAGAACGTAATATAGTTTGTCTTAGTAGATTTGTTATTGTTGTTATCATTGCTGTTTTCTGGATTATCTTTACTATTACTTCCTTCTTTATTATCTTCTAAAACATATCTACCACTATTGTCTTTTACTATATTATTATTTTTAAGATTTTGTTTTAATATTTCTGCATCTTTATAACTAATGCTATCTTCTTCAATAATTCCTAAATTAGTATAAGAATCAATATTATCTTGTGCATATTCTAAGAATGAAATTTTCTTTGTTATTTTTTCATTTGTTATTTCTTTTCCAGTTCTATAATCAAATACTACTACTCTACCGTTTTCATACATTACTACTACGTAACCTGAATCAGTATTTATATTATTTGACATATAAACTATTTTATCAGTATTGAATTCTTTTGGTGTTAACATTTTATCTTTAATATTAAATATTTTATGATTTTTTAATAATACAGTTGATACTTCTTTATCATTATATTCATCTATTATAATTCCATAAATATTTCTATCTAAATTTTGGTCAATTATTTCTACTTTATTATTCTTAATATAAATAATATTTTCGTAAATAGTTTTTCCTTCATTTGAATTTATTATTGAATATGTTCCATATGTATCTACTTTTGATTCTCCATAGCTAAATTCATATAATGGCTTAGCATCTTTATTCATAGAGAATTCAATATTTTTATAATCTCCTACTAACTTGTTAATGCTTAAATCATAAATATTCATGTTATCTGTTAATAAATAATGATCATATATGTGAATTGCATCTTTATATTCTTTGATATTACCTTTTAATGTATCTTCATAAATATATGCATATTTATCATCATATGTAGATACAAGATTTCTTAATTTCTCAGCTGTAATTATTTTTACATCTCTATTTAATCCATCTGTCAATATAATTTCAATATTATCTTTGTAGTTATATTGGAAAGTAAATGTTCTTCTGTCAATTCTTTGATTTTCTATTTTTACATCTCCAGATTTAACAGTCATCATTGTTCTTTCATCAATATTTTCAAAGTCTATATTAACCGTATCTACTCCACTTGAATATATTGTATAGTCAGGTAATTCATGTATTCCATTTCTTGTTACACCAGTTATTTCAAATTCTACTCTTCCTGTTGGAAGTTTTATGTCAGCCATATTACCGAAGCTATAGCTTGCTGTTAGTTTTGGATAATTACCATTATCTAATGGAGATAAGTTAAAGTATGTTGTTGATATTGCAAGTGGTTCAGCCGTATAAGTAGTATTTGTTTTTAACTGATCAGCTGTTATGAATTGACTTTGTTCAAGTGGATTTTGTGAACTTATATTTTTTACAGGTTCAGCATTTATTGTTGAATTATCATATACAACAAATCTAGGTACCTTCTCTGTATATAAATCATCAAATGGTGTAATAATACCAACTTTTGCATTTGATGCAGTTGCTGTTATTTGAACTGCTAATAAAGTCTTATAGTAGAAATTATTTGTTAATTGTCTTGGTGCATAACCTGTAAATCCACCTACGTATGATTGTCCTGTTACTGATGTATTGGCTACTATCATACTATGAGATGTTGCTGAGTATGAGCTATTTTCTTCATCAATAGAATCAGTTGCTCCATAAGCTCCTCCAACAAATTCTGAACCTTTAACATTAGCATTTACTATAGTATAATATGTTCTTTTTACTTTATTTGTTCCTGCAAATCCTCCAACTCTTGTTGTACCTGTTACATTGACATTATACATGTATGTATAATATGATGAACCAACATCATATCCATACATTCCACCTGTACCTTCTGCTGCACTAGTAACTGTTGTATCTGTAATTGTAATTCTTGATTTAGTGTACTCGTTATATCCTACTACACCACCAGCATACAATCCATTGCTCTTTAACTGTGTAACATTAACATTATCGACAATACCTTTGTTGATATCATATGACCAACCAGCAATACCACCGATTCTTCCTGTTCCTTTTCCTATTACATCGACATTTCTAACAGTAATATTAACGGCGTATCTATGAGCAAGTCTTCCTGCAAAACCACCAATATAGTATTTGTTAGTTGCAGTAGTCTCTATTCCTTCTACTACAGAGTCTTTGATATAAGAGTTATCAGCTCCTCCATATCCAAATACTCCACCAACACTTGTAAGTCCTTGAACATGCATATTTTCTGCACTTACTTCAAAGTTTGTAGAAGGGTTTGCATAATCTTTATCTGCAAATATTCCTCCAACATAATCTCCGTTACCATAAATATCACAATATTCTGCAAAAATATTAAATGTACCATAATTCAATGAATGACCTACAAATCCTGCAGTATGTGATGTTCCTGTTATTACAGAATGCTTTATATATACATTTTTCATATCTAATCCACGATGTCTTCCAATTGGAGCAGCATACGGAGCTTTTGGTGCATCAATTGTTATGTCTACCATCTCTAATGTATCTACATCAGCATAGTTAAATGTTATTACATTAACATAATTACCATTTCCTGTACTTGATAAATTAATATTTTCAAATCTTACATTACTTAAATTCTTTGTTACTGTTCTAATTAATCCAAAGTTATTAGAAGATGGTACATTTAATGTAATATTCTTTATTGTATGTATTTCATCATCTGTACCTTCTAGTCTACCTATAGATACATTAGTTTTTATATTTGTTCTTCCTTCAAAGTCTATGTCTGCTACTAATCTATAGTTTTCAAATGTATCTGTTCCTATAGCTTGCCAATCTTCATATTTTGATAAGTTCCTATAGAATCTTAATCCTTCAATAACTACTCTTTTTGGATAACTAGCATTTGATCCATTTTTATCATAAATTATTTCTGTTAAGACATAATTATCATAATATCTTATAGGCTCTACTCTAGCATTTATTACTGTAATACCATCTCTAGTTGATATGTTAGCATTTTTTATCATTAAGTAGTCAAATTTAATATCCCTTACTTCTATATTATCTGGATTATCAATTTCTAAGTGTAGATCAGCATCTTCTAATCTTGCTTCTTTTTCTACAGCAATAACGTTAAATTTTTCTGGTACTAATTTTATATCAATTTGATTAGGTAATAGTTCACCAGTATTAAAGTTATTTAATTTTGGTAATGTATTTTCTATATCATCATAATTAAATTGTTCATCAAATTTCAAATAATCAATATATGTATCTTTTTCTTTTAATTGTTCTGTTGTTAATAAATATTCAAATGATAAGTTTGTTGAGATATAACCATTAAATGGTTGTTTATCCCAAACATAGTTCTCTTGGTTTTGAGTTAATGACTCTCCTGAAGTTCTTCCTACATATTCTCCTAAGTAAGAAGATTCAACTCCACCAACTGCAAGTGTACTTGATATTGTTTTACTTGATGCTTTTCCAATTATTCCTCCAGTAAATGGCATTGTTGAATTTATTTCTACAATGGACCATGCTTTGTTTAGCTTTCCTGAGTTTAATCCAATAATTCCTCCAGTATATACTGAATTAGTTACGATTTTACCGTGAGCATAAACACTATCTAATGTTCCACTTCCTAATCCTCCAACCATTCCTCCAACACCATATGTTGAGATAGCTGAAGTTGCATCAATATCAACATTAACTACAAAGCAGTTTTGAACTTGTAAGTTAGCCCCATATCCAACTAGAGCTCCAATTCTTATATCAATTCTTCCAGCTGTGCCTATATATTGGTAACCATCTACTGAACAGTTAGACATAAGAACGTTACTTGCATATCCTATTAATCCTCCAATGTAAGTTGTACCTGCTGTTCTTACATTTTTGATATGAACCATATCGAAAATAGCTCCAGAATCAGCTTGATATACAAATCCTCCATATGAAGAGGCATTAGTTTTTACATAGTTTTCTATGTATAAGTCTTGCATTGTTCCTCTAAATACATAGAACATTCCATTTGTTGTATCAAGTCTTATATTTTTAATAGTATGCCCATTTCCATGAATTTTTCCAGTAAATGTTCCTGTAATTACATACTTGGAAGCATCTACTTCACCGAAATCTAGGTCAAACTTTAGCATGTAGTTTTGAGCTCTATTATTATTCATAGCTTTCCAATCATTTAATGTTTTGATTGGGTAATACAATGAGAATTCAATTCCACGTTCAAATTCACCATAATTTCTTGTTGATTCAAATCCTAAATTTCCTCTTGCTACTATTTGTCTTACATAGTATTTAGAAACATAGTTAATTGGTTCTGATACGTTTACTACTACTTTAGATATGTCTCTTTCATTTTCTTGAGAAATAATATCTACTCTTCCTATATCTTTTATACCTATTGATACTATTTTTTCTTGGGCAGGATTATTTATTCTTAACTCAAGCGTTGCATTATCACCATTATTTGTTAATTCTTTAACAGATGTTACATCTACTAAATCTCTATCTTCAACTTCTGGTAATTCAAGCCATTCTTGGTTAGGCATACAATCATTTAATACTACATGAGGGAAGTATCCTAATTGTACATACTTTTGTACTTCAAATGCTCCACTTTGATTTAATAATTCCTCTTGGAAATCAACATCATATAAAGCAAGTTTACTTATTTTGCTACTTCTTACAGTAGTTCCACCATAAGTTTTACTTGATACATAGTAAACTCTTTGAGCGTTAACTGCATTAATAGTTCCCATATTAGGGTCACTAGTTAAATTATTACTATTAGTCTCAGTAAGTTCTACTGAATAAGCATTTCTTATTGTTCCTGTTCCACTATATCCAATTAAGTTACCTACTGACTCTTCTGATGCAAGTGTTGCATCTTTTTCAACTGTCATAAGTGAATATACGTTCTGTATTATAGAGTTTGTTGATGTTTCTCCAGCAAGAACTCCTACGTCTTTTCTTGATCTATTTAAGTTTTCGAAGTTTCCGTTAACATTAACTCCATAAGCATATCCATTCATTATTCTTCCTTGGTTACTCCAAGTAAGAATTCCTCCTACTGCATATGCCGAGAATGCTGCTTCACTATTAATAACAAAGTTCATTATTGTTCCATAATTTGCATATGCAACTAAGTCAAATGCATAGTGAGGATTTGGTATAGATTCTTTTATATTTACAAAGATATTATCTATAGTTCCATAGTTTTGATATGCAATTCCATAGAAATATGTTCTAGAAGATGGAGCATCTAAGTACATATCCAATACTATATTTTTAAGAGTAGCTCCATTTCTTATTGTATGGAAAATATAACTTGATCTTCCATTCATATTATTAATTATTTTATGTCCTTGGAAATCTATTTCTCCGTAGAAAGTATATCCAATTGTTCTACTTACACTTCTAATATCTATGTCTCTTAATACAATAAATCTTCCCGTTGTATTAATGCTAAATAGTTCATCTATATCTTTTATACTTCTTATCTCGCTATTAGTGTCAAATTCTAGAGTTTCAAGATTATAAAAACGTCCTCTTATTTTAACAGCTAAATATACTGTATATTTTTTATTTTTTCTAAATTCATAATTTTTTATTTCATTTATTGCTTTAGACTCTGAAAGAGTATATTCTATTGTATCTACTTCTTCATCACCTAAAAATATTCTTAAATAATAGTCATTATCTACAATTTCCTCTCTAGTATCATCTAAGTTTACTATTATTTTTCCGATATATTCATCTTTTTCATCATATTCAATATAATCATCATGATCTTCAAGAGATAATGTATGATGAGCCGCAACACATCCTCTGTGTCCGGAGATATAAGAGCTACCTCCGCCACCTCCTCCATTAGCATTAGTTTGAGCGATACCTCCATAGTATCCTCCTCCTGCTCCTGCTACGTCTGAGTTTCTTACGGCATTTTGTCCAACTCCGAAGGCATATCCATATGTTTGAGTCGCAAAGAAAGTTGTATCTAGTACACCATTAATGTATAATCCTCTACTTTCTAAGTCTCCTCCAGCTCCTCCTGAACCATCATTACTTCCTCTGAAAGTTCCACCGGCATCATCAGTTCCACCTCCACCGGCTGCTACCATAATTCTTGATTTTAATGATTCAAGATCATTCCAAGCTCCATCAGTTATACGAACGTCTGTTGCTCCTCCTCCTGAACCAGAGTTTTTGTTTCCACCGTTTCCTCCTCCGTTATATCCTCCTACAGGTCCTCCATAAGAGTTTCTACCAGATCCATAAACTCCTCTTCCTCCAACAAAGACATATAGTTTTTGACTTGGAGTTAAAGCGATATCTCCTCTTGTATAAGCTCCACGTCCTGCGTGAGAACCAATGCTTTGATTTTGTCCACTTGTTCCTGTACTATCTCCTCCAGCTGCTCCCCATAATTCAATTCTATATGTTGAAGTTGTTGGTGGAACAAATTCTTGAGATTCACCAGTATAATCAAATTCATAAACTGTTTTACTATTTAAATCAGTTATTCTTGCATGTCCATCTCCATAGTTTCCAAAAGTTGATGTCTCTCCTGGCCTATAAGATGGCATTTCATCATCACCTGGAATCATAAGAGTATTATTAAACTTCATTCCAGATCTATGAACTGAATATCTATCTTCATTCATTGCATCAATTGCTAAGTCTTCAGATAGTATTTCAATATTTCTAAATAGTACATCTGTTTTTTGGTTAACATTTGCAACTTCATCTATTAAGAATCCTATATATGGAGTTACCATTAATAATCTTATTTCATATGAAGTCCATTTTTCTGCATTTATTCCTTCAAGCTTATAAGTTAATGTTCTATTGAAGTTATTACTTATATATACAGGTGCATGAGATTCTGATTCAGGATCATATTTAGCTTCAAAAGAAATACTTACATAATGACGATGCCCTTCAGGTAAATAGTATGCATAGTTAACATATCCATTTTTAGCTGAAAATCTTATTTGATTTTCATCAAAATTATAAGATTTATTTGAAACATTTCCTTCTGTTCTTATTCTTGCAAAATCTTTTATGTTAAATAAGTTTTGACTTTTTATTTGTCTTAATAAACTATTAAGTTCAACTCTTCCTTTTATTCCTTCTTCTGTAATTATTCTATCTTGCAATATTATATAATCACTTTCAAAAGTAGAGTTATCATATCCTTTATTATATGATGTTGATATATATTTAAAGACATATTCACTATTAGGATCTAGTTTATCAAAAGTAAATCTTTCATATGGGGTATTTTTGATTAATTCAGCTTTTTCAATTAGTTTTCCACTACTAGTTCTTACTTCTAGTATTACTATATCTCCTTCTATAGCTCCATCAACATCTACTACTCGTGCATCAAAGTCTATTATAGATTCATTTACAAATCTATTAGTTATTTCTACTACAGCATCTTTTTTATATGTTTTAAATTTTGAGATTAAAGGTATTGTTTTAATTGCTTCTTCTTTTTTTCCTTGTGTTACCCCTGCAATATATTCAATTGTGTAATTACTCTTTGAGAATAATCCATCAACATATATTTCGGCATATTCATCATTTACTATTTGTACTAATTGTTCAGGCGTAAAGTCTTTTTGGAAGACTAAATTCTTTTCATCATCAAATATTCTTAAAGTCATTCTTGTTAATAGTTCTACAAGAACTGGACTTGTTACATTTCTATCAATTGTTGTTCTTATTACTGCACTTTCATAAGTTAAATCTGATATAGAGTTATCAAGTCTAAAGTATCCTAAAGATGATAATGGCATTGTTGTAAATTTACCTGTTCCCATTAATACATCTTTTTGATTTCCTCTTCCATCTTCAAGATTATAATCTCCATATACATTTATTACATACATTGTATTGGTATCAAGTGTTGTTATTTTTATTTCATTTACTTTTTTTGAAGGATCTAACGTACCACTATCTGCAATACTCATGTCATTATCATATATAACATATCTATAATTAGCTACATTAACATCATCTAGGTTTTGTAAGTTTGATTCAAAAATTACATAATTAATTTTCAAATCACTTACTTTTATTTGAGCAGTTGGTGGTTTCTTAGATGTATTTGTTTGTCCTTCTTTTATATCACTTTTTATTTCATTACCAAAAGAATCATATAATTGAATTTTATATTTAATAGTTGCATGACTTGGTAATGATGCAGGTGATAAATACGTTACCAATTGACCTAATTTTAATTTTCCTATAAGAGATGATGAAAAATAATATTCTTCTCCATTCATCGTTATTTTTATTTTATTTAGGCCATTAAGAGCATCATTATTAAAATCAGATGTAATTTGAACATTTTTTAATTCAATTTTATCTGGATATATTTCTCCATTTTCATAAGTAATTGAAACTGGATCTAATTCTTCTATTGTTCCTGTTTTAAATGTTTGTTCAAAGAATTTTTGTTCTATTTTCTTTTTGTCTTCATCATAATATTTAAAACTTGCTACTACTCTATATGTAGTATTAGGTTCAAATCCTGTTACAACTATCTTTCCACCAGAAATATATGCTTTTCTTAGATAAATATTATCTCCTTTATAGAAATAATAGTTTATTCCTCCAATTATTACTCCTGCTGGATCTCTAATTGTTAATATTGTTGATACAGAATATGTTCTTGGTATAATTTCTGTTGTTGTTACAGTTGGTTTTACATATTTTTGTTCATATTCTTTTTGTGGAATTTTATTTATTTCTTTTTCCTTATCCACAACTGGAGTATCATCATCTACTTGTATTTCATGAGCATATTCTTCCCCTATAATATTTAATCTATAAAGCATGTTACCATAAGAGTATTTATTTTCACCAATACTAACTTCACTAGAAATATCTATTCCATTTATTTCTTTATAAACAAGTTCTCCTTCTTGTTTTCCATAATAAAAGTATTTAATACTATGTTCTTTAAAGCTAATAATACTATTTACTGGAATTGTATATTCATCAATATATGTTTTTATTTTTAATTCAATTAAGTTAGCAAATTCTCCGTTAACTAAGTTCAAAAACAAATATTCTTCAAAACTAGCTTGTTCATTATCATTATAGTTATATATTTTACCATCTGTAAGTGTTGCATTTAAATAGCACTCTTCTTTTTCAAAACTTGTAGTTATTAAATGTGACTTTTCTGAGATATTTACAAGAGCACTACCTGCATTTGCAAATATTGGATAATCATCATCTACATATGTTTTCTCATCTTCTCCAATATATATATTATTTAAATTCTTATAAAAAATATCTTCATATTCTACTTTCTCTAAAGATATTTTTTTT
>JAEEGL012433891.1_pt1 | contig 10496 bp, 2 predicted proteins | sample 9134231 | NCBI WGS metagenome assembly JAEEGL01 (sample SAMN16246548, study PRJNA631951) | gut metagenome | biome: gut microbiome; feature: rumen; material: fiber-attached | host: Bos | place: Iran: Karaj | collected 2018-10 | reverse complement strand
GGAGCGGATCTGTTTCCGCTCCCGATATCTCTTTGGCGTGTCATACGATTCACCGACAGAACGCTGAAAACGGTTTATCGGTGGATCGTTTTCTTCTTCAGCCGACCCTGCTATGGGTCCTTCGCGCTGGTGCTGCGCAGTCTTTGGCCCTGTGATGCGGCGTACGGCGGGGCCGGGGAATCCGATCTCTCCGCTGCAGCCGGAGGGAGGATGCTTTTCCTCAGGCGATGGGAGAGACGCCGGCGGCGTCCGGCGGGGCCGATGCCGCCGGGCAGCCGGGATTTCCGCCGGGGATTTGCATTACTTCGCCTGGGGAGGGGGCATGAAGAAGGCCGGCATGCCGACGCTGTTGTCCTCCTTGAAGAGGAAGCGCAGCCCGTCCTGGAGATATTTGCCCCAGGAGGTTCCCCAGTGGGACTCCCGGCTGTCGATGAGCATGCAGAGCTGCCGGTTATTCAGCTTCAGCTTGTCCTTCATGCGGCGATAGACGGTGACGGTGGCCGTCATGATGGTCACGTCCACTCCCTGGTCTCCGCTGTAGAAATAGAAGCGGGCGTTTTCCAGCCTTTTGGGATCATACTTGTCGATGAGGCTGAGGCAGCTTTCGTCCAGGATATCCAGCCCGGAGCTCAGATCCAGGGACCGGCCGAAAACGTCGGGATCCTTCATGGTCATGTAGAAGGACTGAAGGCCGCCCATGGATGCGCCGCCGATGGCGGTGTGGGCCGCGTCCGGCAGGGTGAGGAAATTCGCGTCGATGACGGGCTTGAGGGTATCCCGCACAAAGTCGGCGTAATAGCCGCCCAGCGCGGTGTATTCCGGCTGGTCGGGGCGGCGGGGGATCTGGTGGTTCGGATTGCGCTCATAGGGCGGCAGAAGCTCGCTGCCCCGGTCATCCGAGGAGTCGATGGCCACCACCATGCACTGGCATTCCGGCTCCAGCTGGCAGATCTTTTCCTCCGCCTGCCAGGAGCCCATGCCCGCCGGGAAGCCGGGGCCGGGGAAAAGCTGCTGCCCGTCGTGCATGTAAAGCACGGGGAAGCGCCGTACGCCGTCATAGCTGTCCGGGGTCCAGACGCGGATGGTGCGCATGCGCCTGTCCGGCATGGGGTCCATGGGAATATCAAAGGTGACCAGCTTGCCTCTGGAAACGGTTTCCGAACGGTCTGTCAATTTGATCGCCATAATCATCCGCTCCTTTTGTTTTTTGTTTCTATCATACATCAGAAAGCGGGAGATTTGAAGCCCTTCCCAAAGGATGTTCTTTCTTGCCCCCGATTTCTGCCCGCGGGCCGGGAGCCGTGTGTTCTTGTGCTGTGAAGCGGAATGCCGCGAAGGATAAAGAGCACGCAGCCGGAGCCTGCCCGTCCTGCGGTAGTGTCAAGATAATTGCGCAAATTCAGTTTGCAGCCCTGAAGAACGGAAGCTATAGCATTAATTTGTATGCACTAAACAGGCTGCTGGCGGACAAAGAGGCGTGTATGTCTCAGGATTCAGGAGAAATACTTTTAGCGCGGAAACCGCCGGATTACAGCTGACAGAAAAACGTTCCGCAGACAAAGCATTGATTGCGATATAGTCTGTCTGAGCGGAGAGCATACGGTTTCTGGAATCATAGAAAGCAAAGACGAGGTAACCGTTGATAGGTTGATCGCCGGTGGAAATTCGAAGATTGATGTGCGTCATATTGGTGATCGTGCTTGCGGACAGAATTCGGATAGAGAGAACGTCCTTTTCCGGTAAATCCATCGGGATATCCAATGAACCGGCGTGAATACAATTGCCGAAATCATCACCAGCTTCGACTTCAAAGTGAACGCTTTCCCCTCCGTAAATCGGATCGAATTCAGCTTGCCAGATTCCGTTCTCGCCGCTCATAGGAAGAACGTAAGTAATGTCGCTGATCGTACAAAGCAGGGACGCGTGAGTGATGGAACTGCCACCGGAGACCGTAGCTGTCACAAGTACAGGCCCGTCGCCATTGATGATTTCCTCCTCGCAGGAAAGAGATTCGACCGTCCCAACCAGAGCAGTGACGGTGAAAGGAAATGCGTAGGGCTCTGCGGTTTCATTCCCTACAGAATCGGCAGCAACGAAGTATGCTGTGTGAATTCCGGCGCTCAAAGGTTCCTCCAGAGTGTAGCAGAAAACACCTGTGCTTTCATAGTAATAATCATCAAGGTTGTCTTCTGTGACCAAGATCGGACTATCATCAATCCAGAACCGAAACTCGGAAATACCGCTCATATCTCGAACGTATGCCATGACTTCCTGTTGAGTTCCAAGACTGCTGGTTGAGAAATCCGATATTTCAGGGGATTCCGTGTCCACGACGAGAATGTATTCCCCGTTTCGGGTGAGTATCGCCGTTACCTGCATGGCTTCTTTGTCCTGTTCAGAGCTGCTTACTTGAATATAGACGTTTCTGTCCCTGTCGAAGAACATGATGCTGATGGCACTGTCAGCAGTCGCACCGGCTGCGGCAAGCATTTCTTCATCATAGGACAGCGTCAACGTTGCTTGGCAGGAGGACAACTCTTCATCCGACAGCTCCTCGTCAAGGCTTTTATTAATAAACCCCTGAACGACGTATGGTTCACCGATGGTGGAAGATATCCCAAGGTTACCGAAACCGCCTGATTTTGTGGACAAGGTGACAACTGAGCGGCTCTTTGTATGCGATTGAGGGATGGTTGTAATGCTTATAACAAAGTCTGTCGCCATGCCCTGTACATACGCCATACCGTTTCTAATGCCGGAAACCGCATTATCGACAGTAGACACGACCTTGTCCTTGATCGATTCGAGAACTCGGGTATATGCTTCAACAAGCAAGTTGCCGAGCGACGTCTTCTTGTCAATAATTTGGCGGTCAGTAACATCAGAGACAGTGGTATCATACTGTTTATTCATGTAATAGACACCGGTCGTCGAAGAATAAGAGCAGGATTCTTCCCCGGAGAGTTCAAACGAAAGCTCAGCTCCGATACCTAGACTGGCTTCAAACGGCAGGTCAAGCTTTATTCCTTGTTTAATTTTACGAGTTACAGTATAGGCAGCTTTAACACCAGAGTCCAGCAGTTCGTTGATTGTTTTTTGAATATTGATCAGGGGATTATTTCCTTTTGCAAACTTGAAAATATCGGAATCCTGACCGAATACCTTCTGGAGATCAAAAGCAGAATACTTATATGTAACATAACTATTGACCTCATCTTTGTTATACATGAGATCGGTTTCATCGCCGATATATGTTTTGAACGATACAGACAGCGGCAAATACGACTTGCAGTCCAGAACCGCTGACACTTCTTTGCTGTTGGAGCGCTTGTAGCCGATTAAAGAGTCAAAAGCACTCAGGGAATCACTGATCCCGACCGGCACTGCGTTGTTTTTAAACTTGACCTTTGGCTTGCCCATAAAACCTATACCGGCGGTTGTTTTAACGCTGCGGGAGAAAGTCGCTTCGTGCAGCTCGCTGTCATAAGACGCAGACTGATCCAAAACTATATCCCCTGACTGATCGAGAAGGTAACCAGAGAATTCGACGTTTGATGCCCCGGCGGTTAGTTTCCCAACATCAACATTTGCGCCAACTTTGAACAGAACAGAGTTCTTTTCAGTATCTCCTCCACTAATATTTAACATAAGCATATTCAATTCGTTGAGTAGGCTGTTGTTGAATACCGATAAGGTGGTCAACGGGCCTATCAGGCAGAGCTTTCCAACGGTCATCACCTGGTCAAGGTTGTAGGGATCATAATCTGTAAGCCTCACACCGATCTCGCTCTTTTTTGCAGCGGTACCACTGACGCCGAAATCAAGGGGCTTAATGTTGATGATATCGCCTACCACATCCGCTGTGATTCCGGAACTCGTCTTGATTTTCAAACCAACATCAAAAGAAGTGCTCAGGCTCAATGTTCGATGTCCGTCTTCATACGAGTCCGTAATCGTAAGTTCGCGCCCGAGGGTACCACCACCGGCCAGCTTGATCGCATCGGCTCGCGCTTTCGCGACACCGATGCTGGCAGAAGCGCCAAGATTTACCTCCCCGGTTAAGCCGACCTCCAGGGCTCCACTCCATTCCTGCTCATAGGACAACTTTTTCACATGGACGCTGAATGAAACTACGTTGTTTTCAAGGCTTGGTCCATTATGGCTGGTGATTGTTGCTGTATAGGTATGATTGCTGGTGATTCGAGGAGTGGTGATACAAAAGATTCCGTTCTCGTCGGTAATTGTAGCACCGTTTGTGTTCGGGTTGTCATAGTGGTAGGATATCTGCAATCCGGCCACCGGTTTGTCATGCCGGTTTAATACCTGAAAATATACGTTTGCGATACCACTGCCATTAATCTCCGGATCGCCAAAATCCATAGGCACGATCCGATAACTGCCGTTATATACCGTCACCGCCTCGGAATAGGCGGTCCTCCCGTCGCTGCAGACGCCTATCGCGCGGATCGCATATGCGCCGTCTTCCAGATTGGAAAAGCTCAATTTCTTTTCGAAATCAGGCCCGGTAGGAGTAAAGGGCGTGTTTATGACGAGAGTATCGTTTTGATCGCGCACTTCAATGCGGCATTCACTGAGTATAGCATCCGTTGGGGCGATTCGTCCATTGACCATAACATTGGTGGGATCAAGAATGTTATTCTGCTTTCCCTTAACCCCGCCTATGCCTATATACAGAGAAGCCAGCTTGGTTCTTACTTCTGTCAGGGCATTGGAGAAACCTGTAACCTCCTGCCCTTTTTGACTATATACGATGAAGCCCTTAACATATACGCTTGTATTTGCTTCCAGCCCATCAACATAAGCTGACCAGGAGCTTGCGGCGCTGTTGAATACAACGTCTTTCTGCGCCCCATCCCCGTAGCGATAGGAATACTGGGCGATCATATTTACTCCTTCCGGATCCGAATAGATATTAAAACCATAGTCTACGATCGATTTACCTTTCAAATCCGGCGTTCGGGCAGTTATACTGAACGCTTCGGCGGTAATGCTTTCCTCCGAGATGGGTAGCAGCTCGACAGTCAGCGGTTCGGCAATGTCAAAAGGCGCGGTGTTCCAAATCGGTTCTTCGCCGCCGACAGTTTGGATTCTGACATAGTATCTGCCGGGGTACTGGCCGCGCATGTCACAGCAACAAGCAAAGCATCCCTCGGTCCCCACGGTCGTAAACCAGGATGCGTTTTCCAACGGTTCCATGCGATAGTTGAGAATCTCGATTTGCAGGGTTTCCCCTTCAGTGTTGCTGCCGGGGCGAGAAAACGTCCCCTGAACAATCAACATGCGCATATCGCCCAACAACGCATATTTCACCGAATCATCGATGGTGATATCGCCGCACATGGTCTTGAAATATACACGGTCAGGACTGAAGCCGCAGTATTCTACTTCACCTATATAGTAAATCGCGAATGCCTGGGCGTAGGCTATCCGTTCCGGCGGGTAATCCTTCAGTTCGGCGGTGATGATGCCTGTCGTTGCATTGTAGGAAACGCTTTGAAAGTATCCGTCCTCGTGCCATGCAGAGTATTGGGCGAAGAACACTCCGTCATCCTCACGGTCATAGATGTTGAAGCCGAAATTGACGATTTCCCCACCGCCTGTGTCCGTGACCAGAGCCCGCAGGGTGACTGTGGAGGAATTGTGAACGATAGGTTCCAGCATGACCACATTGGGCAAAACACTGCTCCGCTCTGTTACCGTCACCGTGAACGTGGTGATGGCATTGTCCGTCACGGTGTAGTTGTCTGCGGCGGCGTAGAGTACGAATTCATAAGTACCCGGGCCGGTGAAGATTGCCGGGAACTCTGCGGTGCTGAAGCTCAGGGTGCTGAGGTCAAGGGAAGCCGCGCCGACTGCAACGGTTGCCACCGTATTCTCGCTTCCGCCCGCATTGTTGCATTTGACCGTGACCCGCTGCAGCGTCCCGCCGTCGGCGGCGGAGATCGTCCCGCTCAGATAAACGGGGCCGCCCAACGTAACAGAAGCAGTATGGCTGAAACTGCCGAGGACGGGCTTCGTTTCACCGCTGCCTACGGTGACCCTGCGTTGTTCTTGGTGGTAGATGCCGCCTGCTGTGTAGACATGGAAAGCAACGATATACTCGCCGGGCAACTCCAGGCTTAAAGACTTTGCGACGCCGTTTTCATCCGTGCAGGCCACGACACCGCCGGTTGCAACCGCGCTGGAATGAATGGAGGCATAGTCAAAACTTGCAGCGTTCACATTCGTCACCCGGAAATAACCCGTATCAAAAGAACCATCCGGGAGCGTGGGCGTGGTGATACTGACCGTCGCGGCCAGGATCGTATCGTTCTCCACAGAAACGGAGCCGGACCAGCGGATGCTCTCCCCGTCAGCAGTAGCCGAGAGGTCGCGGAAAGCGACTCCGTCTGCGGGAATTACGCTGAAGCAGATGTTTTTACCGTCGATCAGGCTGCCGTCGCTCCGATTCGCCGCGATCCACAGGCGATAATCGTGTCCGGGAGTCAACTGCCCGGCAATGATGCACATTTTCAACAGATCAACTCTTGTATTTATGACCTTTCCCGCTTCTTCGGAAGGAACAGAATCCGGGTACAGCGTCATATCCCGAAGCGCGACCCAGTAGTGATCCGCATCGATCACATTTTCCCAGGTGACCAGGATATTATCCTGCTCGACTGCAGCGCCGTCCGTAATACCGGAATAACAGATCTCCGTATTACCCTCAGGGTTGGAGGAACCCGCGACTACCGGCTGATCCTCCGCCTCCACAAATGTTTGCGTGTCGAAGCCGTCGATCGCGAATACCACGGAACCTTCGGAAATCCGGTTTCCCTGTGCGTTATATACGCCGACAGTCAACCGATAGGCGTGCCCATAAACCAAAGCGCTGATGGGAATGTCGGCATAACTTGTAATGATGTTGTTTTCGGTATGCACCAGTGCGCCGGTGACCGTGTCCTTCAGTGAAAGCTGATAGTATGCATGATTGTAGTTGTATTTCCAGGTTGCCCGGAAAGCGGCATAGTCCAATACGCTTCCCTGTTTTGGGGAGGTGATGCGCAATGCGCCGGAGTTTTGGGCGCTTTGGCCCTCCTGAGTGACGGTGTAAACAGCGGTTCCTCCGTCACTATTGATGAAGGTGATGCTGGCAGTACGGGGGAATTCACCCGTGTTTGCAATATAGATAACAGTCACCTGCTGGGAACCTGCCCCGGAAGCCTCGCTGATCGATAGCCATGAATCGGAGGAGGAGGCGGTCCATCCTTCGCCGGAGGTCACAAAGAAAGATTTCCTGCCCGCGCTGGCGGAGACCGATTGTTCCGTGTCAGAGAGGCTGATGTAACCTGCCGCGCCGACACGGAAATAATAGGTTTCGGACCATTTGCCGTTGCTGTAGGCATCCACTGCCTTGATGCGGAACTTGAATTTCCCGCCCAGGTAAAGCTTTCCCTTCGGGATCGAATATGCGGCAACCGCGAGCTGGTCAACATCCAGGATCTTATCCCAATCGCCCGAATAATAATCAAAGAGCTGGAAGCGATAACCGACGGCATCGGCCACTTCGGTCCAGGTGATGGGAAGATTGCTGAGGGAGCAGATGGGAAAGTCGTTGCGGTCTGTGGAGAGAGTGGGCGTCAGCAGTGCCGGTGCGGTAAGGTCATTGCTGACGAATTTTAAGTAAAAGACAGAAGTGGCTGTATTCCCGTCACTGTCTACTGCGGTGATGTCGAGCTCATACAGGTCGTCAATATAGATAACATCCTGGGGAATCGTCACCTGGGTCGCTGTGATCCCCGTTTCTTCAAAATCAGGCAGATAATCCTCCTCAATATCCGTAAGGTAGACCGAATAAGAAACAGCCGCCGATTCCGGCTCCCAAACGAGCGTCAACGGACGCAGGGTCATGATCGTAGGATCGTCATACTCCGTGGACAGCTCCATAGAAGTGAGCTTCGGCGGATCGAGCCGCTGAGAACCCACGTACGGCGCACGGAACCATCCGTCCTTGGAGCGCTCATAGCATTCCGCTGTATGATGGGAATAGACACGTACCTCATAACGATGTCCGCTGACCAGCGTGGCCGGATCGATCACAAAGGTTGGCGCATTGATATGATCATACGTCGTTTCCTGGTTATTATTATCATAATCGAAAAAATGTACGGAAAAATACGCTGCTGAAGGCACATCCAGCCAGTTCAGCCGGATGGGCTCGTAGGCCGGATAGGTCGGCACGGAGTATAACTCGGACCCATCGGAGAGGAACGTGCTGGTCAGCGTTGTGGCAGTGATATTGAATTCGTCGACCGTGCCTTCTTCGCCTACGTAGAAGTATACCGTTTTCGACGATGTATTGCCCAAGTCATCACTGGCTTTGAGCCGCAGCTCATGATAAGCGCCGTTGACCAGGACCGACTTTGGAATGGTATATGTATCGTTCTTTCCGTCGACGGTGGTCAACAAGACTTCGTGCATATTGATACCACAGGAATACTTCAGCCGCAGTTCAATGGAACTGGCGTAGTTCATCTTGGCCCACTGCACCGTCAGATCGTCATATTTAACGTAGGCCTCTTCTCCCTGCACTTTTTTCGGTACCAAAAACTGTGGGCTATCTTCAAAAGCCAGACTCTCCACACCGGTCACGGAAAAACGAAAACTGGTAAGGGAAAGTCTCTTCCCTGAGGAATCATAGCGATAAAGCGAAACTTTGTACTCATAACCGCTGGAAATATCGGATGCGGGAATTGTGTATGTGGTTTCGGTATAGTTATTCTCCTCCATCAAGAAATCCAATGCCGAGCACATAACTCTGATCAGATAATATGAATCGTTTGTCTGCCTTGTCCATCTGATGGTCACCTCACCGGGCGCTACTCTTAAATCGCTTGCCGAAGAACCAGCCAGCGATTCCACGGGCAGAGTGTTGCTGTGCGTGGGTGTGTTGTAGTTTTCGTTTAACTGCGTCTCTGTAGCAAGGGTAACTGTGGGACTTGTCGCAGTGGATTCGGTCCCATATTCATCCACCGCCGAACAAACACAGTAGTATATGCCAGGTTCCGTCAAATACATCGACAAAGAGTCATCTGCAGAACCAAAGACTTCCTTATACAAATCTCCATCCTTATATACGGCGTAATTATACTGCAGCGCACTTCCGTTGCCTTCCGGGTTTTGCGTGCCGGCTTCCTGTGACATAACAGCGGAGAATACAATGGTATTTCCGGTCGCGGCCTCTTCTGCATTTACGGACACTGCAAGGAGTTCCCAGTACTCAGATACCACGACCGCATGGTCCAGGAAGAAATACGCCGACTGCGTATCGGATTTCCTGATTTCCAGGGCAAACGAATAGACCCCTGCTTCCTCGGGGGCAAAGGCGAGGCCGCCTGTGCCGGTGATGCGCTCAAGCTTCCTGTTGTTCAGATAAACATCGGCCAAAAAAATACAATTACCTGCGCCAGATGCCGTGATTTCCAGCGTTTCACCGACCCGCACGCGTTCCTTATCAATCGTCACCGAATCGATTGAAAGCTCCGGAGTGCCGGTGCTGTTTAGAATTGTATCGTTGAAAGAATACGGATCGCCGGAAGATAAAATCTCCGAACAATATTCAGCTGTTGAATACAATTCATCACTCGAACCCACACTATGTGTATTGGTTTTTATCCTGGAATTTGTGGCCTTGCCAGCACTTTCATATGCTTGATTCCTTTCCGTAGCCGCACCGGCATAACCGGGGATGACAGTCGCAAACATAGAAGCGCAAAGAAAAGTGGCCAACAGCTTTTTCGGCATTGTTCGACTCGCCGTTTTCCGTTCCTTAACCTTTACAGGGTTCTTTACATTATGATGTGTACTCAACCGCAGCATGTTCTTGTCCTCCCAAGATTGCAATCGAATCCGTTATTACCGGTTTAAGAATCTTATTTTTCATTATCAATTATATGCAATTCATAATAATCTGTCAACATAGATTTGCTTTCGATTATTCATGCTAATGTGAATTTAGGAATATACATTAATTACTTTTGCTCCGATATCAGGTGTATTGCAAAATAGCGCGGCACGACAAAAGGCTTGCCGAATCCTTAATAATGCTTGGCTGATGTTTTGCCTGCGTCAAACTCTTTTGAAGAGAATCAAACGCCGGAACGGTGTAGTGTGGCAGCGTCGGAGGGCTTAATGTTATTCATACCGAACAGCAACCAGCCTGGAATAGAACACGGAGAGTCTTGTGCTGTAAGATTGGCTTCTCGGAGGCGGCCATTTGGCCGCCTCCGAAAGTATCCTCGCGCTATCCCCCGTACCCCAGCAGCACCAGTGCCAATCCATACACCGCACTCGCCACGGTGCCGGAGACGATCACCGGAGAGCGCGATGGTGAACATCTTCACCATCGTACCCGTGATTAGCCCTTCCCTCTTGAATTCCATAATTCCGGTGCTTCGCTGGAAAGAGCCTGTTGCAAAATGGAAACCAAGCAGAAG
>JAEEGL012096015.1_pt1 | contig 10496 bp, 8 predicted proteins | sample 9134231 | NCBI WGS metagenome assembly JAEEGL01 (sample SAMN16246548, study PRJNA631951) | gut metagenome | biome: gut microbiome; feature: rumen; material: fiber-attached | host: Bos | place: Iran: Karaj | collected 2018-10 | reverse complement strand
GTAAACAAAGTAACCATTGTACATAATGGTATTATAGAAAATGCTACTGATTTAAAAAACAAACTAGTAAATGAAGGTATAGTATTTAGAAGCGAAACAGATACAGAAGTAGCATGCGCAGTAATAGATAATTACTATCATGGAAATCCTATCGAAGCTATTACTCAAGCTATTAAAGCCTTAAAAGGATCTTATGCATTTGGAATTATCTTTGAAGATCAAGATAAACTATATGCAGTAAGAAAAGATTCTCCGTTAATAGTTGGTATAGGAGAAAACGAAAACTATATCGCATCAGATATAGCTGCTATCATTAAATATACTGATAAGTATCTATTATTAAATGATGATGAAGTAGTAGAATTATCTCAAGATAAAGTAAGAGTGTTTAAAGATGGTGAAGAAATAGAAAAAGAAGTACAAACTTCTACTATGACTATTGAAGATGCTAATAAAGGTAATTATAAACACTTCATGTTGAAAGAAATAATGGAAGAACCAATTGTTCTACAAAGAACATTAAATAAATATATTAATAATATGGACCAAATGTTAGATATTAGTAATTATGAAGAAATTCATATAGTAGCATGTGGTTCTGCCTTATATGCTGGAATGATTGGTAAATGTTTACTTGAAGAAAAAGCAAATATTAAATGTATGACTGAATGTGCATCTGAATATCGTTATAAAAAGATTATTTATGATAGAAAAACATTAGTTATACTAGTATCTCAATCAGGAGAAACCGCTGATACTATAGCAGCAATGAGAAAAGCGCATGAAGAAGGAATTGATACTTTAGCAATCGTAAACGTAAAAACATCTACTATCGCTAGAGAAGCAAAACAAACTTTATTTATAGAAGCTGGTCCAGAAATAGCAGTTGCGACAACAAAAGCATACTTACTACAAGTTGCTATGTTCTCGCTTATTGCTTTAAAAGCTGCTAAAAGTAAAGGATTAGAAGATAATTATCAAGAAGTTTTAGATGAAGCAAAACATCTTCCAGAAAAACTAAGAAAAGTCTTAAATGATAAAGATATCTTCGCAGGTGTTGGAAAAGAAATTAAAGATGCCAGAGATGCTTTCTATATAGGTAGAGGAGTAGACTATGCAATGTGCGAAGAGGGTAGTCTAAAACTAAAAGAAGTATCTTATACTCATACAGATGCTTTCCAAGCTGGAGAACTAAAACATGGTACTATATCATTAATTGAAGATGGAGTACCAGTATTTGCTATCATTACAAATGATAAAATTAAAGATAAAACTGAATCTAATGTAATAGAAGTAGAGTCACGTAAAGCTAAAATATTTACTATTACAAATGATGGTAGTATTATGAATCATCACTTTAAATATGTAGTAGATAAAATAAGTGATTACTTCCAAACAGTATTAGTAGTACCACCATTACAATTAATTGGTTACTATACTGCATTAGAAAGAAATTTAGATATAGATAAGCCTAGAAACTTAGCTAAATCTGTAACAGTAGAATAAAAAAAGAGTTTTTAAAACTCTTTTTTTATTTTTCATTTAATACTTCTTTAATTTGTTTAGAAGCTTTATTTACTGTATTCATATCAGGAGTCATTATCCAAGATTCTTGTGTTCCTAAATGTCCTATACCAATACCATCAGTACCATCAACACTCTGTTCTATTATTTCAAAGTTGGTATCTTCTAGACCTTCTTTTATTAATTTAGTAATAGTTTCTTTATTCATATCAGTAGTATACAATCCATCAAAAGAATTTAATACTTCAGTATAATTAGTTAAAGTAGTAGTAGAAGCTAACTTCTTAACAATATTAATAAATATCTTTCTCATGTTTTCTTGTCTAGATCTATCTCTTCCAGGAAGAGTCATTCTATGTCTAGCAATACCTAATACATGATCTCCATCATAGTGTTCACAACCTTTATTTACACGGAAAGATTTACCACTATCAGTAACAGTATTAAATTCATAATCAGAGCAAAAATCTATTCCTCCAACAACATCTACTATTTGTACAACACTATTCGCATTAACATTAACAGTATAATCTATTTTAGTATCAAATAATTTTTCTAAAGCTTCTTTACTAACTTCAGAATCTAATGAACCCATACACATTAAAGTATCTTTCATATTATATTCTGGAACATCTATATAATAATCTCTAGGAATAGAAGTAAGTAATACTTTATGTGTCTTAGTATTAACAGTAACAATCATATTAAAATCTCTCATGATACCCGTATAATCTAAACCATTAATATAAACATTATATGAATCTTTAATACTGTTATTTTTAATAAACTTTTCTTCTACATCAAATTCATATATTATTTTAAACTCTTCTTTTTTTAATAATTTAGTAGATTCTAATAAATAATTATAACTACCATTAGGTATTAAGAAATAAGAATGATTATTTTTAACATCTAATAAAGCTTCAAAACCTTTATCTACAGGAACATAATTATATTTATTATTTCCTAATATTTTTAATGCTTTCTTAATAGATCTACTATACTTATAATATTGCATTTTAGAACTATTATTTAACTCGTCCATATTATTAATAGAATCATTACTAGAAGCAACTATATAATAATGAGTAGTTACTTTATATGTTTCTACTGCAAAGTTATTATCTATATATTTATTCATTTTACTTAAGTAATAATATCCTACAATATTACCAATAATACTAATTAAAAATAATAGTATTCCTAAAAAAATAAGAAATTTATTTTTTAAATTATATAGTAATAATCCTAATAAGAATAAAACACTTTCTCCAACAATTAATATAGTTAAATATTTATTAGGTAAAATATTTAGTTTTAATATTTCTAATACAGTTAATATAGAAACAACTAGTACTATCACACTAAATATATTTTTAAGTAATTTTTTCATGTAATCAACCCTTTCAAGACTATGAATATTATAGCATAATATTAGTAATTATTTAAGTTTAAAACGATATTATCATTATATTCATATATTATTTGTTTATTATTATCTTTAACTAGATAATTGTAATTATCTTCATCTCCAAACTTAATATCATATCCATAAGTTTGTTTACAAAATCTTTCAACACCTAATTTACGTAGATTATATTCATCCCAAAATAAACCCTCATCAGATATATAACCATAATTATTATTAGTAATAGAAGTATTAGTATTTCCTATATTCCCAACAATAATATAAGTTTTTTCTTTATCTTTTATACCATTACCAATAATAGTTTTATATGTATTATAAGTATCTTCTAAAGTAATATAAGAAGCTTCTACTTGTATAAAATAATTTCTAAATAATATTATTAAGAATATATAAAATAGTACTTTAGAATACTTAATATTAATAAAATTAAAAGTAAAGATCATAAATACTAAGTAAGAAGCACTCATAAGTAATTGTAATTTAGAATCAGGTATTATAAATATAATACTATTTAAAAATACAGGTATTAGTAATAATAAAACTACCAATAATATCTTTTCTTTATTATTAATCTTACTTTTAATTAATGTATATACATAGTTAATAATAAATATAATAAATAAGAAATAATAAATAATATTATTAAATAAATAAGTATTCTTAGTAAATTCATTAGTAAAATACATCTTATAAAATAATACATATGAATCAATTATTTTATTTGGTATTTGTAGTAGAGTAGATAAACCTATACTACTCGCATTACTATAACTAGCCATATCTATATGAAATACAAATAAAGATATTTTTACACATATAAAATATATAATTAAACTTATAAATAAAAGTAATAAATAAATAAAACTATTTTTATAATTAATCTTTTTATCTAGTATTAATTTAATCTGATACAAGAAAAACACTGTAACCATAACAGAAAAATATGCTTGATAAAAAGATAAACTAATAATAATTAAACATATAGGAATAAGATACTTAATAATCTTATTCTTAACATTATAATAAATATATAATGATAGAATACTAAATAAAAAAGCTAAAAAGTATGGTACAGAACAATAATGAAATAATAAAGTAGAAGATATAATAGGACTAAGTATCATTAGTATAATACTACAAGCTTTACCAAACTTATCTTTTATATCAAATAACTTAATTAATAAAAAAGTAATAGTAACTATCAATATAGAACTAATAATAATTTCTAATATTTTATTTGATACATATCCTTTTAATAAACCAATAAAGAATAGTCCAAATCTACCTAAAGATATTTCCCATGAATAACCATTATAAAAAGAATTATTAAGTATAACATCTGCAGTTAAAATATTTTTAGTAAGTAATGGTAAATGTACAAAGATAAGTAAAATAAACATAACTAAATATAGTAAATTTTCCCATCTAAACAACACTTTCTTCATAAGAATCACCTACATTAATTCTAACATATAAAGAATTGAAAAGAAAGAATACATATGTTATTATTGGAATGAGATGATACTATGAAAAAATTAATAAAAATAGCAGAATATATATTACTATTGATGTTTTTAGTTTTACTATTTTTTGAAAAACAAAAACTAACTATCTTTTTAACTATACCATTAATAGTACTATTATATTTTTGTAGTAAAAAAATAAAAATAAAGAATTTTCCTTTATTCTTATTTATAACAGCATTCATAATAAGATTTATATCTATAATATTTTTAAAAGTAGAAATTACAGATGATTTTAAAACTATGTTAGATGCTAGTAGAAGTCTAATTGGGGGAGATATATCATTTATGAAAGGATTTTATTTCCAAACATATCCTTTTCAATTAGGCTTAGTTTTATATCAAAGCTTAGTTTTAAAAATAATAAACAGTACTTTTATCTTAAGACTACTAAATAGTATTATTACATCTTTATCTGTATTAATGATCTATCTAATTAGTAAAAATATTGTGAAAGAAAAAACTGCTAGAATAATATCTTTTTCATACTTATTATATTTATATCCATTATATTTAAATTCAGTATTAACTAATCAGCATATTCCAGCATTATTAACTCTAGTAGCTATTTATATCTTATTAACAAAGAAAGATTCATGGAAAAATTTTATCCTAATTGGAGTATTACTCGCTATAGCTAATTTTTTTAGAACAGAATCAATTATTATTATTTTAGGAATAATAGTATATACAATTTGTATTATTACTAAGAAGAATTATAAAGGTAAATTACTAAATTTAGGAGTATGTCTAATTACTTATTTCTTACTGACAACTTTAACAACACAAGTATTAATGCATAGTCCATTATATAAAGTAGATAATAAACAAGATAAAAATGTAACAGCTTGGAAATTCTATTGTGGATTAAATGATGAACATAATGGTTTATATAATGAAGAAGATGTTAACAGATATTTTAATACAAACGATGAAGTTGGATTATTAAAAGAAAGAATAAAAACAGATTATAAAAAGTTTCCAGTATTATTTTTAAAGAAAGAAGTAATACTTTGGACACAAACTAATTATGATTTAAGAATTAAAAACAATTGGAATTTAAAATGGTTAGAATACTTTAATCAAGGATTCTTAAATGTAGTAATGATTCTATTAGTAATAAGCTTAATACCGATAAAGAAAAAAGTAGTAGATAATAAAATATTATTAATAAAAATACTACTAGCACTATATTATGGAATATACTTATTTATTGAAATATCTCCTCGATATGCTTATATATTACATATGCTTGTATTTATTATTTTAGGGGTTGGATTAGAGAAGATTATTTGTAAATGCAACCAAATTTATACAAAAAACAACCGAAAATTGGTAGAACGCAACCGGTAGAAATACTAAAATGGTAGGTGAAAGGAGAGAAAGTGTATGAATAATAATTTCTCAAATAACATCAAAAAAATTCGAAAAGAAAATAATCTATCACAAGAACAACTTGCTGAAGAATTAGGTGTATCACGTCAGGCAATATCCAAATGGGAATCAGGTGCTGCATATCCAGAAATGGATAAAATAATATCTATATGTAAAAAATATAATGTTAATATTGATGATTTATTACATAATGATATAAAAGAAGTAAAAGGAGAAGAAGAAGCAAAGAAAAAAACAAGTAAATATATAGATGAATTTTTCAAATTCATTACAGATACAATTAACCTGTTTACTAGAATGAAATTTGGATCTAAAGTAAAATGTTTATTTGAACAAGGTGTAATTGCAATTATTTTATGGATTGGTTTTACTATTATATTTGCTATAACAACAACAATAATTCATAAATCTACATTAGGTGTACTTCCTAATGGAATATTTTCTAGAATAGAAGACTTTTTAAGATCTATCTATGTTTTAGTTGCTTTTATAACTGGAATTATAATAATGATTCGTATCTTTAAAACAAGATATCTAGATTATTATAATCAAGTAGTTGAAGAACAAGAAAAAGGAGAAAAGACAGATCCAAATAATAGTTCTAAAATAGAATTAAAAAAAGATAGTAAAATAATAGTTAGAAATCCTAAAGATAGTGATTATCATTTCTTAAAAGGATTAGGTAAACTATTCTTATTAGGGATAAAATTTGCAGCTTTATGGATATTATTCTTCTTATGTATTTCGTTAGTCTTTGTTGGAATGGGATTTGTATTATCATTCTTAGTATATAAAACAGGGATTTTCTTCTTAGGTTGTTTACTAGGATGTATCTCATCTGCAACAGCATTAATAGTAGTAATTCTATTATTATTTAATTTCATATTTAATCGTAAAAACAACAAGAAAGCAATGATCTGGTCATTTATTCTAGGAGTAGTAGGAATAGGATTAAGTATTGGTTTAGTAACTGCAGGATCTATTCAATTTGACTTAGTAGAAGAAAATAAAAATGTAAAAACAGAAAATTATGAAATAGATATGAAAGATACTTTACTTATAGGTGACTATAATAATATAGAATATGCTGTAGAAGATAGAAATAATATTAGAATTGAATATACTTTTAGTGATAGATTAGAAAGTTCATATGATATTTCTGAAAACGATGTAATACATTTATGGACTTATCCAAAAAATCAAATGGACAATTTAAGAGAATTATTAAAAGATTTAAATGATAAAAAAATATTTGTTGGTGACAATGTTGTAAGTATAAAAGTATATGCATCACAAGAAAATATTAATAAGTTACAAACTAACCACAATAATTATTTTGATAAAATAGCTAATTATGAGAATCGAATTAATGAGCTACAAAATGAAATAAATATTAAAAATCAAGAAATTGAGAGATTAAACGAACAAGTAGCAGCATTAGAAAATAATAATTTAGAAGAATAGGATTTCCTATTCTTTTTTATTTGACAAAGTATTATACTTTTTATATATTATGAGTGTTTGGAAGTGATATTATGGAAAAATATCAAGAAATAGAAAGAAGTATTATAAAGAAATTTAGAAAAGATATTTGGGCAAAATTTATTAGTTCAGTACAAGAATATGAGCTAATTAAAGAAAATGATTCTATAATGGTATGCATTAGTGGTGGAAAAGATTCTTTTTTACTTGCGAAATGTATTCAAGAATTAATTCGTCATGGGAAGTTTCCTTTTACTGCACATTATGTATGTATGGATCCAGGTTATAATAAAAAAAATAGAGAATTAATTGAAAAAAATGCCAAATTAATGAATATACCATTAGAAATATTTGAAAGTGATATTTTTGATGTAGTAGTAAAACAAGATAGAAGCCCCTGTTATTTATGTGCACGTATGAGAAGGGGATGTCTTTATAATCACGCTAAAGAATTGGGCTGTAATAAAATAGCTCTAGGACATCATTTAGATGATGTTATAGAAACAACTCTTTTATCCATGTTTTATGGTTCTGAAGTAAAAACAATGATGCCTAAATTACATAGTGATAATTTTGAAGGGTTAGAATTAATTAGACCGCTTTATCAAATAAGAGAAGAAGATATTCTTAGTTGGGCAAAGTTCAATGAATTAAAGTTCTTAAATTGTGCATGTAAGTTTACTGAAGAAACACATGAAATAGATGAAAGCAAAAGTAAAAGAAAAGAAATGAAGAAATTAATAAAAGAACAAAGAAAACAAAATCCTAATATAGACTATAATATTTTTAAAGCATTAGATAATGTCAATTTAGATTGTGTATTAGGAACTAAAAAGAATAAAGAGTATGAAAGCTTTTTAAAACACTACGATGAATAACTTGTTATTTTATCTTAATTATGTAATAATTAATTAGAATAGAAAGAAGATTGTATATGAGGAATATTTTCAAAAAAATAGTAGGATTTATCACAATACTTTTTGTAATATTAAGTGTTCTTATCATATTAATGCCTTTAATTGGAATAGAACCAACGGTAATGTTAACTGGATCAATGAAACCTGTAATACCAGTTGGTAGTGTCTGCTTTGTAGATAAAAATTATTCATATGATAAGTTAAAAGAAAATGATATAATAGCATATCAAACTCCTAAATATATAGTTATTCATAGAATAATAGAAAAAAATGATAAAGGTTATAGAACTAAAGGAGATCATAATAAAAAAGCAGATGTGAAAACAATAACCAAAGATATTTATTATGGAAAATTAGTTTTTGCAGTTCCATATCTTGGATATGTCGCAACAAACTTACAAAATAAATATGGTAAATTTTTATTAATTGCATTTATAGTTTTCGTTGTAGTTGTAAATTATTATTTAAATAGAAAAGAGGAATAGTATGGCAACAATAGATGATTTTGATAAATTAGATATTAGAGTAGGAACAATAATAGATGCTAAAGTATTTGAAAAAGCAAAAAAGCCTGCTTATCAATTAAAAATAAATTTTGGAGAAGAAATAGGTATAAAACAATCATCTGCTCAAATAACGCAAGTATATAAAGTAGAAGATTTAATTAATAAACAAATTCTTGCTGTAGTAAACTTTCCTCCTAGAAAGATTGCTGATTTCTCATCAGAAGTACTAGTACTAGGAACTTATAGTGAAGAGGGAGTAGTATTAATAAAACCAGATCACGATGTTAAAAATGGTGACAAATTAGGATAAAAATAAACAAGTATAAACATTTATTATAATTAGAAATTAAAAGATTATTTAATATAATCTTTTTTTATGATAAAATTAATTGTAGGTGATTATATGAGTAAAAAAACAAAAGCTAAATATACTTTAGGAGAAGAAATTACTAATTCAATTACTCATGGACTAGGAGTAGCTTTTGGAATAACCATCCTCGTTTTAACAATAGTAATGGCAGCTCACAATCATAATCCGGCTGGAGTTGTTGCTGCATCAATTTATGGAGCATCCATGATTATTATGTTTTTAATGAGTTGTTTGTACCATGCTTTAAGTCCAAATCTAGGAGCTAAAAAAGTATTTAGAGTAATTGATCATTGTGATATATATGTTTTTATTGCAGGTAGCTATACACCATTTTGTATTAGTTTAATTGGAGGCGCAACAGGGTGGACTTTATTTGGAATAGTCTGGGCTTGTGCAATTATTGGCGTATTATTAAACTCTATTGGTTTAGAAAAGTTTAAAAAGTTTTCATTCGCTTTATATCTAGTAATGGGTTGGATGGTATTAATATCATTTGGCGCGTTATATAAAGCTCTTCCAACAAACGGGTTTATCCTATTATTAACAGGAGGAATAGTCTACACCATAGGAGCAATAATTTATGGAATAGGGCATAAAGTAAGATATATGCACTCAGTATTTCATTTATTTGTTTTAGCAGGATGCATTCTTCAATCATTTAGTATATTATTTTATGCAATATAAAAAGGAACTTTTTTAAGTTCCTTTTACATTACCAAATGGGGCCTCAATTTAACGTGTTTACGAAAAATCGGCACAAATATATGAATTAAGTTTTTCTCAATTGCTTGAATAAAATATACCACATTTTAAGAAAAATACAAGTATCGAAAATTTGTTTAATTTTTTATCCTTAATAATTAGACAATTATATAAATCTATGTTAGTATGTATTAAGAGGGAAAAATAAAAAGTCATGTTGGCGCATGACTTTCCCTCATAATAGGTAGTGCCTATTACAATATAATAATATAAGAATAAAATTTGGAAATGCTTTTAGGAACACTTGCTATCTTATTCTCTATTTTTATGATACAGCAAAAATATTGCTGTGTCAATGGCGTTTATAATAGCATAAGTAAATACATTAGTCAAGTTTATCAAGAAAGGAGGATAGTGTATTTATCTTGTTATATTGTAGGCACTCCTATTAAATATTTTAAATAGGAGATGTTTAATGGCAAAAGTAAAAACAAAAATAGATGATGGATTTAATCCGGAACTTGTAGAAACAGCGTTTTTTGATGGTGAATTAGAAATTCCAATTGTTAAAGATACCAATCCACCATTACCAACAAAGGTAATTCCTTTTAGTCAAAGGAATAAAAGTACTAATTATGATGAGTATAT
>JAEEGL011295793.1_pt1 | contig 10496 bp, 9 predicted proteins | sample 9134231 | NCBI WGS metagenome assembly JAEEGL01 (sample SAMN16246548, study PRJNA631951) | gut metagenome | biome: gut microbiome; feature: rumen; material: fiber-attached | host: Bos | place: Iran: Karaj | collected 2018-10 | reverse complement strand
CCCAACGGACTCAAATCGGGTTGCAAAGGTACTACTTTTAATTGAGAATTGAGAGTTAAGAATTGAGAATTATGATTAGATTTAGGAAAGTTTAACTTTTAAGCGTAAGGAAATAAAAAAAAGCGATGACTTTCGCAAGTGATCGCTCCAAACCTTCAATAGGTATTAGTTTCCTAAGGTAAAAAGATTGTTTTCAGGATAACGGTTGCAAAGGTAGTCCTTTTTTTTCATTCCCACAAACTTTTTTCCATCTATTTTCAAGATGATTTGTTTGTGCGCCCGCACAACTGCAAATTTTATCAAATCTTAACACTTTTATGCGCGCAATCGTTTGATTTGTCTATGAAAAATCGCATATTTGTTATGATTCAGATCATTTAGTCTTCTTTTGTCGCTTCTGTATTCTCTGGCGCTTCTTTGGGCTCCTCATTGGCTTCGTCCGGATCTTCTGGCTCAACAGTCTTCTGGATAGGATTACCCATCTCGTCGAGTTCGATATATTCGTCAAGACCTTCGAGTCCGAGTGAGTCAAGGCCGATGGAGTCAGAGTCTGCCACATGGTAAGTATAGGCACAATTCATATACATCTCTTGACGGATGTTATCATCCTTCGGTTTGCCGAATTTGGCGTGATACTGCTGGAAATTCTTATCGCCCAACACACTCTGGAAGAAGTAGCCGCAGATTGGCAGTGCCGTACGTGACCCTTGTCCCAACTGACCTGTACGGAAATGTATACTGCGATATTCACCGCCGACCCATGCACCAGCCACAAGCTTCGGCGATACTCCCACGAACCATGCATCAGAGTGGTTGTTAGATGTTCCCGTCTTACCACCAAATTCGGTGTCTTTGTCATATGCTCCTACATATCCCCACAGGCTCATCGATGTGCCTCCACGTTCGCGAAGACCACCGAGAAGCATCTGCTGCATTAGATATGCGCTCTTATAAGGAATAGCCTGACGCTGTTCGGTTGGTCCAGTATAGATCTCCTTCCCGTCGCGATCGAGAATACGGACAACCAGTACTGGCTCATGTGCCTTACCGTCGTTGGCAACCGTACAGTAGCTGTTAACGAGTTCCAGCAAATTGACGTCGCTCGATCCTAAGGCCAGCGACGGAGTGGGGTCGAGCTCACTCTTGATACCCATGTTGTGGGCTGTGTTCACGATATTGCGGATGCCAACCTCCTGTCCCAGCTTGACAGCGATGGAATTGACGCTCTGTGCAAAGGCCACCTTTAGCGGCATTGAGTCGTTGGTAAAGTAACCGTTGGCATTCGTAGGTGCCCATGTCACATCCTTCTTCGCAGCAGGATCCCAGGCTTTCATCGCGAAATACGAGTCCTGACGACGGTCACATGGGGTCATACCCTGATTCATCGCCTCAGTATACACAAAGAGCTTGAAGGTCGAGCCCGGCTGGCGCTGTGCCGTTACCTTATCATATTTCCACGACTTAAAGTCTATGTCGCCCACCCATGCTTTCACATGTCCTGTCTCTGCCTCAAGCGCTACGAAGCCGCAGTGCATGAAACGGACCATGTATCGTATGGAGTCCATCGTAGACATTACTTTCTCTATCTGCCCGCCGTCGTAATCGAATACCTTTACCTTATGAGGCAGATTAAGGTAATAGCGAATAGAATCCTCGTTTCCGTCGAACTTCTGCTTCAACGTCTTATAATAAGGTTGGCGCTTGGCGATGTCTTCGATAAAATTACGTATCTCCTGATGACGCTCGTCCTGCCAGGGGTTTGTAGATCCCCAGTGGTTGTTGAAGTTGTTCTGCACCTGTCGCATCTGTTTGCGGGCTGCTTCCTCAGCATATTTCTGCATACGGGTATCGACGGTGGTATAGATCTTCAGACCGTCGGTATAGAGGTCGTAGTCGTTGTCCTTACACCACTCTTTCAGATAGCTTGCCACAGCCTCACGGAAATATGTTGCCTGTCCGTCGTAGGCATTTTCTACACTGAAATCGAGCTTTATCGGCTTTGCCTTCAGTGTGTCGCACTCTTCCTTGGTAAGGTCGCCATGCTGCTGCATAAGGTCGAGCACGATGTTACGACGTTTAATCGAATTTTCCGGATTGATGATAGGATTATAATAGGTGGTAGCTTTCAGCATTCCTACGAGCACAGCAGCCTGTTCAGCAGTGAGGTCCTTGGGCGCGCAGCCGAAATATGTTTTACAGGCGGTCTTGATGCCAAAGGCATTCGAGCCGAAGTCTACGGTATTGGCATACTGGGTCAGGATTTCATTCTTTGAGAAGAAAAATTCAAGTTTGTATGCCGTAATCCACTCCTTACTCTTCATGATGAGCATCTTCAGGCCCGGAATGTTCCCAAGGAGTCCTGTGGAGTATTCCGAACGTGTACGGAAGAGGTTCTTGGCCAACTGTTGGGTGATGGTGGATGCCCCTCGTGCATCGCGATGCAGGATGTATTCCTTTGCAACTGCTGCAAAGGCGGTGTAGTCGATACCGTTGTGTGAATAGAAGCGCTCGTCCTCAGTGTCGATGAGCGCTTTCCAGAATACAGGGTTCACCTCTTCATATTTCACTGGGGTACGGTTCTCGCTGAAGAACTTTCCTATCATCACATTGTCGGCACTGTATATTTCCGATGCCTGAGATGGCCGCTTGTTCTTGATGGTCGTCATCGATGGCGACTTTCCGAAGAGCCACAGGAAATTGGTGTCTACTGCGCCCAGATAGATAAAGAAGGCTGCAATAAGCGTGACGATCGCCACAGGTATTTTGACATACCAGGGGCGACCTTTATACAAACTCTTATACCAAGGCCAGATGCCCTTAATGAAGTTCAGTACCTTATTTGCTATCTTTTTCATTTCTCCAGTGATAATATGTAGTTAATGATATCTTCTTTCTGATCAGGATGGAACCAGTGTATCTGAGGGTCTTTCTTGTACCATGTAAGCTGTTTGCGCGCATAGCGCCGGGTGTTTCCCTTGATGCGCTCTACCGCCTCTTCTAACGACCATCGCCCATTGAGATACTCGAACAGTTCTTTATAACCAACAGTGTTCAAAGCATTTAAATCCTTTAATCCATACACGCTCTCAGCTTCTTTCAGTAATCCTTGCTGCATCATCTGGTCTACGCGGGCATTGATGCGCCCATACAACTCTTCCCTGTCGCGATTAAGACCTATCTTTATTATCCGGAAAGGTCTTTGTTTCCTTTCGCGTTTACGAAACGAAGTGTAAGTCTTGCCTGTCATCGTACAGATTTCAAGGGCGTGAACCACCCGTTTTGGATTCTGTCGGTCGACGATGGCGTAGTATTCCGGGTCGAGGCGCTGGAGTTCTTCGCAGAGCCGTTCAAGCCCCTCCTCCTTAAGTCGTCTTTTCATTGTCTCTCGGGTGACATCGTCAATGGTTGGGATATCGTCGATGCCGTCACATACGGCATCGATATACATCATGCTACCACCTGACATCAGAGCGTAGTCGCTTGTCTGGAAGAGGCTGCCCAGTAATGCTATTGCCTGTTGTTCAAAGAGCGATGCACTATAGTATTCCTGAAGGCTCAGGGTACCTACGAAATAGTGCTTTATTCCCTGCATCTCGGCTTCTGTCGGCTTGGCGGTGCCGATGCTCAGTTCCTTATATATCTGCCGTGAGTCGGCATTGATAACAGGGATGTCGAAGTGCCTGGCGATATCGAGGCATAACTGTGTCTTGCCTACTGCCGTCGGCCCGGTGATGACTATCAGCGTTTTGCCCAACTATCTGATGACCCCTCGTTTAGAGTTCTCTATGAACGAACAGATATATTCCACTTCCTTCGAGTCGGGGAACTGCTCTCTGGCCATCGCCACGCCGTCTTTCAGCACACCTTGTGAATAGATGATGCGGTAAGCCTCATGGATGGCCTCGATGGTCTCGCGCGGGAATCCTCTGCGACGCAGGCCAACGAGATTAACGCCTGCATAGCGTACAGGCTCCTTTCCTGCGATGACGTAGGGTGGGATGTCCTGACTGGTGCGAGTGCCGCCCTGGAACATGATGTAGCCTCCGACGTGCAGGAACTGATGGAACAGACAGGTAGCGCTGATGATAGCGCAGTCGTCGACAACCACCTCGCCGGCAAATTTGGTAGAGTTACCGATGATACAGCCGTTGCCGATGACGCAGTCGTGACCGATGTGCATGTTCTCCATCAGAAGGTTGCCGTTGCCTACGACGGTCTTACCCTTCGAGGCCGTTCCTCTGCTGATGGTCACATTCTCACGGATGGAGTTGTTGTCGCCGATCTCACAGGTCGTCTCTTCGCCCTGAAACTTCAGGTCCTGCGGCTTCGTTGAGATACTCGCCCCCGGGAAGATCTCATTGTTGCTGCCAAGACGGGTTCCGAAATGCAGGGTGACACCGTTGTACAACTTGTTGTTGTCGCCGATAACGACATCCTTATCTATTACGCAGAAAGGACCGATGATGTTACCGTCACCGAGTTTTGCCTCTGGGTCGACTACTGCCAATGGATGAATCTGATTTGCCATAGTTTATTTGTTTTTTACGATTTGTGCGGTGAATGTAGCCTCTGCAACCACGTGGTCGCCGACGAAGATATAACCCTTCATCGAAGAGATGCCGTGACGTACGGGTGCCAGGAGGTCTACCTTGAAGATCAGAGTGTCGCCGGGAACCACTTTCTGACGGAACTTCACATCATTGATCTTCATGAAGTAAGTGCTCCACTCGCTTGGATCTTCGAGCGTGTTAAGCACCAGAAGGCCTCCGCACTGTGCCATCGCCTCTATTTGAAGCACGCCAGGCATCACCGGCTCGTTGGGGAAGTGCCCCTGGAAGAACGGCTCGTTAGCTGTGATGTTTTTTATGCCCACGATGGAATTTGCACCGAGTGCAATCACCTTATCGACCAGCTGCATGGGATAACGGTGGGGAAGTAGCTCACGGATGCGGTTGACATCCATTACCGGCTCTTCGTTCGGATCGTATACTGGAGCCTGGATTTCGTGCTTACGGATCTCCTTGCGCATCAGTCGGGCAAACTTGTTGTTGATGGTATGACCCGGGCGTGTTGCAACGATACGGCCCTTGATAGGCTTGCCGATAAGTGCCATGTCGCCGATGATATCGAGCAGTTTGTGACGTGTGCACTCATTGTCCCACTGCAGTGGCTTGTGCTGGATATAGCCTAAGTCGGTGGCATCGCGATGCTCTACGTGAAGCATGTCTGCCAGCATGTCGAGACGTTCCTGTGTGGTCTGGCGCTCGTAGATGACAATCGCATTGTCGAGGTCGCCACCCTTGATGAGATTTGCCTGCAGCAGAGGCTCGATGTCACGAACGAACACGAAAGTACGGGCACTTGCTATCTCGTCGGCATACTTAGAAGGATCGTCGAGGGTTGCAAACTGCGAACTGATAAACTTCGACTCGAATGAGCACATGGCTGTAATCGTGAAGTCCTCGTCGGGCAGAATAGTAATACAAGAGCCTGTCTGTTCGTCCTTTACCTCAATCTTCTTGCGGATGATGTAGTAGTCTTTTGGCGCATTCTGTTCTTCGATGCCCACCTCCCTGATCTTCTCCACATATTTGATGGCGGAACCGTCGAGGATAGGGAACTCCGGACCATTGACCTGTATCAGACAGTTGTCGATACCAAAGGCGTAAAGAGCTGAGAGGCCGTGCTCAACGGTAGAGCATCTGGCATCGCCCTTGCCTAAGACGGTACCACGCTGGGTATCTACAACATTCTCTGCGATGGCATCAATGACGGGTTCGCCTTCGAGGTCGATACGCTGGATCTTGTAGCCGGTATTCTCTGGTGCCGGATTAAATGTCACTGTGAGGTTCAAACCAGTATGCAGACCCTTGCCGAACAAGGAGAAACTGCCTTTCAAAGTTTTCTGCTTCATCTCAAAATCTACTATTTGACAATTTTACAATTTTTACGAATTAATTTTTTCCTTCAATGCATTGAGTTCACGCTGAAGTGCTGCTATCTGTCGATACATATCCGGCAACTTGGCATCGAGGGCCCTTGCCTTGAAGTACATCTTCGGATTGACGGCAGGCGAACCGATCAACTGTTCTCCGTCACCTTTCGTATCACCGATAACACCGCACTGTGCCCCCACGAACGTCTTGTCCGCCACCTGGATATGACCTGCAAAGCCAGCCTGTCCGCCAACCATACACCAGGCACCGATCTTCGTCGAGCCAGCCAGACCCACCTGAGCTGACATTACGGTACTCTCACCGATCTCGCAGTTGTGGGCTACCTGGATAAGGTTGTCGAGCTTTACGCCCTTGTGGATGACGGTCTGTCCCATCGTCGAACGGTCGATACATGTGTTGGCACCAATCTCGACATTATCCTCGATGACAACGATGCCAATCTGAGGAATCTTGTCGTAGCCTTCTGCATTAGGTGCGAAGCCGAAACCGTCGGCGCCGATGACAGAGCCAGCATGAATTGTAACATTATTTCCTATTTTGCACCCTTGGTACACAGTAATATTAGGGAAAAGGGTACATTTTTCACCAATTGTCACACCATCGCCGATAACGGTATGGGGATAAATCTGTGTGTTGTCGCCAATCACGGCACCGTCACCGATGTATGCGAAGGCTCCGATATATACATTTTCGCCGATCTTTGCCTTCTCAGAGATGAATGCCTGAGCATCGATGCCTGTCTTTCGGGGCTTCATCGACTCATATAACTGAAGCAGCTTTGCAACGCTCTCGTAGGCATTCTTAACGCGTATGAGTGTGACTGCTACAGGCTTTTCCAGCTCTACATCCTCGTTGATCAGCACAACACTCGACGCTGTGTCGTAGATATAATGCGTGTATTTGGGATTTGAGAGGAAAGAGATTGCTCCGGGCTTTCCCTCTTCGATTTTTGCAAAAGTACTAATGGCGGCATTCTCGTTGCCTTCTACACGTCCACCGATCATGTCGGCAATTTGCTTGGCTGTAAATTCCATATCTTTGTTATCTTTGTTTCAATTTGACTGCAAAGATAGCAAAAATTATTTAAAACGCTGATAACAAAGATAATATTTTCTTATTTTTTTAGAAAGTAACTGAACATTTAGCAATTCTGAAGCTTCTGAAATATCACGAATCGTACCATCTTTGTAAAGAATTGTGATACTGTCGTCGTCCACGTTGTACATGTCTTTGGAAATCGTATTCACACTCATCATGTAATGTGCATCCTCGATAGGAATATTAAGCTTGTTTGCGATTTCCTGCTGTAATTCTTTGATCCGTTCTTCCGTAATCGGCTCTTCATGCACCTCTACCTTGAAGATTTTTCTGTCGAGCATGTCTGTTGCAAGCGTAGCGAGTATCTTGTCATCGTGATGCTTCCAAGCCTTCATGGCACTCCAGATGTCTGAGTCGTCGAGCTCACCATAGTTCACGAGTGCCTCGGGATGTGTCTCAAACCATCCGGCATCGATGTCGTTGCTGAGGAAATAGTGCAGGGCAGGGGAGGCGAACACTTGCTGTCCCATTCTGATAAGGTCCTTGGCTCTTGTCAGCATGTTGACAAGTACCTTCTCATAGGCCACGCAGGTACGGTGCAGATACACCTGCCAGTACATCAGACGGCGAGTGGTGAGGTAGTTTTCGAGGGAGTAGATGCCTTTATGCTCTACTACAAGCGAATCGTCTACCACATTGAGCATCTTGATGATACGCGCCGAGCCGATATTTCCTTCTGTAACGCCTGTATAGAACGAGTCACGACGCAGATAGTCGAGCCTGTCCATATCCAGCTGGCTGGATATCAGCTGGTGCAGGAAGTTCTTTCCATACTCTCCCTTGAAGATAGAAATGGCAAGGTTCAGCTGACTGTTGAGATCGGCGTTGATCTTCTCCATCATCAGCAGCGAGATGTCCTCGTGCGATATGCCGTGTATCAGTGTATTCTCCAGAACATGTGAGAAAGGGCCGTGTCCGATGTCGTGCATCAGGATGGCGGCCTCTACTGCCTCTGCCTCAGAGTCGAAGATGAAATTGCCCTTCTCCTGAAGTGAGCGCACGGCCTCCGTCATCAGATAGAAGGCACCGAGTGAGTGCTGGAAACGGGTGTGCCTTGCACCGGGATAGACCACTGAGGCGAGTCCCAACTGGTTGATTCTGTTAAGGCGCTGAAACAACGGATGCTCTACGATGTCGTAGAGTAGTCCGCGTGGTATCTTGATGAACCCGAATACCGGGTCGTTGATGATCTTTGCGTCGTTCACCTTTTCTTAGATAATGCCAGCCTTCTTCAGCTCTTCTGCCATCTGCTGCTGGAGTTCGTGGGCTTTCTGACCTGCTATCTCCGCAAAGTCCTCACCTTGCGAGGCATAGATGATGCCGCGAGAAGAATTCACCAGCAGACCACAATCCTTCGTTATTCCGTATTTGCATACTTCCTGAAGACTTCCACCCTGGGCACCCACCCCCGGCACGAGCAGGAAATGTTCAGGTGCCACTCGGCGGATGTCTTCGAACATCTGACCTTGCGTTGCACCTACAACATACATCATGTTATCTTCGTTGCCCCACTGCTGACTCTTGAGGATAACCTCTTCGAATAATCTGTTCTCACTCCTCGAAATTCTATTCATCTGGAAGTCGTGCGAGCCTTTGTTGGAGGTTAGTGCCAGAAGGATTACCCATTTCCCGTCATAGCCAAGGAACGGTGTCACAGAGTCCTCGCCCATATAGGGTGCAACGGTCAGTGCATCGACATCGTATTGCTCAAAGAAGGTCTTGGCGTACATCTTCGAAGTGTTGCCGATATCACCACGTTTGGCGTCAGCGATGATGAAGTGGTCAGGATATTCCTCCTTCAGATAGTCGACAGTAGCCTCAAAAGCCAGTATGCCATCGACGCCGTATGCCTCATAGAAGGCAAGGTTTGGCTTGTAGGCCACACAATAGGGCGCTGTGGCATCGATGATAAGTGCGTTAAACTCGCAGAGGGCACGGAAGAGATAGTCCTCGCCGTCCTTGGCCTTTGCTTCGTCGATGATACACTGTGGAATCTTGTCAATATCCGTATCGAGTCCCACGCACAGGAAACTCTGCTTCTGCCTGATCTGCTCTATTAATTCTTGTCTCGTCATAGCTGTATCTTATAACTCTGTTTCTTTCATACGTTCTGCGTTCTCTGCGACGGTAAGTGCATCGATCATCGCCTGAATGTCGCCACCGAGGAATCCCTGCAGGTCGTGCGTCGTATAGCCGATGCGATGGTCTGTCACGCGGCCCTGCGGGAAGTTGTATGTGCGGATCTTCGCAGAGCGGTCGCCTGTAGACACGAGGCTCTTACGGCGAGAGGCGATGTCGTCCATATATTTCTGGTGCTCCTTGTCATATATAAAGGTGTACAGACGCGAGAGGGCGCGCTCCTTGTTCTTTGGCTGGTCGCGGGTCTCAGTACACTCAATGAGTATCTCCTCTGTCTCGCCCGTATTGGGGTTCTTCCACATATAGCGCAGACGCACACCCGATTCCACCTTGTTTACGTTCTGGCCACCGGCACCCGAGCTTCTGAACGTGTCCCACTTGATCTCGCCTTCGTTCACGTGTACCTCGAACTTGTCGGCCTCGGGCAGCACAGCCACCGTTGCAGCTGATGTGTGCATACGTCCCTGTGTCTCTGTGGCAGGCACGCGCTGGACACGGTGCACACCCGACTCATACTTCAGCGTGCCATAGACGTCAGCACCTGAAACGGCGAAGTCGATCTCCTTGAATCCGCCTACGGCACCTTCCGATACGCTCGTGATGCTGAGCTGCCATCCCTTCGAGTCGCAATAGCTCTTGTACATTTTGAACAGGTCGCCGGCAAAGAGGCAGGCCTCGTCACCGCCTGTTCCTGCGCGGATCTCCATCTGCACGTTCTTGGCATCCTCCGGGTCCTTAGGGATAAGAGCTATCTTGATTTCCTCCTCCAACTTCGGCTGCAGTTCTTCGTTGGCTGCCAGTTCCTCGCGTGCCATCTCTTTCATCTCTGCGTCGTCCTCGTTGGCAAGGATGTCCTTTGCCTCCTTAATGCCGTTAAGACAGGCGATGTACCTCTTTCTGGCGTCCATGATGTCGCCAAGGTCCTTGTATTCCTTCGTCAGCTTCACGAATCGCTGTTGGTCGGCTATCACGTCTGGGTCCGTGATAAGTGTTGACACCTCTTCGAAACGTGCCTCCAGTCCGTCGAGTTTCTGGAGGATGCTATTTGTTGTCTCTGCCATTTTCTATCTTCATTTTATTTCGGTTGCAAAGGTACAAAAAAAAAGCCGAATAACCAAATGTTTTTGTGATTTTGTGCCATTAAAAGACACAGTGAGGGATCTGTCTTGTACTGGCTGGGGTTGACTCCCATAGAGCCTTAAATGTTAAATTATTAAAGTCATTTAAGAATTATGGGAAAACAAAAATTCAGTCGCTCATTGAAGCGTAGTATTTGCATCGAGTACATGCAAAGTGGCAAGT
>JAEEGL011129484.1_pt1 | contig 10496 bp, 7 predicted proteins | sample 9134231 | NCBI WGS metagenome assembly JAEEGL01 (sample SAMN16246548, study PRJNA631951) | gut metagenome | biome: gut microbiome; feature: rumen; material: fiber-attached | host: Bos | place: Iran: Karaj | collected 2018-10 | reverse complement strand
CATCAGGGCGATGTTCTTCGTGTACTGCGAGAACGGGGTCACCAATGGGGGATAGCCCACACGCGGCCATACGTACTCCACCTCGTTGAAGAGTTTCACCAGCATGTCGTCCATCGTCAACTCGGCCTCGCCCTTCTGGGCACGCAGTTTATTGATCATCTTCTGTATGGGGCCTAAGTCGGCCATCATCGAGCCCATCATGCCGCCGGGCAGACCGCTGCCTAAAAGCAGACTCGACATGTGCTTGTTGGCGGGATTGATAAAGTAGCCTAACCAGTCGTCTATGAATTCCTGAGTCAGCGTGCGGGCCTGCATGTAGGCGTTCATGTTCAGTTCCTTCACCTCGAAGCCCTCGTTCTTCAGCATGCTCTGCACGGAGATAATGTCTGGGTGTACCTTGCCCCAACTGAGCGGCTCTATGGCGGTGTCTATAATATCGGCACCGTTGTTACACACCTCGAGGATGCTGGCCATGGAGAGGCCGGGCCCCGAGTGGCCATGATACTGTATGATAATGTCGGGGTGCTTCGTCTTGATGCTCTTGGTCAGGGCTCCCAGCATGGCAGGCTGGCCGATACCAGCCATATCCTTCAGGCATATTTCCTCGGCACCAGCAGCAATCACCTCGTCGGCAATGTTCGAGTAATACTCCACCGTATGCACGGGCGATGTTGTAATACATAGCGTGGCCTGCGGTATCATACCGGCTGCCTTTGCCCATTTGATAGAGGGTATGATATTGCGTGTGTCGTTCAGGCCGCAGAAGATACGGGGTATGTCCACGCCCTGAGCCTTCTTCACCTTATACATCAGTTCGCGCACATCGTCGGGCACGGGATACATACGCAGGGCATTGAGGCCGCGGTCGAGCATGTGAGTCTGGATGCCCACCTCGTTGAAGGGCTTACAGAAAGCGCGCACGGCCAGGTTGGGGTTCTCGCCGGCCATAAGGTTGACCTGCTCGAAGGCACCGCCGTTGGTTTCCACGCGGTCGAAACAGCCCATGTCGATAATCACGGGTGCTATGCGTTCCAATTGGTCCTTGCGAGGCTGGAACTTACCTGACGACTGCCACATATCGCGGTAGACGAGACTGAACTTAATCTTTTTCTTTCCCATAGTTTAAAATTTTGGTTAATTGATGAAATATGGTTGCAAAGATAGTAATTATTTATGAAATATCAATTATCAATGCCATTTTTTTTATCAATATCTTCAGTAACAACAAATAAAATGCATCAATTCTTGTCCTTATCGCCAAAAAGCAGTATCTTTGCACTACAAAGATAAACTTACACAGACGATAAAGAATACTCACAGAAAAAAAGAAACAATGAACAGACAAAACATGATCAACTGTTTTAGGGAATTGGCAATTCTCGCCTTCGCCATCGTTGCAACGGCTGGATGGGCACAAAGCCAACGGGTGGGCAAGCAAGAACACCCGGGAATGACAAAGATTTGGAATGAGGTGGTGATGGGCTATGCCAACACGCCTGCCATTGGAGTAAAAAGTGTGGCTTTGTATGGCGACCGCACGGAGGTGGCTGTGCACATCAACTACCACAAGGGACGGCAGATAGGCTTCCCGCCGAACATCATACTTCGAGCCGACGGCAAGGAGTATGCCGTGCGGGATGCCACCATTGTCAGGCTGGGCGAGCCGTTCACCATGCCTGAGGATACGCTGAACCTGACAATGACGTTCGCACCCATGCCGACAGACACTAAAATGTTCGACTTCCTGTCGCCCGACGGCCTGCAACTGCTCAACATCCGCAGCAGCGACGAACAGCCCGAGAGCCTCGCCGACACCTACTGGCGCAACGACGCAACGGGCGACTGGCTCATCGGCTTTACGCCAAAGCACGTCATATATAATAATAAGGTGTGGGACATCGTCAGCCAGATAGAGAAAAAGGATACCTATACACTAACGCTCGTAGGTGGAACGACTATCAAGGTAGGCAAGATGAAGAAAGGCCTCCGCACCATCACCATCACCAACGTAGGGGCAGGCCCCGTGCCAGCCCGCAATCTGTCCGTCGTATGCAGTCCGATTACGAAGACTGCCATGCCTGACTACCCGACGAAAGACTCACGCACGGGCTTCACCGACAACGGCTACAACGCCACCGACAGCGTGACCATCATAGGATGGCTGAAGGACATGCCCGAGCAGGCATGGCAGAAGGGGCGCGAGTTCAGCGTGAAGGTAGACAACATCTTCATCGACGACCAGGAGAGTGCTTTCACCAAAATGGACTCGCTGGGCCGCTTCAGGCTCCGCATGCCGCTGATTAACACGTCGCAGGCATTCCTCGACTGGGGGCGTACTTCGCAGAGTGCCGTGCTGGAGCCGGGCAAGACCTACTTCTTCCTCAGAGACTTCAAGACGGGTCAGACGCTGTGGATGGGCGACGATGTGAGGGTGCAGAACGAACTGCAGGCCTATCCGCACGACTGGAACACCGACCGCTTAGACCATGAGCAACGGGGCAAGGTGAACGCGATGGATTTCAAGGCACAGACAGACAACAGCCGTGCCGCCAGCATGGCCAAATTACAGGAGACAATCCAAAAGCACCCCACCCTCTCACAACGATATATTGACTACGTGACGGGCTACTATCAGACCGCCCAGGGCGAGTCAATGATGCAGGCCCGCTTCGCCATACCTAACTTCGAACTGCCGCAGGAGTATATGGACTATGTGGGAAAGGAAATATGGCGCAAGGCCGTCAAGCCCTACACCCTCTATCGCGATTTCTCCTCGCTGATGCGTGACTATCTGGACCAGGTCATCAGAACCCGGGGCAGAAACGGGGCGGAGAACACCATGAAGGTCATCAGGGAGTTGCAGCAGCAGGGCATCGTCACCCTGACCAACGACGAGGAACTGGCGCTCCAGAAATACGTCCCGATGCTGCAACAGTTGGAGGCAAACCTCCAAGAGGCAGGGAACAGCGAAAGGATTGACTCACTCGTGAACGCTTTCAACGAGAACGAGACGGTGAAGAAGGTATATGCGCTGATAGAACGTATCGGCGAACCCATGACAAAGCAGTTGGCGACGCTCTACATCCGCGAAGACCTCGCCGCCCTCGATTCCGTGGGCAGCGACCAAGACCTGCGCGACATTTATCTGGCACGTCGGCTCTACCAGAAGATTGACACCTCACGCCAGCCGCTCGAACCCGCCATGCTCGAATTTGCCGAAAAGACAATCCATATACCCATAGCCCTCAATACCATCACAACGCTGAACAACAAGTACCTCGCCATCATGCAGCGCGACATCACGAAGTCGCCCAGCCTGAAGACGGCCGACGACGTGGCAAGCATGAGCGACGGCGAACAGATACTGCGCAAACTCATCGAGCCATACAAGGGCCGTCTTATCCTGCTTGATGTCTGGGGTACGTGGTGCGGGCCTTGCAAGGAAATGCTCTCGCACAGTCAGGAGGAATACGAGCGGCTGAAGGACTTCGACCTCGTCTATCTCTACCTCTGCAACAAATCGAGCGACGAGTCGTGGAAGAACGTCATCAAGGAGTATAACGTGCTGGGCGACAACGTGGTGCACTACAACTTGCCCGTAGACCAGCAGTCTGCCGTGGAGCACTTCCTCAACGTGCAGTATTTCCCTACTTATAAACTCATCGACCGCGACGGCACCGTACTCGACGTAAACGCCAATCCACGCGATCTTGAAGGGTTAGCCAGACTGCTGGAGCAGATGAAATAAAAAAAATTGCAATTAGGGGTATTTGATTTTGCCTTTCGTTGGTCTTATTAATGAATAGAGACCAAAAAAACATTTATGGACTATAGTAAACAAAAGTTTGAACGGCTGTTCAAGGACAACTATCCGCACATGTATCGCATGGCCTTCTCAATGGTAGAGAACGCCGACGATGCCAAGGATGCCGTGAATCAGGTGTTCGCCCAGATGTGGCGCGGCAAGCCGCAGGTGGCCGAGACCAGCGTCAGGGGCTACCTGTTGGCGGCCACCCGTAACCAGTGCCTCCACATCCTGCGCACACGGCAACTGCAGCGGCAGATGGAGGAGGAACTGCAGCGGGAAACGGCAGAGAGCGAAAACAAGGAGCGCGAAGAACTGCTGCAGCAATTACAGCAGGTTATTGACGACAACCTGACGGAACAGGACCGCCGCGTGCTCAGACTGCATTACGACGATGAGATGACCTACGAGGATACGGCCAAGGTGCTCGGCATCAGTTCGGCGGCTGTCAACAAACATATCACGCGGTCGTTGGCAAAAATCAGACAAACCCTTAAAATTGCAAAGTAAGATGAAGACGGAAGATATTGACAAAAAGATTGGAATGCCCGACGTGGATGCAGAGTGGGCACGATTCGAGCGTGAGGTCATCGGGAGCACGGACGTCCCGTCCGCAACTGGGAGCGCAGACGTCTCGTCCGCAACTGGGAGCGCAGACATCCCATCCGCAAACGGGAACACAAGCATCCCCGCTCCCCGTAGTCGGACTATCTACGCATGGATTGGCGGTCTAGCCATCGCCGCCAGCATACTACTCATCTTTATGCTGAACATGGGAACGGATGTTGCGAAAGAAGCCCCGTTAGTGGCACAGCAAGTCTCATCCCCTGAAAAAGACGAGCAGCCGCTCCCCTCCCCAGAAAAAGACGCGCAGCCGCTCCCCTCCCCAGAAAAAGACGCGCAGCCGCTCCCCTCCCATCAAGGGGAGGGGTTGGGGGTGGGGTCTGTAACCAAACCAGCCGACATCAATCCAGGCCCCCCCCACGCTTCGTCTCCTGCGGTTTCCCCGTCGGAAAATCAATCTTCGGAGAAGGATACAGAGCCAGAGATAAAGGTCTTTGCCTCCGTTGAGCAATCGGCATCTTTCCCCGGAGGCGACAGAGCCTGCTTGACGTTCATCGAAGAAAACATGAGAGTCCCAGAGTTGGCAACGACATACGGCGTGAAGGCCAGGGTTATCATAACCTTCCTGGTTGGCAAGACTGGCGAACTGTCAAATATCAAAGTCATCAGGAACAACATGACCTGCGACTCCACCCTCATTAGCCAGTTATCAGAGGCAGAGCAGACACAGATAAAGGAACAACTCACCCAACAGTTATCTGATGAGGCTGTCCGCATCGTCAGCATCATGCCACGATGGCGTCCTGCCAAGATCAACGGCGAGACACAGGAACAAAGATACATCTTACCCATCCGCTTTAACCAAGAAACTAACCATTAAAAAATACTATTATGAAGAGAATTTTGATTTGCATCTGTACCCTAACTCTCGCCCTGAGTACATTCGCCACGGGACAAGACGGCGACGTCATCATCATCGACGGTGAAAGGTGGAGCCTGCTCGCCAAACCCATCAGCGCCGATTCGGCCCTTTTCCACCGGCTCAAAGCGGTGCTGCCCGAAAACCGCACCCTTGTCACCTCCAACTGGGACGGCTATACCGCCTACTGGAGCATCAAGAACGAACATCTCTGCCTGGACAGCATCACGGTGTCGTTCTACAGCAAAGACTTACGACAGCACAGGGAGGAAAGCCTGCCTGCAGCCGACATGCAGCGCGTGTTTGACAACTACCGTCAAGAGGGCGACATCGTGGCCTCCTGGGTGAACCGCGACATCCGGGCGGCTAAAGGTAATAAAGTCTATTATGTACACCTATACTTTGAACGCAACCATGAATACGAGCAGATACTGACGGTGAAAGAGGGAAGGGTGACCGGACGGCAGGCGTACCATAACCGCGTAGTGGTTGATGGCTTCTCGCTTAAGAGCCTCGAAGCACAACAACGCAAAACTGACGGGCAAGCAATCAGGGAGATCTTTCCCCTACACACCGAGAACTACCCGGAACTGGACGGTGAGACGGTCATCTTCTTTACGGTCAAGGACATCCGCCTCGACTCACTGGGCAATCTCGTCGACTGCCGGGTAAGGGCAATAATCGGACGGGGGACACGCCGGGATTCAGAGGGCCTGGCACAGGAGATGAAAGAGTTGCTGAAGGACATTCGCCCGTGGAAAACCCTGTTCATCAATGGTGAGTATCTTCCAGAAGAGCGCAACGGCATCACCTTCCCCTATACCATCGCCAATCCATAAGGTTTTCCCCCTTTTTCTTTGGCAGGAAGAAAAATTATGCGTACCTTTGCGCCCAATTAGCGACTATATCAATAAAAATGATCTCTGTTGAAGGACTGAAAGTGGAATTTGGGGTGAAGCCCCTGTTCAGCGATGCGACCTTTGTCATCAACGACAAGGATCGCATTGCACTTGTGGGAAAAAATGGTGCCGGCAAGTCTACCTTGCTGAAGATTCTCTGTGGCATGGAACGGCCTACGGCGGGCTCGGTCAATGTGGCCAGTGAGACAACAATTGGCTATCTGCCCCAGGTGATGATCTTACAAGACGATACCACCGTGAGGCAGGAAGCCCAGAAGGCCTTTGCCGATATTCAGAAGATGGCCGACCGCATCAAACGCATGGAACGCCAGTTATCGGAACGTACTGACTACGAGAGCAATGAATACATGGCGTTAGTTGAAAAGTTCACCACCGAGCATGAGCGCTATCAGATGCTGGGAGCCGAGGGCTATGAGGCTGAGATAGAGCGCACGCTGACGGGCCTGGGCTTCGTGCGTACCGACTTTGAGCGCCCCACCAGCGAGTTCTCGGGCGGCTGGCGCATGCGAATAGAACTGGCAAAGATTCTGTTGCGACGCCCCGATGTGCTACTGCTCGACGAGCCTACCAACCACCTGGACATCGAGTCCATACAATGGCTGGAGCAACTGCTCGCTCAGTGGAGCGGAGCCGTGGTGCTGGTGAGCCACGACCGCGCCTTTATCAATAATGTATCGAACCGCACGCTGGAGATTTCCTGCGGTCAGGTGATTGACTACCGCGTGAAATACGACGAGTACGTGACGCTGCGACGCGAGCGACGCGAACAGCAGTTGCGAGCCTACGAGAACCAGCAGAAAGAGATGGCCGACATCCGCGAGTTTGTGGAGCGGTTCCGCTATAAGCCCACCAAGGCCGTGCAGGTGCAGCAGCGTCTGCGGCAGTTGGAGAAGATGCAGATTATCGAGGTCGACGAAGTAGACAACTCGGCCATGCACCTGAAGTTCCCGCCCTGTCTGCGTTCCGGCGACTATCCCATAATCTGCGATGAGGTAAAAAAGGAGTTTAGAGTTGAGAGACGTTAGTCCTGATGGCAGAAGTAAAGTCTCTCAACACTCAACACTCAACACTAAACTAGTCTTCGACCACGTCAACCTCACCATCAAACGCGGCGAGAAGGTGGCCTTTGTGGGCAAGAACGGCGAGGGAAAATCCACGCTGGTGAAATGTATCATGGGCGAGATTCCCTTCGACGGCACGCTGAAGATTGGCCATAACGTGCAGATAGGTTATTTCGCGCAGAACCAGGCGCAGTTGCTCGACGAGTCGCTCACGGTGTTCCAGACCATCGACAACGTGGCTACTGGCGACATACGCCTGCGCATCAACGACATCCTGGGTGCTTTTATGTTTGGCGGCGAGGCCAGCGAAAAGAAGGTCAAGGTGCTCAGCGGCGGCGAGCGCAGCCGTCTGGCCATGATTCGCCTGTTGCTCGAGCCTGTCAACCTGCTCATTCTCGACGAGCCCACCAACCACCTCGACATGCCTTCAAAGGATGTGCTGAAAGAGGCCATCCGGGCCTTCGACGGCACCGCCATCATCGTATCCCACGACCGCGAGTTCCTCGACGGCCTCGTTACCAAGGTCTTCGAATTCGGAGGCGGCAGGGTAAGGGAGCATATCGGTGGTATCTACGACTGGATAGAGTACCACGACCAGCAGCAGACTCCCCCCCAACCCCTATACTCCTCTCCACTACAGGGTGGGGGCAAATCTGTCTACTCCCCTCCCTCGCAGGGAGGGGCCGGGGGAGGGTCTGGGTCTGGGTCTGCATCTGCTTACGCCGAGCGCAAGGAGCAGCAGAAGCGTCAGAAGCGGGCAGAGAAAGCCGTTGAAGAATGTGAGAAGAAGATTGCACGCATGGAGCAGCGGCTCAAGGAACTCGACGCCCTGCTCTGCGACCCGAAGAACGCCTCAGACATGACCCTCGTCACCGAGTACACCGACACCAAGCGCCAACTGGACGAGGAGGTGGAGCGATGGGAAAAACTATCCGAGGAAATGGAAGAACTAATTTGTTCTTTGCCTTCTTCGTAACAATTATAGATTGCAAACTTACTAGGTTACGGTTTCCTTCAAACCATAAATTCTTAATCGCCTCCATAACTCTCTTCATTTTATTCGGCATACACTTCCTATTTGAATGCAAAAACAGGTATAATATTTTATACCTCCAAATATTTAGGCATTTATTTTCGGCGTGCCAATAAAAAAACTATATATCGCCATCATTATCAGCATCATGGCCTCTGTTAAAGAATAAGCGTTTAAGTGCAACTTTTTTGCCGCTTTTCTTTGCAGAATCACAAATAATTCGTAATTTTGCAGCATGACAAAAAAGAAGCATACATTCATCAGTTTCGACTGGGCACTGAAGCATCTGCTCCGCGAGAAGGCCAACCACGACGTGCTGGAGGGCTTCGTTAGCGTGATACTCAAGAAGAAAAGCATCAAGATTCACCGCTTACTTGAGAGCGAAGGGAACAAGGACGATGCTGACGCGAAGACCAACCGCGTAGACCTGCTAGCCGAGGACGAGAACGGCGACTTACTGCTCATCGAGGTACAGGGCGAGCCGGAACAGGCCTATTTCCAGCGCATGCTCTTCGGCGCATCGAAACTCGTCACGGAATATATAGATAGCGGTGAGAACTACGAGCACGTGAAGCGCGTGTACAGTATTAATATCGTGTACTTCGACCTTGGGCAGGGCGAGGACTGCGTGTATGAGGGCAAGACCGAGTTCCGCGGCCTGACCAAGGGCGACCTGCTGGAGTTGTCGCCCTTCCAGAAGCAGAAGTTCAAGGCCGATGCTGTGAGCGAACTCTATCCCCGTTACATCATCCTGAAGGTGAACGACTTCAACCGCTGGAGCCGCGTGCCGCTCGACCAGTGGCTCTATTTCCTTTCGCACACCGATATACCCGACGATGCTGATGCTCCTGGTCTGAAAGAGGCCCGCGAGAAGCTCGACCTGATGCGCATGAGCCGCGATGACCGTATACTCTACGACCGCTACCTCATGGACCGCGCTATCCTGCGCAACACCGTAGACGGTGCACGCGACGAAGGAAAGTTTGAAGGGCTCAAGGAAGGCATGGAGAAAGGCATAGAAAAAGGTATAGAGAAAGGCGTAGAGCAAGGCCGTTCTGACGAAAAGAATGACACCGCCCGCCGCATGAAGGCCAAGGGCTATGCCCTCGATGATATTGCAGAGATTACCGGCCTCAATATTGAGCAAATCAATAACCTAAAATAAACCGATGTTTCACCCTATAATACCGAAGACTATAACATAAACAGAACCATGACAGCAAAACGCTGAGAGTATAAACATTACTAACCACGGCGTTGCTGCTCAAACAAACTTTTTAGATATAACTTGGACTTCGAGTCCTTGTTCTCGTTCGCTAAATCCGCCAAGACTTCATAGTGAGAACAAGCGATGAAAGGTTCACGTCCGATAGGGCGTGAATTGTTTCCGCTTTTCTACTATAAGGCTACTTGGCGGTGCCCTGCGAACGGAAAGGCAAAGAGCAGTTCCGTCCTTTTTTATTATCTCAACTATCTCAACATGAAACAATTTTATCTAATAAACCTTTTTCTCCTCCTGTTTGCCATGATAGGAGCCACCACCTCGGCGCATGAAAATGTACGTATAGGTGACATATACTACAATTTAAATGAAAGTGCACATACGGCTGAAGTTACTAATAATCCATATAAATATTCCGGTGACATTATTATACCTTCTTCTGTAAATTATCGTGAAATAACTCATGATGTGACGAGCATAGGAAACGATGCTTTCAATGGTTGCAGCGGCCTGACATCCGTCAAAATTCCCAACAGTGTGACATGCATAGAAGACTATGCTGTATCTAAACGGGTATAAATAACTAGGAATATCTAATACCAACTACGTGTAAATCGCTTATTCTCAATTACTTTTGATTTTTAACACTTGATGGCTGGAATTTGGTAGTAACCGAATTTCAGTATATTTTTGCAACGTATTTCTACCGCGAGGAATTTACGGAGCCTGAAAAACGTCATTCTGCGGACTCAGTTGACAAAGGGTTACGACAGGGTGCAAAGGGTGACAAAACAGGACGGACGGATTGGGAGAAAGTCACAATGCGGACGGAGTTCTTGCTTAGGCAAGCGACCATAGGTCGAGCGGACATAGGGTGACGATTGTGAAGCATGGTTGACTCAATGGTAGGGCAAAAGGAAATGAACGTAAAACCATCAAAAGAGTGTTGAAAATGACAGCAATTAGAAAGTG
>JAEEGL010440242.1_pt1 | contig 10496 bp, 6 predicted proteins | sample 9134231 | NCBI WGS metagenome assembly JAEEGL01 (sample SAMN16246548, study PRJNA631951) | gut metagenome | biome: gut microbiome; feature: rumen; material: fiber-attached | host: Bos | place: Iran: Karaj | collected 2018-10 | reverse complement strand
CATTTCCCGTTTCCAGATCGCTCTCACCGGCATCCTCCTCTCCGGCCTTTTTGTGCCGCTTCCGGAACAGCAGGAATGCTGTCACCGGCTGCCTGTCACCCGCAGGAAAACCTCCTCGAGGTTTTCCTTTTCCTCCCGCATCATCCGCACCGGCAGGCCGCTGACAGCCAGTTCACGGAAAAGGCGGTCCAGCGCCTGTCCGCCGTCTGTTCCCCGGGCGATTTCCGCCCGAGCGTCCGTTACGCCGCTTTCTTCCGCCGGCAGCGCTTCCGCGTCCAGGACCGTGTCCATACGGCGCAGACGGCTGATCGCCGTTTCCGCTTCCCCGGCGATTTTCAGCCGCACTTTCATGGTATCGCTCTCCGGCCTGCGGGCATCGTAATCCAGCGCCATGCGCCCTTCGTCCAGGATGATTACGCGGGAGCAGGCCTGCTGCACCTCAGAAAGGATGTGGCTGGAAAAAATCACTGTGTGCTCTCCGCTCAGCTTCCGGATCAGTTCGCGGATTTCCACGGTCTGCCGCGGATCCAGGCCGACGGTCGGTTCGTCAAAGATCAGGATTTCAGGGGCGCCGCACAGCGCCTGGGCGATGCCCGCCCGCTGGCGGTAGCCTTTGCTCAGGTGGCCCAGCACCCGTCTGCGGACCTCCCGCAGACCGCACAGTTCCAGGATCTCCTCCACATGACCGGGAATCGCCTGCCTTTTCACTTCGCGCAGGCTGCAGACAAAGCGGAGATAGCTCTCCGTTGTCATTTCGTCGTACAGCGGCGGCTTTTCGGGCAGATACCCAATCATCCGCTTGCAGGCCGCCGCTTCCTCCGGCATGCTCTTCCCGCCGATCCGGACGCGTCCTTCGCTCGGCGGGAAATAGCCTGTCATAATATTCAGCAGCGTCGTCTTTCCCGCGCCGTTGCGCCCGAGCAGCCCCACAGTCTCTTTTTCTCCCATATGAAAGGAAATATCCCGCAGCGCGGGAACAGGGCCGTAATTCTTCGATACGCCTTCAAGCTCGATCAATACCGGCCCCTCCTTTCATCGCCGGCCGTCCGGCCGGTTATTTGAGAACGACGTTCCCGTGCCCGAGCGCTTCATTCAGCCGCCGCAGGCACGTTTCGTCCGCGCTGCACCAGTTCTCCCGCGGACACAGCAGGGTGGTTTTCTCCGACGGAATATGCAGATACACCGGAACCTCCCCCGGGTCCAGGGCCAGCATGGCGCTGATCCGGTCAATGTCCTTCCGCTCCAGCCGGAGAAAAAGCTTCTGTTTCGCCTGCGCCGCCCGCTGCGCGTCCGTCAGCTTATCTTCCTTTTTCCAGTCCGGTTCCCGTTCCGCGGAAGCCAGCTTTCCCCATTCCTCGATCCGGGTTACGCGCTCCGCCAGCAGTTTCGGCGCTTCTTCCTCACGCACGCTGATCTTTCCGCTGACCACCACGGCCGTATCTTCCTGCAGGAGCGGGTAATACTTTTCCCATATTCTCGGAAACACGAGGCATTCGATCTGCCCGGCCATATCCTCCAGCGTCGCGAAGGCCATCATATCGCCCTTTTTCGTAGCCTTCTGCTTAACCTCTGTCAGGATGCCGCCCATATCGACAAACCGGCCGTCCAGCTCTTCATCGGCTTCGCTTTCCCCGTCCGCCGGTTCCAGCTTTGCTGTCGTGAAAGGCATCCTGTTCAGGATCTCCCGGTATTCGTCCAGCGGATGGCCGCTCATATATACGCCCGCCGCTTCCTTTTCCATCTGCAGTTTCGCTTTCGGCGGACAGTCCGGCAGATCCGGCAGCGTGATCTGCGTTTCAAACAGCGGCTGGCTGTCCCCGCCGAACATGTCGAACAGGCTCACCTGTCCGTCCACGTTCTTTTTGCGCGCGCTCTGGTTTGCATCCATCGCGCGTTCATAGACCGCCAGCATCTGGGGCCGGTTCGCCTGCATCCGGTCAAACGCTCCGGCTTTGATCAGGCTCTCGGTTACGCGCTTGCTGCACTCCGTCGGATCCACCCGGCGGCAGAAATCGAAAATATCGCGGTAAGGGCCGTTATTCTCCCGTTCCCGGCGGATCGCGCTGACGGCGTTTTCTCCGACGCTCTTTACCGCGCCCAGGCCGAACAGGATCGCCGGTTTCCCTTCCGCGTCCGTGTCCACGGTGAATTTCCACCGGCTCCGGTTCACGTCCGGCGGCAGCACGGAGATGCCTCTGCCCCTGCAGTACTGGATATATCCGGCGATCTTTCCCGTATTGCCGTATACGCTGTTCAGCATCGCCGCCATGAACTGCACCGGATAATAGTGCTTCAGCCAGGCCGTCTGCATAGCCACCACGCCGTAGGCCGCCGCATGCGATTTGTTGAACGCGTAGCTCGCGAAGGAAATCATGCCGTCGTAGATTTCATTGGCGACGTCCTCCGGGACACCGTTGCGCACGCATCCGGGCACAGTTATATTGCCGTTTTCATCGGTCAGGCCGTGAACAAAGATTTCGCGTTCCTCGTTCATGACCTTATGCTTCTTCTTTGCCATCGCGCGGCGCACGAGATCGCTCCGGCCGTAGCTGTATCCGGCCAGGTCCCGCACGATCTGCATCACCTGTTCCTGATACACCATGCATCCGTACGTTACGTCAAGGATCGGACGCAGTTTCTCTGTTTTGTACCGGATGCTGGCCGGATTCACTTTCCCCGCGATATAGCGCGGGATGGAATCCATCGGACCGGGGCGGTACAGGGAGATGGCCGCGATAATATCCTCGAAGCAGGACGGTTTCATATTCGTCAGGAAGCCGGTCATCCCCGCGCCTTCCATCTGGAACACGCCCTCCGTGTCTCCGCGGCTGATCATTTCGTATACGCCGGCGTCGTCCAGCGGGATATCCTCAGGCTTCATGTCCTTCCCGGCTTCCCGCATCATATCCAGTGTGTCCCGGATCACCGTCAGCGTCCGCAGGCCGAGGAAATCCATCTTCAGCAGGCCGAGCCGCTCGATGGTTCCCATCGGGTACTGCGTGGTGATCACTTCATCGTTCCGCTGCAGCGGAACATACTCCATCACGGGCTTTCCCGTGATCAGCACGCCGGCGGCATGGGTGGAAGCGTGGCGCGGCATTCCCTCGAGCGTCATCGCTGTATCGATCAGTTCCTTCACCTTCGGATCTTCGTCGTACATCTGGCGGAGCGTCGGGGAAAGATTCAGCGCCTTCTCCAGCGTCATGCCGAGATCCATCGGCACGGCTTTGGCAACCGCATCCGTTTCCTGGTAGCTCATCCCCAGCACGCGTCCGACGTCGCGGACGACGCCGCGGGCTGCCATCGTGCCGAAGGTGATAATCTGGCTCACGTGATCCGACCCGTACTTCCGCGCCACGTAGTCAATAACCTCCTGCCTCCGTTCATAGCAGAAGTCCACGTCAATATCCGGCATGGAAATCCGTTCGGGATTCAGGAAGCGTTCAAACAGCAGCTGGTACTTCAGCGGATCCAGCATCGTGATGCCCAGCGAATACGCGACAATGGAACCAGCTCCGCTGCCGCGGCCCGGCCCCACCATGATTCCGTTCGATTTTGCGTAGTGGATAAAATCCCACACGATCAGGAAATAGTCCACATAGCCCATCTGCTCGATGGTGCTGAGTTCGTATTCCAGCCGTGTCCAGGGTTCGTCTCCTTCCTTCGCGTCCGGATACAGCTTCTGGATGCCTTCCGTGCACAGCCTCCGCAGCATCTGCTGCGCTGTTTCGCCCGCGGGCACCGGGTAATGCGGCAGCCTCGTCACCCCGAATTCGAAGGTCACGTTGCAGCGTTCGGCGATCTCCCGTGTCCGGTCGACAGCGTCCGGCACCTGCGGGAAAAGCGCGCGCATTTCCTCTTCGCTCTTGACATAAAGCTCACCGGTCTCCATGCGCATCCGCTGCTCGTCCGCCAGTGTCTTTCCGGTCTGGATGCACATCAGGACTTCCTGCGCGTGCGCGTCCTTTTTCTCCAGATAATGGCAGTCGTTCGTGGCAACCAGCGGCACGTCCATCTCCCGCGCGATCGCAATCAGGCGGGGAAGAACGGTCTTTTCATCCCGCAGATTGTGATCCATGATTTCTACATAAAAGTTTTCTTTTCCGAAAATGTCCTGCATTTCGCGGATGTAGGCATGGGCGCTTTCATCCTGCCCGTTCAGCAGCATCTTCGGCAGATCGCCGCTCAGGCAGGCACTCAGGCAGATCAGTCCTTCATGGTACTGCCGGATCAGGTTGTAGTCAATTCGCGGCTTGTAGTAGTATCCTGTCAGGAATCCTTCGCTGATCAGCCGCATCAGGTTTTTGTATCCCGTGTTGTTCTCGCAGAGCAGGATCAGGTGGCTGTTTTCCCGGCCGGCTGCGGATTTGTCCGTCCGGTCCCGGCAGACATACGCCTCGCAGCCGATGATGGGTTTGATCCCTGCATCGTTCATCGCTGTGTAGAAATCAATGGCGCCGTAAAGCACGCCGTGGTCCGTTACGGCGCACGAATCCATGCCGAGCTCCTTCAGCCGCTTCACCAGCGAGGAAATCCGGCAGGCCCCGTCCAGGAGGCTGTACTCCGTATGAAGATGCAGGTGTGTAAAACTCATCGTCCTGTTAGTCCTTGTCCGTGATACTCGAGATAATCGTTTCAGTCAGCTTTGCCGCTTCCTGCGTGGCGTACCAGAAACAGACCTGCTGAATTTTCTGTCCGTCTTCCAGCACGTAACCGATGCATTTCATGCCGGTCTTCGGCGGATCGGCCGGATCGTCCGCGCGGAAAACAATCATCCTGATTCCGTTGACCATCCAGAGACCTGCCTCGCTGACGCCCTGCTCCAGCAGGGGGGCGACCATGTCTTCCAGCGCCGCCCCGTTTCTGTTGTAGAGGAAAAAGTGAATTTCCAGGCCGAGTCCGGCGGATACATACGCGAATCTGGCGCTGTCCTTCCCTGTACCCGGTCCGTCATACTCCATGCCGTCCGGAACGGTCAGCCTGTAGCTGCTCTCCGGCAGAAAGACCGTTCGTTCCGCCGCTGCACAGTTCATTGTCAGCAGCATCAGTAAAGCCGCCATGATTGCGCACAGCATTTTTTTCATATGTTTTCCTCCTCAGACAGCCGGTAAAAATGAGACTGCTGCGCCGGTGTCAGCCGGCGCAGTAGTATTTTTCCACGTTTTTCATCAGCAGCCTCCAGGCGGCGTACGCCAGAACTGCCAGGATCGTCATCAGCACCGCGAACACCGGCAGCGTGGTCCATCCGGCGTTCAGCATCAGGTAGCTGATGAGCGCCAGCAGGGCAAGCACGCCCCACGAAACCAGCATGGAGATCAGCACTCCGAAATTCTGCTTCACCGCCTCCTGTTCCGTTACCCAGTCCAGCTTCGGCTTCCTGACGTCCCGGCTCAGGGCCAGGCACGCGCTCCCGAAGCAGAAGACGAGACACAGAAGCATCGCCAGAACTGTTTCCAGCATGAATCCGGGCACGATCACCATAATCGCGGCGCACGCGGCGACTACGCCGAGCAGCTCCAGGCCGTATCCCACCGTCAGTTTCGCGTAAATAACCGTCCGGGCGGAAACGGGCAGGGCTTTGATGAAGTCGTGTCCTTTGCCTTCGCGGGTCACCGCGGTGCTCAGTGCGGGATTCATGCCGGCCATATGCGCAACCATTGCGGCCAGGATGCACATCACGATCGCGGTATTGGGGAGTTCTGCGAACAGGGCTGTCAGAGAGCCGGATTCGCCGCCGGCAGTACGTCCGATCACAGTGCCCATCATGATGATCATCAGCACCGGCATGAAGGCAATCGGCAGGATATTGACGGCATAGGACGGCACCCGCAGGATTGAGAGCAGTTCGCGCTTCACGTTTGCCAGGAAAGCGCTTCCCTCATGGATAGAGCCTTTCTGGATGCCCTTCTTGCCGGACGCCAGCGGCGTTTCGCTCTGCAGCAGGGACAGTTTCCGGTAAAAGAAACCCAGCGCCCATACCAGCAGCGACGCAGCGGCGATACTCACAGCGGCGAACAGCGCCAGCTGGCCCCAGTCACCTTCCAGGCCTTTCGCAGCCCATCCGGCCGGCGGAAACATTCTCGTCATGCCGGAGATCCGCACAGAGTTATCCATAAAGAACTTCTGGATCATCTCTCCGCTCTCGGCGGTATCCCCCGTGACGCTGCCCACGTTCATCATCAGGACCATATAGGCGCCGAACAGCGCGATGCCGCCGACGGTCATGATGGCTTCACGGTGCTTCCAAAGTGCGGAGAGCCGGACCAGGAACGCCGAGAAGAACGCGGCGATACAGATCGGCAGAATCGCGACCAGCAGCCATACAATCACCATCCGGAGATAGAAGTCCGCAGGCTGTCCCGTCCGCGTGCCGTACAGGATGCAGGCCGGCAGAATGATCACGGCGTCGATCATCGTTTCGCTGAGCCATACCTGCAGCAGCTTGGCGCCCAGGAGCGTCCTGGGTTTTATGGGCAGGGACGCGAGGAACGCGGCGTCGCGGCCCAGATACAGCGAGCTCATAATGAAGAAGAACGCCATCACCAGCGTACCCGCTGTGCTCAGCACGACCGCCATCACCAGCAGCACGTCCGCCATGTGCGCCTGTATAAGGAAATCAAGCGCCTTGTTTTCAACGATATAAAGGATTACGCCCAGGTAAATGAACAGGAAGATGAACGAGATCATCATCCCGACGGTGCGGCCGCGCTTTTCCTGCAGGGCGCTCTTCACGTTTTTCGGCTTCAGGTCCGCAAAGCGGGTCAGCAGCTGGAGCCGGAGCAATGCAAGGAACTGTTTCATGCTTCCTCGTCGCCTCCGTCGTCCGTCAGCTCCAGGAACAGGTCTTCCAGGCTGGCGCCTTTTTCGCCGGAGCGCAGTTCGTCCAGCGTTCCGACCGCCTTCAGGCTGCCGTTGTCAATCACGCCGATGCGGGTGCAGAGTTTTTCCGCCACTTCCAGCACGTGGGTGGAAAAGAACACCGTGTTTCCCTCCTTGCAGTGCCGGATCATCTCTTCCTTCAGCAGATACGCGGCGCGGGGGTCCAGGCCGCCCAGCGGTTCGTCCAGAATCCATACCGGCGGATTGTGGATCAGCGCGCCGATGACCACCAGCTTCTGCTTCATGCCCTTGCTGTAGGAACGGACCTGGTTGTTGATGGCGTCCTCCAGCGAGAAAATGCTCAGGTACTTTTCAATGTGCGCCTTGCGCTGCGCGGTGCCCACTCCGTAAATATCCGCCATGAAGTTCAGGTATTCCATGCCGGTCAGCCGGTCATACAGGTCGTTTCCGTCCGGAACGAAGCCGATCATCCGCTGCGCTTCCAGGCGTTCCGTATCCATCTTATGGCCTGCCATGGTGATGGTGCCCTCGTCGGGTGTCAGCACGCCCGTCATCATCTTAATCGTGGTGGTTTTCCCTGCGCCGTTCGGCCCGATAAAACCGAACAGCTCCCCTCCGTCCACATGGAGGGTCAGGCTGTCCACTGCCTTCTTGTTGTTTTTCGCGTATGTTTTAGTCACTTGCTGTAAGTCGATCATATGTTCCTCCCTGCCGGAAACCGGCATTTCCTGTCTTTCTGACAGCTTGCATTTTACCACATTCCGCTGTCTGTGAAAACTGCCGGAATCGCAAAATAACAGGCTTTATCCTGCCGGAAGAGAGAAAAGTACGTACAAAAAACACCGCTTCGTGTTTTTGCGCGGTATGGCAAATCCTGCGCTGCGGACATGCCCGGCTTCAGCGGGAAACCGGGCCGGCTTCCACTGAAAAAACCGGGCGGAAGCCCGGTTTAGTGCGCCTTGTAGATCCTGATCGACAGCGCGCCGTCGCTCTGGGAGCTGGCTTCGATCCTGATCGGGAAATCGTATTGGTTTTTAAACCGCAGGTTCAGGTCGTCCCTGCCGACTGCCGCGTCCACATGGATCGGCAGGTAGCTGGCGCCGCTTCCTCCGTGGGCGTGCCGGTACAGCACTTCCAGCCCCGGCAGCTGCAGCACCACGTTGTACAGCGTGCTGGCCACCTGGCAGGTTCCTCCGCCGGCGCCCGGCACAGCCTTGCCGTTGATCAGCACAGGCGCCGCCTTGTATCCGTGCTTCATCGTATACGGTCCCAGGATTTTGTTGCCGTCGAAGATTTCTCCGGGCTGGAGCGCAATGGAAATATATTCCGCACCGAGAGCAATGTTGTGGATCCGCCCGAGGTTTGTCTCATTCCGGTCCATCTTGTAATAGCTGGTGTAGGCCGCGATCGGGCAGTCCTCGTACATTTCCTCGTCCGTGGGCGATACCGGCCGCAGGTTCGTCAGCTCGTTCGGATCAATGTAACCGTATTCACGCATGTAATTGACCATGGCCCAGCCTTCGTAGAACTGCCAGATGGAAATCTTCGTGCCGGGATTCAGGATGACGTAATTGTTTCCGTCGTCCTCTTCCCCTTCGTTAAAGCTCATGTTTTTGCGCACGTGGCAGTAGGTCGCTGTCTCCGCGATATAGGCATGCTTCTGCGTCCCGAAAACCGGCGTGGTCGAAGGGTCAACAGCTGTCGGCTTGCCGCTTTGGGTTTTTCCGGCTGTCCACTCCCGCAGCACGTAGCCGATCGTCTTGTCCTTCCGGACGATCACCCACCGGAGCCCGACGTACAGGATATCCACATTGCTGATCCCGTTCGCTTTATACATGAGCACCGTGTTGCGCGGCATCTTCGGGTTTTTTTCGCTGTAGATGCGCGGGTTCCCATCCCGGATGGAGCAGGTATAGATCGCCGGGGAATTCAGGTCGAAATCCTTGAGCGTCTTCTCCTGGTAAACCCGGCCGGTCACGCGTTCCTCAATATCTTCCTCGTCCAGCTTCCGGATCTCCTCAAGTTCCTCTTCCGTCAGCTCCGCCTCTTCGTCCTCCGCAGCCGCGCTGAAACAGAGCCCCGTCCACAGCAGGCACAGGCACAGCAGTCCGCATAAAAAGCGCTTCATGCGCACAACCCCTTTCTTACCGGATCCATTATCCGCGTTTTCATTTCCCCTGTCAAGGCTTTTCCCCCCTTGCTCCCGCCCTGATTTCAACGCAAAATCTTGTGTTCCCCTTTTCTTTTAACCCCATCCCATGGTATAATATATTGATTAACAAGCAACAGGAGTGACCCCATGACACCGCAAACCTATAACGCCGGGAACATCCAGGTGCTGGAAGGCCTCGAAGCCGTCCGTATGCGCCCCGGCATGTATATCGGCACGACCTCCTCCCGCGGTCTTCACCATCTCCTCTGGGAAATCGTGGATAATGCGATCGACGAAGCGGCAAACGGCTTTGCCGACGAGGTCACCGTCACCCTGCACAGGGACGGGTCCGCCAGTGTATGGGACAACGGCCGCGGTATGCCGGTCGATACGCATCCGACCCTCGGCATCCCCGGCGTGGAAGTTATCTTCACCGTGCTGCACGCCGGCGGCAAATTCAACAATGAGAATTACAACTATTCCGGCGGCCTGCACGGCGTAGGCGCCAGCGTTGTCAACGCCCTGAGCCGCTGGCTCACCGTCGATGTCTTCCTTAACTGGTCGCATTACCGGATGGCCTTCACCTCGGAGACGGATCCCGCCACCGGGAAAATCGCGGCCGGAAAGCCTTCCGGCCCCCTGGAAATCCTCGGCAACACCCGCAAGAAGGGCACCCTCGTGCGCTTCCTTCCGGATGAGAGGGTTTTTGAGGATGTGAAGTTCAATACGGAAACCGTTGCCCGCCGCCTGCAGGAGCTGGCGTACCTCAACCGCGGCGTCCGTATCACCTTTACCGACGAGCGCCTGTCCGATCCCGAAGCCCGCACCCGCGTTTTCTGCTATGACGGCGGCATTTCCGATTATGTCCTGTACCTGAACGCCGGGAAAACCGCCCTGCAGGAGGATGTCATTTATCTGGAAGGCCGGCGGGATACGGTCATCTGCCGCGCGGCCATCCAGTATACCGACGGGTATACCGAGAGCCTGTTCTCCTATGTCAACAACATCAACACGCCTGAAGGCGGAACTCACGAGACCGGTTTCAAGGCTGCCTTCACCAAGTGTTTCAACGATTATGCCCGCCGCGCCGGCCTCCTGAAGGAGAAGGACAACAATCTCTCCGGCGAGGACTTCCGTGAAGGCCTCACCTGCGTACTCACCACCATGGTCAAGAATCCCCAGTTCGAGGGACAGACCAAAGGCCGCCTGGGTAACAGCGAGGTCCGCCCCGCCGTGGAATCCGTCATCTCCCAGCAGCTGACCGACTGGCTCGACAACCTCAAGAACCAGGAAGCCGCCGCCGCGATCGTCTCCAAGGCTCTCCGCGCCGCCCAGGCCCGGGAGGCTGCCCGCAAAACCCGGGATAATATCCGCAAAGCAAGCCAGCTGGAAGCCGCGCCCCTTGTCGGAAAGCTGTCCAGCTGTACGGGAAAGAAGTGGGAGGATAACGAGCTTTTCATCGTGGAGGGCGATTCTGCCGGAGGAAGCGCCAAACAGGGCCGTG